>Ga0247727_10005029_pt1 | contig 27324 bp, 22 predicted proteins | sample WisWelCaveWW1625_FD_202498 | JGI IMG/M metagenome (GOLD analysis project Ga0247727, IMG submission 202498) | Biofilm microbial communities from Wishing Well Cave, Virginia, United States - WW16-25 | ecosystem: Environmental > Aquatic > Deep subsurface > Groundwater > Cave microbial mat | place...
AATTAGACGTGCCAGAGAAAAAACCGCAGGTGTATAATTCTCCGGTTGGTGAAGTGTCTCCTCCATATAGTTCATCAGCCCCCGTACCGCCAGCCCTCTTTGCCCACAGTGCTAAGCCGTTTTTATCATATTTAACAACAAGAATGTCCCTATCTCCAGCACTTGACAGGCTTATTCCGCTGAAAGAAGCGGTAGTAGAAAAAAATCCCAGCACATAAACATTTTCGTTGGCATCAACTTCTATTTGGGAGCCTTGATCAAGAGAAGCTCCTCCTCCATTTCTAACCCATAACAAATTACCCCCTGAATCAAACTTTGCTACATACATATCAGCACCCCCTGCACTGGTTATGATTTGCGCAGAAAAATTTATCGAAGAAGCAAACGTTCCGGTTAAATAAACATTTCCAGTATGGTCAGATTCCATCTCAATACCATTATCCCTCCCGCTGCCACCAAATACTTTTACCCAAACCAAATTTCCGTTGGAATCATATTTTGCCAGAAAAATGTCCCTGTCGCCATTATTGCTATATACATGAGCCGCATCAAAGGTTATTGTGTTCAAATAGAAACCAGCGATATAAGCGTTTCCCCAATCATCAACGACTAAAGCTTCTGCCTGGTCATCATCGGTGCTTCCCGCTTGTCGCACCCAAATCAAATTTCCGTAACTGTCATATTTTGCAAGGAATACATCTGAACCTCCAGCGGGTGTTATAGTTTGTGAATCGAGATCTGTCACTTCGGAAAAATTTCCGGAAAAATAAACGTCACCATTCTGGTCCGTGACTGTTTTGTTTCCATAGTTGGCGGTCGAAGCCCCAACTTGTCTAACCCATTCATCACAGCTATTGTCGCACGAAGCACCTAATGTTATGCTTGATGAACAGGTAATTAGTGCAATAGAAAATTTCTTGATTACTTGAAGCATCAATTAATGATGCTTTAAGTTAGAAAATGTATTTTTTAATTCCAAAAATTCAAAAAGGAGAGGATTGGCGTAATTCAAAGAACAACTCCTTCTGCCGCAGTTTCTGTTCAACTTTCTCCGGTTCGGTCCGGTCAAGCCATTTCTGAGGAATCATCCCGTAATTTTTTCTAAATCTTGATGCTGTACTGAAACACGAAATTCAGCGGAGGGTCCATCTTGGCGGGCCGGTAGGATGATTCCCGGTTGATCACATTATTCACAATAACGGAAATCTTCCCATATTTATCAAAGTTGTAGGCGCCTCTCAGGTTCCAAAAAATATTACCCTGCATTCTGCGCTCTTGTTGCTTAGTCCGGTAATTCTGAAGATCCATTTCTTCAATGCTTTTTACAAGCGGGGTTATCAGCCAATCATCAATTTTCTCAACGAAACTGTAGTATTGAAATTCCGTGCCAACCGTAAACTTGCTAAGGTCAACTTCAACATCAGCCTTGACGGTGTGCCGGTAACGATACCTCAGCAAGCCGCTCAGGATGTCATCGTCAATGGTAACCATGCTTTTGAAGAATCGCGGGAGATAATTCCCCAAATTATTCAGTGTTTCATCACCGCCCTGAGCGTTCAATTCTACCGGATAAGTAAAGGTGTATCCGCCAAAAGTTCTGACTGGAATCTTTCCGAAGGAGCCTTCCCCGACAAATGACAGCTCATAACCCGCAATCCGCGCACGGCTGATATTTAATGATTTGAACCCGATGTATTTAAGATCAAACGGGGCATTAGGATCAGGAGGATAATAATCCAACGTAAACTCAATCATTTCATAATACTCCTGCCAGAAAAGCGCCAAGTCAATATAGCCAAGCCACTTGCTTATTTGGATGCCTTGCTTGATGCCGAGTTCCCCTGAACCGCCATACTCGGGCAGCAAATCAGGATTGGGGAAAATGGTGAACCCTTCAATGCCTGCGTTGGCAAAAAATTCAGCAATTGAAGGGAACCGGTAGCCCAGTCCTGCATTGAGGCGCAAATAAGTGCGTTTACCCGCCTGGTAATTTAAACCCACCTTAAACGTGGCGGCAATCGTATCTGTATTATCCAACCCGAAAGCTTCAGTGCGACCACCGGCAGAAATCAGCAGTTTTTTAAAATCCATATCAACTTGGGTGAATAATGACCCTTTGCTCAGTTTATGATTTCCAAAAACTTCGCGGTCGTGGACGATGTCATGTTCACCGCTGACACCTGCAGTAAGCGTAAAAATTCTCGGAAATTTTTTCTGGTATTGATAGTCACCGTAAAAGATATGAGCGATAGGATAGTTAGATGTAAACTGAACAGCCAGCCTGTTGTACCGGGCGCGTATCGTGTGCTTTCCCTCGCCACGGTCAAAGAAAATAACATAAGGGTCAAGCGTTATATTCTGCCTGTTCGCAAGCGCCAACGTGCCACGGTCATCATAATCAACGCTTCCATTGGGAATATAGGCGCCCCAGGCAGGATTTTTCCAGAGAAAAAAGTCGGTTTCCCTGCTGTCCATCATGCCGAAGTTCATTCCGTAGGAAAGCCGTTCAAACCGCTCGGGACGATGCCTGAATTTGCCAACCATCCTGACGAATTGCCGGTCGTTAAGCCGGATGTACCCTCTCTCCTTTTCAAGCGCACCGCCAATCACAATATCAAAGCGGTTGATTTTTCTGGCATGAGAAAAGAAGGCTCCATAGCGCATGGGAGGCAGCAATTTGGGATCGTCTAAATGAACCGATGTATCCGGCAGTCCTGTTGTTGTGTCTATCGGTAATACCTGGTCAATGTTTTCCGCATTAGGTGTTCCCCACCATTTCATGGCATCATTTCTCGGGTTAGCGTACACATGATAAAAAATAGAGGCTTGCGTTTCCGGTTCCTCCCGTGGAAATTTGGTTCTGACATTAATAGCCCCGTTCAACGCGGAGGCACCATACAATGCCGATGAAGATGCTTTAAGCACTTCCACCTGTTCCACGATTTCCAGCGGAATGTTGCTCCACCTGATGTCGCCCCTGTCTGCGGTTATCACAGGCAATTCATCAACCAGCACCAGCACCCTGCTGCCCACGCCATAAGAATATCCGCTGCCGCTGCGGATAGTAGGCTGGTCGTCAACCATGGTGACGCCAGGCACTCTGTTAAGAGCCTCTGCAAGCGTAACGGCATTGGTGGCTTTGATTTGATCCGCTCTTAAAACTTCGATGGAAGTCGTCTCCTTTGAAAGCTGCCGTTTGAATTTGCTGCCGGTGACCACTACAATATCCAGTTCCTCTGATTTTTGAACAAACGAAATCGTGATGTTTGCAGAATCTCCTTCTGAAACTTTTATTTCTTTGATAAAATCATTGTATCCGACAAAAGTGAACTCAAGCGTGTGTCTGCCCGCAGCAACATGCAAAATAAATTTTCCGCTCAAATCAGAAACCGCAGAAGGAGTTTGGTCCACCTTGATATAGACGCCCGGCAGTGCCTCTTTCGTTTTAGAATCAACTATCTCGCCTTTAATTGTAATGTTCTGAGCCGTCACGCTCAAAAATGACAGGAAGAGTAAAACGAACACCTGCAATTTTTTCATCGGTATTTGAATTGTTCGGAGGTGAAATTAGCGTTTTGAGCTTTCGGGAAGATGATGAAAGTCAATTTCAAAAATTGGCAGGACACCTTGCTATCTTTGCCATTCAACATTTGAAAATGTCGTTTAAAGGCACGGATTCTTACATAGCCACCCGGGAATTGCAGGTAGCGGTAAATGCAGCGATTCATTTGCAGAAGCCTCTTTTGGTAAAAGGAGAACCGGGAACAGGAAAAACCCTTCTCGCTCATGAGGTGGCAAAAGCGCTGAATAAAAAAATCATCACGTGGCATATTAAATCCACCACGATTGCGCAGCAAGGGCTTTATGAATATGATGCGGTTTCCCGCCTGCGCGATTCGCAGTTGGGGAGGGAAGGCGTGGAGAACATTTCCAATTATATCAAAAAGGGAAAGCTGTGGGACTCCTTTGAAACAGAGGAGCCGGTGGTGCTGCTGATTGATGAGGTTGACAAAGCCGATATAGAATTTCCCAACGACCTGCTGCTTGAATTGGACAAGATGGAATTCTATTGCTATGAACTGCAGAAAACCATTTCAGCCAAGAACCGCCCCATCGTTTTCATCACCTCCAACAATGAAAAAGAATTGCCCGACCCTTTTTTGAGGAGATGTATTTTTCATTACATCCGCTTTCCTGAAAAAGAAACGATGCAGGAAATTGTGAACGTGCATTACCCAGGGTTACGGAAAAAATTAGTGACGAATGCGATGAAAGTTTTTTACGACCTCCGCGAAGTGCGCGGGTTGAAGAAAAAACCATCCACCAGCGAGCTGCTCGACTGGCTGAAGCTTTTGCTGATGGATAACGTGGATGAAAAAGAAATGGAAGGGGCCGACTTGCGGACTTACATCCCCCCTCATGCCGGTGCGCTGCTGAAGAATGAGCATGATATGGACCTGCTGCTCAATCTCGGTAAATTGTATCGTTACTGATTATCATGAAAATTTCCTGAACGAACTTTTTTATTGCTGCAGCCATTTAAGGAAGCGTAAGTCATGGCGGGAAAAAAAACTTTGGTCATCGGAGCTTCAGAACATCGCTGGCGATACTCGTTTCTTGCGGTGAACAGACTGCATCAAAAAGGTCATGAAGTGATTTCGCTGGGAAAAGAAAAAGGACAAATCAATGGTGTTGCAATCGAAACAGAGCGGAAGGCTTTCAAAGACGTTGATACCGTCACGCTTTACATCAATCCGTCCATACAGAAAGAATATTACGATTACGTTCTGAACGTCATCCAGCCGAAGCGAATCATCTTCAATCCCGGAACTGAAAATCCTGATTTCGAAGCGATGGCTGAGAAGAAAGGAATTGAAACCATTGAAGCCTGCACGCTGGTGATGCTGTCAACCGGGCAATTCTGACATGAGGAATTCAGTAAAGCGAATTTTAATAAGGCGACCTTCACGAGGATTCTTTTACCTTTGTTTTCTTTAAATCTAAAAATCATCCATCGAAAATAAAAAACCATGCTCTACAATGAACCCATGCTCCGGCAGGATGCCTTGAAAGGAAAAACAATTCTCATCACCGGTGGTGGAACCGGGCTCGGAAAAGCAATGGGAAAATATTTTCTCCAATTGGGAGCAAACCTTATTATCACCAGTCGCAAAATTGAGAGGCTGGAAGAAACAGCTAAAGAATTGGAAAAAGAAACCGGTGGGAAAGTGCTGGCTTTGCAATCAGATGTTAGAAAATATGACGAAGTGGAGCAGGTTTTAAAAAAGTCTGTCGAAAGATTCGGGAAGGTGGACGTTTTGGTGAATAATGCAGCCGGAAATTTTATCAGCCCGACTGAACGCCTTTCCCCGCGCGCCTTTGAAGCGGTAATCGGAATCGTGCTGCAAGGCTCCATCAATTACACGCTCGCGCTTGGAAAACATTGGATAAAAGAAAAACAGCCCGGCACGGTGTTGAGCATTGTGACCACTTACGCCTGGACTGGTTCCGGCTACGTGCTGCCCAGCGTGTGCGCAAAGGCGGGCGTTCTTGCAATGACGCGCTCCCTTGCGGTGGAATGGGCGAAATACAAAATCCGTTTCAACGCGGTTGCCCCCGGACCGTTCCCGACAAAAGGCGCCTGGGAACGCCTGGTGCCGGGAGAACTGGCTGATAAATTTGATCCGGCTAAGAAGGTGCCTGTCGGAAGAGTTGGCGAAAACCAGGAACTTGCAAACCTCTGCGCGTTTCTCGTTTCCGATTTTTCATCCTACATCAATGGCGACTGCATCACGATTGACGGTGGCGAATGGCTGAAAGGAGCCGGTCAGTTCAGCGGCATGGAAGCCGTGCCTGCCGAGATGTGGGATATGATTGAGCAGATGACGAGGAGCGTGAAGTAGAGAATAGCTCACCCCGATGCAGCCGGACCCTGCAAACAATTTTAACCTTGTCTTCCAAGTTTGACATCCTCATCATTGGAGCCGGCATCGTTGGTTTGGCTGCAGCTTATCGTCTGCTTGAAAAAAAACCTTCCCTGAAAATCGGTGTGCTGGAAAAGGAAAAGGAAATTGCCGCACATCAAACCGGTCACAACAGCGGGGTGATGCACTCCGGCATTTACTACAAGCCCCGGAGCCTGAAAGCAATTAACTGCGTCAACGGTTATAGCCAACTGATTTCATTTTGCAGGCAGCACGATATCCAGTTTGAAATCTGCGGGAAAATAATTGTTGCGGTAAAACAGGAGCAACTGCCCGTTCTTGACAGGATTTTTGAGCGCGGAAATCAAAACGGATTGAAAGGATTGCGGAAAGTATCACCGCAGGAAATAAAGGAAATCGAGCCGCATGTGACGACCGCAGTTCAGGGAATCTTCGTGCCACAGGCGGGGATCATTGATTACAAAACCGTTGCTGAAAAACTGGCTGACATTATCCGGCAAAAAGGAGGCGAAATTATTTTTGGAGCCAAGGCAGAAAAGATTGCGCTGAAAGAGAATGAAGTTGCTGTTCAAACCACCGCAGGAGATTTCACGGCATCGCTGCTCATCAATTGCGCAGGACTTTATTCCGACACGGTCGCGCGGCTCATCCAGCCGTCACTCGCCATGCGCATCATCCCGTTTCGCGGAGAATATTACAAGCTGAAAAAAGAAAAGGAACACCTCGTCCGGAACCTGATTTACCCGGTGCCCGACCCGAACTTTCCTTTTCTCGGAGTTCACTTCACGCGCATGATTCACGGGGGAATAGAAGCCGGTCCGAATGCCGTGCTTGCATTCCGAAAGGAAGGCTACAAGAATACCGACATACATCTGGGAGAATTTATGGAAACACTTGCTTGGCGGGGATTCAGGAAAATCGCTTTCAAATACTGGCGCACCGAATTGGGTGAACTGCACCGCTCATTCAGCAAAACAGCATTCACCAAAGCCTTGCGGGAATTGATTCCTGAAATCAAACCGGATGACCTCGAAGCCGGAGGCTCCGGTGTGCGCGCTCAAGCGGTTGACCGTGATGGAAATCTCGTAGATGACTTTCTGATTCTCGAAAACAAGCGTGTGTTGAATGTATGTAATGCGCCTTCGCCCGCGGCAACATCATGCCTTTCTGTCGGAGAGCATATTGCCGGAAAGGCAATTAAATCTTTCTCGTGAATTTTATCTCCAATGATTTATACTCGGGCGCACTGGGGTATTTGCTAAACATCTCCATCAACTGGGTGTTGTCGTCAATGATTTTAAATATTTGTCTCACTTCAAAATCCTGACCGCTCACCGGGTCAACCTGCTTGCCGGAGAGGTGCATGGTATAATTTGCCGTGTCCCACGTGCCTTCCATCACCATGATGCCGCTGCCGAAGTTATCAATCCAGGTGTTGATGAATTTTTTCTTAGTATTATCATAAGCCAAGGTGCCTACTCCTTCAAACGGCATCCCACCGAAAGTGCCTGTATGCTTTGACTCCTGGTATCTTCCTCCAAGAATCATTTTATTTACTGAAACACCTGTGCTTTTTTCAGGTGGCGCATCAGGAGCCATCCACATGGTCATGTCTCCATTCCATTCTCCGTCAAATTTTGCGAGCATGGCGTGCATGTCACCCGGTGTCGCATAATCCATCCACGCTTTCATCATGGCGGCTGAATCGGGTGGCGTTGCATTTTCCGCTGTCGTTGATGCTGCCGGGGCATCTTCCGCTTTCGCGGGAGTTTCAGTCGGGGTTGAAGGTTGATTGCAGGCTGCTAATGCAAGCACAAAAGCAATCGTAAAAAGTAAAGCAGTGTTTTTCATGGCAGATATTTTTCCGAAAGGTAAAAAATCAAAGCAAATTATTCAACTACTGCTTTCTAACGGGTGTACGACAAATTTTCGCTTATTGGATTTTTTGTATTTCCCTCTCCATCGGAGAGGGACAGAACCCCGCCAAGCGGGGTCTGGGTGAGGCATTGCCGGACGGGATTACTTCTCTCTGGTCATCGCCTCACCCCGCCCCTCTCCAAAGGAGAGGGAGTCCGTGCTTCATCATTGCGAAAATTTGTCGTACACCCCTTTCTAACCTTGTGATTTACTTCTCTTTCTTTTTCTTCTCCTGATTTTCATCTGTAACTTCTTCATACCGCTGGTCTTCATAGATAAGCTCAGCGTCCAAATCGCCAATTACCCTGAACTCCGTTCTGCGGTTGTTCTGATGACAAGGACAATCCTTTGAATTATCCTCTGGACATTCGGGATATTTCCTGCAATCGTCCAGCAGCTTGGCTTCCCCATAGCCCTTCGCCACTAATCTTTCTTTCGGAATACCTCTGCCGATGAGATAATTCACGCAGCTTTCCGCGCGCTTCTGCGACAGGCTGATATTGTATTGGGTCGTTGCTCTTGTGTCGGTGTGGGAACCAATTTCCACGATAATCGTGGGATTTTCAATCATGATGGTGTATGCCGTGTCAAGCGTTTTCTTCGAGACTTCACGCAAATCCCATTTGTCGAAATCGTAGTAAACATTTCTGAGGCGATACACCTTGTCGCGCTTGTTCAAATAAATATCCACCCACAGCGTGTCGCTTTTGGTGATGCCTTTTGTGTTGAACGTATCCGATTCGCTAAGGTATCCCTCTGCAGAGCCTGTCACCCTGTATTCCTTTTCAAGATTCAGCGAGAAGAAATAGGGCGTGTGGTTGAGGATGGTATCCTCCCCAATCTGGATATTCTGAAGAATGCCTTCGCTGCTTTCGAGCGCCAGCCCAACGGTTGCCTTCTCTATCGGTGTGTGGGTGGTGTCATCCCGGTCATACACGAACCCCATCACCGCTATATGTATAATCCTGACGGATTCATAAGTAAAAATATCATCGCAGCAGGTTTCGCTGCGGATGGAAATAATTCCGGGGCGGTTGGAAACGAAGTAGCCCATTTTTCCATCATCCAGTACGCGGAAGTACATGTCATCCGCGCTGGAATTAATCGGGAAACCGATGTTCGCGGGGTCATCCCACTTGGTTCCGTTGCCTTCGGATTTATAAATGTCGTATCCGCCCGCATTCACCTGCCCGTTGGAGCTGAAGTAGAGCGCACCGGTCGCAGCATCAAAGAACGGAGTCGCTTCATCGCGGTCGGTATTGATTTTCAGTCCTGCATTTTTCGGCTCGGTGTAGGTGTTTTTCTTGATGTTGTAAGTTGCGCTCCAGATATCCAAACCTCCTTTTCCCTCCGGTCGGTCGGAAACGAAGTAGAGCGTTTCAAATCCTTTTTTCGCGGGAGCAACATGCGGATGCGTAGTGGTGAATTCAGGATTATTGATTTCCTCGCCAATATTCACCGGCTCGCTCCAAACGCTGTCCTTGAGTTCACTGACCTGAATAGCGCAGATGATTTTTCCTTTCTTCAGCTCGGTGCACTGCGTAAAATAAAACCGCTTTTTGTCGGGCGAGAAAGCTCCATTGGCGGTGTGCTGCCCGGGCAGGTTGAACTTGTCAAACACCTGCGATTTTTCGTAATCGCGCCTGCCTTTCACGGTTGATTCATACAGCTTGATGTAATGGTCGGTCACCACTTTCTCATTATCAATCACGATGACGGTATCGGTGGGCAGTGAGGCATACAACAGCGTGGTGTCGTCCCACATCATGGGCGCTATGTCGGTGTAAGGCGAGTTCACATTGTTGCTCAGGTGAGTGATGTTCACCGGCAGCGGGTCGCTTTTGAGCTTGAGCGCGAGGTCGCATCCTTCCGATTCCGCCTGCGACCATTTCTTCAAATTGGCATCATCGCCCTTGTAGCCTTTCCTGAAATCATCGAACACTTTTTTCGCGGCTTCATACCTTGAATTCATCTTGAGCATCAGCCCATACCAATAATATGCCTGCGGAAAAGTAACAGGGTCCATCTCCGTCACCTGCCGGTACCACTCCTCTGATTTTTTATAATCACGCGCGATGCGGTAGGATTCAGCCAGCTTGTAGGCTGTTGAAACATCTTCCGGCTCGTGAGTCATGATTTCCTCGTACTTGTCGCTGGCTGCGTAGATGTTGCCTTTTGTCATCATGCGGTTGGCCGCCTTGATGTTTTTGCGCGCCTTGTACTTCTTCTGCTTCTTAGGCTTTTCAGCTTGCGCGGTGTCTGCTGGAGATTCATTTTCGGCCTGCGCATAAAGATTCGCCACACCGATGAAAGGAAGCAGAAGGAGCAGTGTCAGAATTTTATTCACGTCAGTTAATTAACATTTTACAACCTCGGGCACGGAACCAATATGGGCGCATCCACCCTGTTGATTTTACCGATGTACATAATTGAAATTTCAAACGCACCGCGATTGCTGCTCGCAGGCTCCAGATCAGATGTGTTCACGTCATAAGCAACGCCCAGCCGGATTCCCCTGTGCTCAACGCTTGCGGAAACAATGGGCGCATCATCGAGCCTGTACCATCCGCCCAGGCTCACGATGGTGTTGTGCGTGTCATTGAAATGATACTCCACCGCGCTGCCGAAATTCATTTCCCGCGCCTTGTTCTGGAACATGAATAGCGCGTTAGGAGTGATGTAGAAATGCTCGCTTGCCTTGATGTTCAACCCAGCGTGAACTAATTCGCGCAGATGAAGCCTGTAATCGTTTTTGCCAAGAAATGATTCTTTGGGCTGCGTGAGATGGAAGAAAGTTCCCCCTGCAAACACACCGAGCCGCTTTCCAAATTTAGAGGTCCACAACAATCCCGCGTTCATGTCGAAGTAGTTGATGCTGGTGCCGGAGAAAGTTTCACCGTTGGGCTGGGTGAGGTCGAAATCTCCGTTTAAATATTGAGCGGGAAACGAGAGGCTGTTGTAATCCAGCGAGCGCTGCACGAATCCCAACTGGATTCCGATTCCGATGAAATGCTTTTTCTCTTTTCCCAGCACTTTGTGGTAGGATGCCGAAGCCATCGTGCTCATCAGGCTCAGGTCTCCGTCACCGGCTTTGTCATAGACGATGGAAGCGCCCACGCCAAAGACATCTTTTATTTTTTTCTCCAGCAGCCGCATGTCGAATGACGCCCCATAAGTTTGATAGGGAGTGGTGACGCTTCTCCACTGGTTGCGGTAGATGCCCGCAATCCTGTAGCTGCCGTCATGAAAACCCGACAGCGAAGGATTCAGCGTGAGGGGCGAGGCGTAGAACTGCGAGAAATGGATGTCCTGGGCAAAGGATGCCTGAAAGGAAAACAGGATGAACCCGAAAAGTAAAAACCGGAGCGCTCTCATTATTGAAACTGCGCCTCAAAGTAAGAATATTTTCCTGAAGTTTTGTGGTCGTACTTTCTTTCTGTTGGCGTTGCTAACGCGTGGATTGATCTTAGCAGCGGCTATCCCCATCATTTATTCCAGCTCTTTTCTCAACAGTTGGCGCTGGAGTGGTGTTTGCTTTTTTTTCTCAATTTTTAACAAGGTCTTGAAATAGCTAACTTTTCGCCATGAAAGCAAGGAATCTTCTCATTGGCATGATCCCCGGTGCTCTGATTGGTTGGGCATTAGGTTTTCTTCGCTTTCCTTATATGGAGAAGAATTTTTCCTTTTTGCTGGGTTTTATCGCATGTCTGGCATTCGTTTCATTGGGACTCATTCTGCTATTTGTTTGGAATAAGAATGCTCTTCTGCTCAAGTTGATTGGCAAAGATCCGGCAAACCAAGTTTCAAAAAGCGCGACAGGGACCTATTCTCTTATTTGGATAATGGTATCAGGATTTATTGTTCTGGGAGGCTTGGTCAGTAGTTTTTTGATTTTCAAACAGAACGAGTTGTTCAAGACCCAAACTCAGAAACAGAATAAGAGAATCCTTGAAATGTCAGAATTAGTTGAGTCTGCCAGGAAAAGTAACCTGGCATTTTTGATGAGCAATATCTTGGATAAGGTAGATGATGAATTAAGGAGTACTCCAAACAGAATACTAAGTGATTCGACCATTGAGAGAATAACAGCGTTAAATAATTCTTTGTTTAAGCCTTACAGGTATTTTGAGGGAGACAGTTTATCAAAGAAAGAGTTGAGTCCGGAAAGAGGGCAATTATTGTTAGCATTATGTTTAATGAAAATTGACTCCAGTTCTTTTGCCAAGATAAAGCTTGGCGCACCCTTTTCCGGGGCTGATTTGAGTGGAGCAGATTTGAAAGGAGCGGACTTGAGTGGTGCGGATTTGAGAGATGCAGATTTGAAAGATGCAGATTTGAGTGGAGCAAATTTGAGCAGGGCGGATTTGAGAGGCGCCATTTTGTGGGGGGCAAATTTGAATATGGCAAATTTGAGCGGGGCGGATTTGAAAAGGTCAGATTTGAGATGGGCAGAATTGAAGGGGGCAGATTTGAAATTTGCCAATCTGGATGGGGCAAATCTGACGAGTGCACAGTTGATAAAGGCAGATTTAAGAGGGGCTACTATTCGATGGGCAGAAGCGGGCGGAGCAATGTTCAATGAAGCAAATTTGACAGGTGTGGATTTGGTAAGGACAGGCTTGACAAAGGTAAACTTGAGCGGGGCAAATTTGAGCGAGGCAAATTTGGGTAGGGCAGACCTGCGCGAAGCAAATTTGATGGGAGCAGAATTGACTAAAACATCTGTTCAGAATAAGAATTGGCTTGAGATGTTAAATGAATGGCGAATAACAGGAGCTAAAGAAATTCAGGAAACTTACCAAATCGCGGGCGATACTACCGGGAGATATAAAGACTCTAAATATCGTCTGGAAAAAATTGTATTAAGTTCAAAAGCGAAAGAATGATTTTTGGGTTTCCGGTTCACCGGAGGCTCCAATAACAGCGCCACCGGCTCTTTTCATCAATACATTAATTTTGTTTGAAAATCTGAGAACTACTATATCATCAGGATTGAATGGCTTAAAACCAATTTGAAAAGCCCAACTATAATAACTCTGTAAATCATTAAGATAGTTTGTCAGTAATTCAGGTGTCCAGTATGTTTCCCTGCTGATATTATGCTCTTTTCTAAGCGCTTTGCCAACTTCCTGCCCCCATTCATTATTTATCAAATCTACATAATTATCAACCGGACCTTCTTCCAGATCTTTTATTTGCTTTTCGGTAAACTTTCCGGTTATCAATTCCGGATGGCGAAACCGTTCGTGTGAGTCAGCGATAAAATCAGCCATTTCTTCTGAAAAGCAAGAAGTAATAAACGCTTGCGCGGTGATATGGTTAAATGAATTGAGATAACCTTTTTCAGTGCTGTCTTTAGCATGCCTGAAAGCCAAATCCTCCGTATTAATATTAGCTACCGATGTTTCCGCAAGGTCAAAAAAGGCTACATCACCCTCTCCAAACCAAATGGGAATCCGTCTTGACAGAATATATGCTCTCTCCAAATCTGCTCTATTAATGACTGTGAAGGGAGACCTTATAACAAGGCTTAAGCGGTCCCAAAGATTACCATCCCGTGCCTTGCTAAAATCACCTTGACTTACACCTGTCTCTAATACACTGATAACTTCCAGTCCGTTACTGTAGTGGCTTACGCGAACCATGCTATCTGAACTGGCATTGTCATTAAAATATTCAATCTTAATTACGGATTTTAATTCTTCAAGAGATTTAAACCTTGTCCCAAGTAAAGCTCCCTTTACTGCCCTGTATGTGGGCTCCGTTGCAGGACTTAAAGTGTCCTTGTCCACAGAAGGAGAATATTGACACGCCTTAGTATGGTCTATCTCAGGGATTTCACGCTGTGGTCGGTTACACCCAATAGAGGTGGCTAATAAAAACAGGACAAAAAATCGAAACATTCTCATGGCACGAAGAGTTACTTTCTCAATACGGCTTGCTTATTGTCAATTTGGACATTTTCTGTTTTGTGCAGAACAATATGTTTGGGCTTGCTTTCCCCTCGAACGGTCAGTGACTTGATGTCAAGATTTCGAACATCGTCAAAAACTAAAGCGGGCCGATAATCCGGTGCTTCAATGCTGAGTTTAATATTTTTAAGAGTGAGTCCATTCATGTGTCTGACATAAAAACCCCAGGCTGGCAACTCTCCAAACATAGAAAACTCCGGATATTCTGCCACTTTCTCCGGGACTTCATCCAATCTTGAGAGCGGCATGTTAGCCAGACCATTGTTCCCTTTCCCCGGATAAATAATTTCAATATTCTCAAGGGTTACATTTTCCACCGGATGTCCGGGGATGCCCGTAATTGACGAGGGGAATGTGTTATGAAAGAATGGCAAGGCTGGTCCCCGTATTTCGTATGCGTAATCAGGGCGCTCGAAAGCCACCTCCACCTTGATGTTCTTTAGTGTGACGTTCTTCAATGTTCCTGCCGAGCCGGTTTTGTTTCTTTTTCCCAATCTGATGAAAATGGCGTTACCTGTATTTACAGCTTGTATATTATCCACTAATACATTTTCCAGAGTGCCACCGTCCACACATTCGATGGCAACGGCAGACCGGAAGGTGTCATATACTTTGATATTCTCAATGGTCACATTTTTAAAACCGCCACTCGACCTGGTTCCAAACTTTATGGCGCTGGCACTGGAGCGCACGGTGCAATTGGCTATATAAATATTGTCGCAATAATGCTCCGCGGAATGAGACTTCAGGCAAATCCCATCATCGGCAGAATTAACAAAGCAATTGGTGATGCGCACATTTTTACAGTCTGAAATATCAATGCCATCATTGTTCCAGTACGCATCGCTGTCTATCCGAACGCTGTCCATAATGAGGTCTTCACATTTATCATAGGTCTGCACCCAACATGCCGAATTTTTCAGCGTCACATTCCTGACCTCGACATTTTTACAATTCACAAATAGGATGAGTTGCGGACGCAGATAAAATTGAGGTCTCTTCTCGGCAAAATCATAATCTGCACTATCTATTTGCCCGGCATAAAACAGGCTATCAATATGCAAAGCCAGTTGGCGACCTTGTCCGTCTATTTCTCCCTTTCCGGTGATGGCGATATTCTCCTGACTGTCTGCCATGACTAATGCTTGCCACCGGCTCAGCTTTATGCTGGATATGATGGGCGCTTTCCACCTGCTTTGAGCTATATAATGCGCGGGATCTGTACTGCCCAACACAATTGCGTCTTTGAGCAAATGCAATTCGACCCCGGATTTCATTAGAATAGTACCTGAGAGAAAGCGCCCCGCAGGTACCACCACACGACCTCCGCCATTTTCATGGGCAGCATCTACAGCGGATTGAATATGGACTGTGCTGAGCGTTTTTCCATCCGGTATTGCGCCAAAATCAAGGATGTTATAGTCTTGGGCAAACAGGATAGTTGAACCAATAAGAACAAAGCAGGTGAAGAGTAAAAACCGCATCATGTGTAAACCGTCTTGTATGGCTTGAAATAGCAATAGGAAATTCAATCCACCAGCATTTCTCTTATTACCTGCTTTACTTCCCTCACTTCCGCTGAATTCAATTTACCCGCTTTGTTTAATAACCGGGTTTTATCAACCGCTCTTATCTGGTCAAGCATGATTTGACCACTTCGGTTTTGCAGTGTAATATCCACTCTTGAAGGATAATTTCTAATCGTGGATGTAACCGGAGCAATAATCACTGTGTTTGAGATTCTGATTCATCTCATTGGGCGAGATAACCACCACAGGACGGGTTTTCTTCACTTCCGAGCCGAGTGTTGGGTCGAGAATGACGAAGTAAATCTCATATTGCCTCACCACCGCCATTCCTTTTCATCATTCGCGTTTAGGAAAAAAGGAAGTGTTTCCCCATTGCCCGCTTTTTTAAAAAGTTTAGCCCAGTTAAAGCGTGGGTTGGTCTTTTTGCGTTTACGGGATTCCGCGATGATGCCTTCCAACAGGTCTTCGATATTTTTATAATCGGTGAGCGGAATCTGGACGGCTATTTTCTTTCCCTTTTCGTCAGTCACGTAGCTGATGCGCTTCATGGTTTGTTTTTGTGGTTTCTGATAAAATTAGGTAATCTTCTTAAACCTTCGCCAATGTGAGACTGTCGCTCGCGAAAAATTTTTATTTCATCCCTTCAGGATTTAGGAATGTGTAGAAAACCTATTCTATAATAATTACACTCCTTCCGAGTTGAAAAAAAACAAATCCCGAAGGGATGAAATGATTATAGAAATGAATCAACGATCTAACACGAACCCTATAGGGGTGAAATAAATTTGGGATAGCTCGCGTAGTGCCTTTTCGCTTCCATCTCTTGCGTAAAATAAAAATGCTATGAATAGTATTGATTGAAAATCTGAAATGCAAGTTTGAAAGCTAACAGAGGTGGAACTGCATTACCTACTTGCGTGAACTGTCTTGCCGCGGGTCCGGTAAAAAAATAATTGTCCGGGAATGTTTGAAGCCTTGCGCTTTCCCTTACTGACAAAGTCCTTGGCGAATAAGGATGCAAATGCGAACGTCCTCCTCCTTTGGTTCCTCCTGCTATAACAGTCTTGCTTGGCAGAAATGGATTTAACCGGTCAACTCTTCCCAAATGATCACGTTCGCCATATTCAAGTTCCATGTATCGCAAAATTGATTGGGCTGTATGTTCCCTCGTTACATGGTTTTCATCTTCATCAATATTCCTTTCAAATACTTCCAAACAAGGAGTTTGAAATAGATTTATTGCAGGAAACGCGAATTTTTCCTTTGTTCTAGTTCCAATTAAAAAAAGCCTCAGTCGTTTTTGGGGAACTCCATAATCAGCAGCGTTCAATACTTTCGGTTTGGAAATTGAATACCCGATTTTCTCAAGTGGTTCAAGAGCCTTGATTAATTCTTTCCCATTATCAATTTCATAAATTCCCGGGACGTTCTCTATCAGAAAAACCTTTGGTTTGAATTGCTGAATGAACCAAACATACTCTTGAAGCAGATTCCCCTTTTCTTCATCGGAGAAGCCTTTCCTTTTGAAGTTTTCATCGTCTTTGGCGAAGCGTTGGTTTGCGGCAATGCTGAAAGGCTGGCAAGGAGGTCCGCCATGAAATACTCCTTCAAATGGCGATTTGATTCCCAAATCCTTTTTTAAGATGCTGGAGATTGTCTCTTTGTTTTTTAGGTCGCCAGAGTTTTCAGGAGGACCGATTACCAAATGATTTGGATAATTTGCTCGAAGCGTATCGCAAAACAATTGGTTGATTTCAATTGAAGCGAGATTATTAAACCCTGCGTAATCGAAACCTATGTCAAGACCGCCTGCACCCGAAAAGAAACTGATTGCGGGAATTCCGTTAGACTTTTGCCTGAAATCTTCTATGCTTTTATATTCCGCAAATGAAATGTTTGATTGTTTGTAATTCTTGTATCGCAAATGGTCGTATGTCAATCCCGCTTTTTTAAGCTCCTCGCTTAAATTCAAATTATTATCCGAGCATTTTCTTAAAAGCGATGTCTGCTCTTTAAGTGAAATTTTTTCTTCTATTTGAATCATAGCACAATGCGTGTTTTAGCCGTCTGATAAATTTCTCTTGCTTCATCGCGGTTTCGGAAATCATCCAATTTGTTTTTGTTAAGCCAAGTTTTGTAAAAAGTATGAACGCTTTTGTGGCAGTTGGGGCAAAGCCCAACGACATCGCTCAGCGATGTTCCTTCTGTGGTGATTGAGAGAGTTGAAGAAAGCGGAAGCACATGATGAACTTCTAACAGATTATCGGTCCAGGGATAACGCTTTCGCGTATCGCAGACGCACATATCGCAAACCGTTTCGGGATGCGTTCCAAAAAACAATTTCCTAAGGAGAGGACTCCTCTCTATTTTAATATGAGTGACGCGCGTCCTTTTGCCTTCAATGAAAATGTCGTCCGTTGGTATTTCTCTTGATTGAAGCTTGAATGGGTAAATGACTTCTTTTGTTAGCGAAGTCATTGATAAATATTCTTCTTCTCTAAGTTTCTTCGGCTCTTTAAAAACTGGGGTGGTTAAAAGTTGGAAGCCGTTATAATCTTCATAATCTTTTGGAGAAATGTCGAGATAAAGAGCGCTGTTATACCACTTCAAAATGCTTAACTGGCTGATAAAAATCAGCATTTCTCTCACTTGCCTTCTTTCATCACCATCCGGCTTGTAATTTGTTTTGCGAAGTTTTGAATAATGCTCAACAGATTCAAAGCCTGTGCAGTTGTTGCCGATGATGATTGAAAAAACATCCTCAAATGGAATGTTTGTCTTTTTTCCCGTCAGAAAATTTGAAATCAAATATTTCAGAACAGCGCAAAATGGGTAAACGACTTCAACAGATTTTTTATAGTCTGTAAAAGCTGCGAAAGGGAATCTGAATCGGGGAATGAAAAGCGATAAGAACTCATCTACGTCAATTGCCGTGTCATCACTGGCAGCAACGCGCTTGCAGAAGTCGGTAACGTAAAGCCGTTCATTGACATTAGTTGCAAGAAAGGAGCATTCGAATACTCTTTTATAATTTCTCCAAACCCTGTACGATTTTGGCGCAAAAGGTAGTCCTGTAGCACTTTCCAGTGGCTCTCTCAAGGGATCAGAATCTTTTTGATTGATAACTATCCCTTCAAGTCGTGTGAGGCAATAGGCAATCGCTTTCAGGTTTTCAAACTGAAAGTATGTTAATCTTCCTTGATCCCAACGCCATTTTTGAGCCATCTTCCTATGTCAAACGTAAGCATTCAAATAATGTAATGAATCGGTTCAAGTTAGGATTTTATCAACAATGGTTTTAAGTGTCTTGTCTACACTTTTCTTTTTCAATTTGCATTCCCAAACTACAATTACTTTCCATCCTCGTTTCTTCAATTCCTTTTGATTTTTAATATCGTTGCTGATATTGTTTGCAATTTTAGGCTTCCAATAGTGAAGCTTGCTTTTAGGCATTCTGAACCCCTTGCAATTATTATGTCCATGCCAAAAGCATCCGTTCACAAGAACAATTGCCTTGTGCTTTTTTAAAATAATGTCCGGCTTTCCTGGCAAATTCTTTTGATGCAAGCGAAAGCGAAAACCGCGTGAAAAAAGAAAACGCCTGACAACAAGTTCTGGCTTTGTGTTCGTAGCTCGAATCAAACTCATTACCTCGCTTCGTTTCTTTTTTGTGAAAACATCAGCCATGCTGCTAAAATAGCTTCAAAAAAAAACCAAAAAAAAGCCGCGCTCCCGCGCGGCTCTTTCTCATTAGCATTTCCTCCATTCAATCACCCCCCAAATTCTTAAACTCCAACTTATAATGTCCCGGATTCGTCCCGTTATTCTGCACATTCAGAAAATCTTCCAACTCATTATCAAACCCAACCTGTGTTGCAAATTGTATCACGGTTTTCTGAAGGATTTGCCCGTTCACAATATCAAAATATTGAGTTCCCGGAGGTTCCATGTTTCCCGTAGCAGCATAAAACCGCAGGTTGCTTCCCGTCACCGTCACGCGAACAGTAGTTTCCGGCACTGTCTCCAGCCCCATCACCTGTATATTCACAATCGCACCCGGAGCCACATCCCCCTCCACCGTTGCGCTTCCCCCGCCAGCCTTCATCGCAAATTTCCGTTGCAGTTCCTTTCCCGCTGGTATGTTCACATTCAGTTCGCTCACCATCATGTATCCTTTCAGTTCCCATTTCAGGTCATAGTTCCCCGGTGCTAATTGTCCCGAGGTAAACTTTCCTTCCGCATCCGTCACCACTTGTTTCACCACATTGCTTGTCCCCGCTTCACTCACCGTAAACTTCACATTTGCAAGTGGCAGCCCGCCATTTTTGTCTGTTATCACGCCTCTCACCTTTGCAAAAGTTCCTCCCAAATCAATAATGCTTCTCGCTGCTTTGTACATATCCCAATGTGTCCGGTTCGATGCTTTCAAAGTATCCACCATTACATCTAATTGTCCTTCTAATTTTTCTTCAATCAGTTCATCCGTCAATTTTTTGGCTTCCTTTTTAGCCTGTTTAATCGTAAGCCGGGCTTGGGAAGGATTTTGCATTCCAAGACGGTATAAATCAATTGCCGATTGTAAATCTGTAATGTCCGTAGGCACTACCAATCCATAATTAGCCGCGCCTGCGCTGTTAGTATTAGCCGCATCATGAATATCTTGGCAGCGGTCATCTACATCTTCCTTCGGAAGTCTGTTCAATTCCGTTTCACTGATTTTCACGATAGCTTTCAGCGAGTTGTTGTTTACAGAGTTCGCATACCCAAGTGTTGCCCGTGCGCATTTCCATGCCATTCGGGTCATTGTGGTTTTCAGCACCTTCGTATCTGTTGTTACTCCGGTGGTAGTGCCGGTGCCTACTTGGTTGTAGCCGTCAATAAGCACCTTTTTGGCTTTTACGTCTGCCAAAGCCGCTGCCCATGCAGGAATTCCTGCCGTGGGTGCTGGGTTAGCATCGCAAAAACCGATAACCGTACCAATCATGTTGATGCGGTTCGTAAGCTTTGTATCCGCCATTTGGTTTTAGGTTTTTAGGTTAAACAATGCCGAAAATTCAACCTCGTTTCAATTTTTTTCCACTGAAGTTTTGCACCGTTTGTGATTTTGATTTGGCGCGTACTTACCCCGTTTCCGTATCTGTATCTTCTGTAGCGTATGACTTATTCGCCTCATTAATTATTTATAAGCAATGGTAAGATTCGCTCTGTGGTTTCTGTATTTGTATCCAGTCCCGTAGGGACGACCTGTTGGTAGAAAAGAAATCAAAGAAAAGAATCCAAGCTCCGTAGGAGCGACCTGTAAGGAGTAATCGAATTTTCAAGCCCGAAGGGCTGACATTATTATAGAAATAAATCAACGATGTGACACGAACCCCGAAGGGGTGAAATAAAATTATCCTTCAAAATCATTCTTGCGGAATTGCATCAAGTTCCAACAATGTTCCTGTCCGCAAGTACCTAGCAAACCTGTCATACTGCCATGTTATCCTTCCTCTTTGAATTCTTGTTGCCCAATCTCTAAGATTTTCAGAATTGTTTCCATCATTAATGATTGCAGGAATCGTAACAATATTGGGTAATAGAAGATTGGCAAGTTCCTGTTTTATTTCCATCCTTCCTTCATTGTATCTTCTTAAAGTAATCCAGCCATTCAAGTTATTTTCAATCTTTAATTGCCTTATTTGTTCTATAAGATTCTGTCCATTTATTGTGTATTGGTCAACTTTTATTCCGCATAAATGTTCAAAGGATAGGCGTTCATTTGGAACTATACAACTCACCTCAGGTGTCATGGCATGCGGATCTCCGAATCTTTCACGGAGAGCATTAGAAAATTTGATATAAGCTTTAGCATAGTCATTCGGTGCTTGGGTAATATCCTCATGTTCAAATATCTGGTTTACAATTTCTGCTGTAGCCAATGCTTCATTTTCCCTATTAAAATCTCTACCACCAGCAGAACGCAAACAAATTGCTACATCGGTTGCTTCTCGAAAAACTTCTGGATTGAAAACCAAAAGAACAGGTCCGTAAGGATTAGGTGTTGGAGCTGTGTTTTCATTACGGTGTCCTTGTGCAAAGCCAAATCCAAAATCGGAGAGATTGCCAAAAACTTTATTCCAAACTGCATTATTTCTATCCGTATCATCCGTATCAAACGGGGTATGAGGCAAATCTTCTTCCTCCATCAAATTTCTTGATGGTACTCCGCCTAATTCAATATATGTTTTGAAATCCTTGAATTGGCAAGCATGATAAAACTTTACCCCTCTATCATTGAAAAGAGTTATTAGCCCTTCAATTTCTGCTCCTTGAATTGTAGGCATAAAGAAAAATTTAGAACATTGAAATTTGAATTGATGATGATGAATCTATTTTCAAAGGTTTTTCAGTCGAAATTTTTTCTTTTAATTTTTGCGTTTCCTCTTTGAGTAATTCAATCACAATTATTTTAAGTTGTTCCCAAGTTGCTTGCCCTTCTTCCTTTGTAATTCCAAGTTTCCTCATTCTCCAATTTACTTCTTTATCCCACCAAGGAGAAAATTCAATCTGATTACATTTAGCACTTTCAAAATAGAAAGCCAGCCAAAGAGCCTTATTTGCGTTAAAACCAATTTGTTTTGCCGCTTCCCGAATTGCTACTTTTCCCTGTTTTGTATGTTTATCAATAGCAACCCAAAGGGGAAAATTTACGTCCGAAATTGGCTCAACATATTTTGTTTCAGGAATGTCGCCTGTGATTGCTAAATAGGCAGCCGCTTGTGCAAATGCTCTATCCCAAGGCCAACCTGCTTTTCTAAAACCTTTATCTGCTTTTTCAACTAAAGATTTTTGTCTTTCATTTAATGACTGCTTTTTTGTCCATTCCCAAAAATCATTAGGTCTCTTAATAGCCTCAGCAATAATTCTAATTGATCTATCCTCATCATCACCGAAATAAACCGTCTCGTCTTTTTCTGAAAGAACATAACCAAGGGAACCTAAACCTGCTGCATTTCTATTCTTTACTGTTCCAACTATTTTAAGCAAGTGGTTTACAATTATTTTTTCATCATTGTCGTAGGAAACTTCAAGTCCATAAGTCCAGCACTCTTCAAATGTTATAACTGCAAGGCGTTTTCTCATCCAATCAAAATCATCATTGTGAATGATATAGTTTATAGCAAGTTTTGTCATCTGCAAGTCTGCCCTTCTTATTGCTTTCTGAAGTAAAGACCTACTTATTTGGTCAGTATCAGGACTTGCTTTTCTCATTACCATTTTAAAAGAAGTTGAATTTTAAAAGAAAGCTAAAAATCTATTCTGTATTCTCCAAATACCCAAAACAAAAAAGCTGAGCGCAAGCCGCGCAAAAGGGCGGAGCCGTTCTTTTGCGCTTGATTTTTTCTTTTTTTCTTTCTTTTGTATCAAGACAAAAGAAAGGACATCCACAAAACTCCGGGTTACCAAATACCCTTATTCCCTGTAAAAATGTCACCCCTGCACCCCCACCAACCGATTAACTGATTAACTAATTAACCCTGAAAATCAACCAATTAACTCACTTTTACGGTAAAACATTGAGCTTTTACGGTAAAACATTTGGCTTTTACGGTAAAACATTGGGCTTCTACGGTAAAGCATTCAACTCCTCCGGTAAAGCAATTAGCTTTTCCGGTAAAACAATTAACTCCTCCTGTAAAACAATCGCCTCCTGCGGTAAAGCATCTCACTTTTACGGTAAAGCATCTCACTCCTCCTGTAAAACAATCGCCTCCTCCGGTAAAACATCTCACTTTTACGGTAAAGCATCTCACTTCGACCTGACAGCATATCACTTCGGCAGTGAAGCAAATCACCCCTCCGGTAAAAAATATCGTCCCTTTCGTCCCTCCCGTCCCTATCGTCCTTGACTTACATCATCATAATGAATACCTTCCTTCACGACCTTCACACCATGAAAAACCCACCCCACCTCAATAACTGGGAACTCAATTACCACATACATAAAGACAAACTCCCCACCGACTTCCGCAACACGATGGATACGGTCCTCGAATTCTGCAACTTCTATGCAAACATCTATGAAGCCTGCACCCTCCGGCTCCTGCCTGAATTAAACAAATTGATGTTTCGTCACTATCCCGTCACAGCACAAGCAGCCCATCCCGTTCAGCTTGAATACATCCAGGATTTGCATGAAGGTCATCTCTTTGGCTTATTACTTTCACTACGCAACCATCTCCGCGAACAGCGCGAAGGAATCAACATCCATGAAAAATATCCCAAGCTCGAAAGTTGGAGAGACTTCTACTGCAAACCCTCCCAACCCGACACCATTAGTGATAAGCAACGTAACATCTATGTGGACACTGATGATACCGAATGGGAAAAATATAAAGAAGAAGAAAACCGCAAGTTCAAAATGCTCCATCAATGGCAGCAAAACCGCCAGAACAAATATTACAATTTAGTGCAACCCTATTTGTTTGAATATCTCCCCGACCTCCACAACCTCGAACCCGACTTTTGGATTCTCTATGCCGTCACCGTCCGCGACAACTACGAGCAATGGCTCACCTGTTGCGAATACCTCGATACCGCCATCGAATATCACCTTCCCCCCGAAAGCATCAATTGGGAACACGCAGACTTCAAAAAAGTCCTCCGCGAACAACGCCCGCTTTATTCAAAGCAAGTCTATGCCGTCCGTAACAAAATGATTTTCGGTGAACACGAATCATCCGATTAAAAATTCATTTTCTGTTGCTCCCTGGGGCGAATAATGGGAGCTTTGGGAATAAAGGTGATGTCTATGGACTCCACCGTCCCGTTAGCTGCAATCTTGAGCATCAGGGATTGGTAGGGTTTAAACTCAAAGTTTCGCCTGATGGTTTTCTGGTTGATGCTGAGCGTTAGTTCCCTGAAGTCGGATTGCTGCATATAAGACTGACCTGAGTAAACCGGATATTGCAAATCCTTTGAAAGCCATTGTGCGAGGAACAAATAATGAGTGCCGTCTTTCTCCACCCTGCACCAATATTCAGGAATGCTGTCGCCCGCGATGAGTGGCGGATGAGCAATGACTTTTTGGAAATATTGAGAGATATTTTTCAGTGAAGCCAGCTCGTTGAGCATGTCTTCATAATCTGCGGATTTCACTTTTCCGGGCTCTTTGGGAGAGCGTTTCAAACAAACAGGCAAGCCTTTTTTTGCCAATTCCAACACCCGCCTCAGCGCGCGAACATCCATGTATTCTACATCAATATATAGCGCAGAGAATTGTGCATCCCCAACGATTAGTTTGCCGTCTTGAAAATTTGCCTGCTCCAAAAAATGGCGATTAATCCATAAAGGATGATACCCTTCTAATTCATCAGGCGGGTACACATACCTTAATTCATACTCTCCCCATACCCAAACGCGCTGCCGTTCGGGAGGATAGGCGCCTTTCATCACACCGTCCTCATAGGGAATATACACTGCCACATCAGTGTAAGTCTCCCCTTTTTGCAGAATGCCTGAAACTTTCTCCACATAGGCATTGAAGGCGGGTAACTCAGGAGTCAAACTCCCACCGGGTCCAAAATAGCAGGTGGCAAAGAAATCAATGGTGTCAGAGCCTTGAGGATTGTAAGGCATGCCAATATAAAAAAGATGATTGACCCCTTGGGCAAAGATGGCATCAGCCACCATTTTTAAATCAGCGGTTTGTTCCTGGCGCAGATACGTGGCGGGAAATCCATACATGCACGTAAAGGTCTCGCTGGAAACTAATTTTTTGGAAGCCAGACAAGCCGAAGAACTCGCGATGCGGGAATATCTTGGGTTGTTCAGCATGCATTCCGTCTCCGGGATATCTACAAGGGCATAGGTAGTCATGATGTCCGTAGGGGCAGCCAAACACTGCACCCGCGACCATGCGCCCAACTCCCTGCATTTTTTCACTAAGGGTTTATAAAACCCTTCCGTCACATACTCATCCAATTGCAGCATGTAGTCGTAGCGAACATCGGGGAAAGAATCAATGCCTGCTTCCATAAAGGGAATGATATCATAGCCAAAGTTTTTTTGGAAGGTATTTTCAAACCCCGGAGTCCATATCTTATTCTTTGCATTGATCTTGATTTCCCATGAATCCATGAACATGGCAGATTTTGAACCTTTCAGTGCTTCCTTTAAGGCATCAGCAATAGGTTCCGCAAAGCGGTGAAAGGCATTGCTGTCAAGGTGATTGATCACTAATTGTTTTTCGGGCCACGTCCATGCAAAGGTGAGCCATTGTCTGAAGGACGTGTCTCCGTAAATCTGCGTGGTATGCTCCTTGCCGATATTACTACCCGCTGCGGGCCATGCGCTCCCGAAACCAAAATCACAAGCCAACCCGATTGAATCAGCATAAGATTTGGTATAGACTACCACCTCCTGCCATTCCGGGCTGAGCCACTTTTGAGCCGTAGTATCTTTGGGATAATGACGGTTGTAATCCCGGGCAAACCAAGCCTGGTATCGGTATAAGGGATATATCCAGACGACCTCAACCACGCCAAAATTGTTCGCCTTTGCCCAATCCAACTGGTATTTGATATCCGGCTTCCTGATCTCCGTAGCAAACCAAAACCAACGGGTGCCGGGTTTTGACGAGGGATAAAAAGCAGCAGCTTCAGGTTCATCAGTTTCGGTGGCATCTTGTTTACAGCCGGTAAGGACGATCAGCAAGACAGCAATTATGAAAAAAAAGTAAGGAAACAATTTCATCGCACGAAAATAGCCAATACGGGTGGGTGGGAGGGGATTCGCCCTCTTATTGCGCTTTAGGGAAATCCTGTTTTAGAATTGCGGGCAGAAATCCACGGGTGAGATTTTCCGCTCTTCTTCCTTGCCGTAGATGTAGACGAGGGAAAGCTCGATGGCGCCCTGGTTGTTGCTCGCCAGTTTGAGGTCGGAAAGATTGATGTCGTAGCTGACCCCGAGGCGGAAGCCGTCATACTCATAAGCGAGCATGGCGATGACGGCATCATTGTCGAACACGCGATACCACGAGCCGACATAAAATTTATTCATCTTGTCGAATTTGTAGCCGAATGCAAACCCGGCAGTCACTTCAGAGGCGGTGTTTTGAATGAGATATAAAAATCCGGGGTTGATGGAGAAGTGCTCCCCGATGCCGATGTCAATGCCGCCATGAGCGAGATAGCGCGGGCTGAGCCTGTTTTTATCGCCCGTCTGCACGAGGAAATATTCCTTCGGCTTGTGGAGGTGAAACATGGAGCCGCCCAGATAGCCGGTGACATCGCTGGTGAACCGCGCCCTGAAAAGCAATCCTACGGTGAAATCGGGATAGATGAAAGAAGACCTTTCAATAGGTTCTCCATTCGGGTCGGTAGGAATAAAACCATTGTTAGCGTCGAACTGTTCTTCAAAAAGCAGCTTGGTGAAATCAATCCTTCGCTGCGTGATGCCAGCCAGCACGCCCAGCGCGAGGCTGTAGCGGCTGCTCTCATCCAGCACCTTGTGATAAGCCGCACCAACCATCGCAGTTAAATTGGCGAGCGCTCCGTCACCGGCTTTGTCATTGAACAGCATCACCCCGATTCCGAACTGGTCGTATCTCAATTTTTTTTTAAGCAGCTTCATGTCGAACGAACCGGAATAAGTAACGTAGGAGGAGGATTTCAAAAAGCTGAACCACTGGTTGCGGTAGTTGGCAACGAAGCGGTACTTGCCCCGAAAGCCAGCGGTCATCGCTGGATTGAGCGTGAGCGGAGAGGCATAGTATTGAGAAAAGTGAATATCCTGCGCCTGCGCGGCAACGCAAACAAACAACAGCATAGCAGTCAGCGCGTGTCTGAAATTCATAAGCAATTGGGGTTTTGAGCTTGTCGCTCTCAGGGGCTAAAGATATAAAGAACCCTTTGAAAAACTGGTTTCTTTTCTCAATAAATCTCAAACATATTTTTTTTGACTTTCGGGAAGCAACCG
>Ga0247727_10005030_pt1 | contig 27323 bp, 30 predicted proteins | sample WisWelCaveWW1625_FD_202498 | JGI IMG/M metagenome (GOLD analysis project Ga0247727, IMG submission 202498) | Biofilm microbial communities from Wishing Well Cave, Virginia, United States - WW16-25 | ecosystem: Environmental > Aquatic > Deep subsurface > Groundwater > Cave microbial mat | place...
TCGCCGGCATCACGGACGCGTATCCGCAGGTCAGCCTCGAACAAATCGTAGCGACCAATCCCGGCAAGATCATTCTCGGCGATTCGATGTGGGGCGTCACGCCTGACGCAGTCAAAGCCCGCGCCGGTTGGGACGCGCTCGACGCGGTGAAGAACGATCAAATCTTCGCCTTCGACGACAACCTCGTCAGCCGCCCCGGTCCGCGACTTGTGGATGGCTTGGAGCAGTTGGCAAGATTGTTGCATCCAGAGTTGTTCAAGTAAACAGGTATACAAGTAGACAGGTACACACGGAAACACGTGTTTACTTGTCTACTTGTTTCCGTGTGTACATCCCAATGCGCCGCACACCATTTCTTTCCTCTTTCTTCTTTCTTCTAATTGCCCTGCTTCTGAGTTTGGCAATCGGTTCCGTTTTCATTTCTCCAAAAGAATTATGGCATGTAATCACAGGCAACGGCACAGAAACCGCGACCTCCATCCTCTGGAAGATTCGATTGCCTCGAACAATCCTCATCGCATTAACCGGCGCGGCATTGGGCGGAAGCGGCGCGACGTATCAAGGATTGTTTCGCAACCCGCTGGCTGATCCATTCCTCATCGGCGTCGCGTCCGGCGCGGGGTTGGGCGCGGTGATTGCCATGTCGGTTCAATGGCCCTACTCGTTTTGGGGACTCATGGCGATTCCGTTATCGGCGTTCATCGCCGCGCTGCTCACGGTCTTCATCGTGTACTCGCTCGCCCGCGTCGGTCAGACTGTGCCAACCACCAACCTGATCCTCGCGGGCGTTGCGTTCTCGTCTTTTGCAACCTCGCTCACTTCATTCCTCATGCTGCGCTCCACCAGCGAAGTCCGCCGCGCGTTGGGCTGGCTGCTCGGCGGCGCGAGTCAATCCGGCTGGACGGCCATCCTCGCCATCGCGCCGTATCTCATCATCGGTCTCGGTATCCTAATCTTTAGCGGACACGCGCTAAACCTCCTGCAATTCGGCGACGATCAAGCCCAACAACTCGGATTGAATGTGACTCGCGCCAAACGAATCTTGTTGACCGCCTCCTCATTGGCGACTGCCGCGGCTGTGGCTTTTTCCGGCATCATCGGATTCATCGGACTCATCGTCCCGCATCTGACCCGACTTTGGTTTGGTCCCGATTACAAGCGCTTACTACCCCTCAGCATTCTCGGCGGCGCGACCGCGTTGCTCATCTCCGATATCGTCGCGCGCGTTGTCCTCGCGCCGCAGGAGATTCCCGTCGGCATCGTCACCGCGCTGGCAGGCGCGCCGTTTTTTCTGTGGGTGTTGAAGACAGCGAAAAATCAAGGTTATTGGTAATCATGAACGTTACCCTCCGCCAAATGGACTGGACCTCCCTCCATCAGGTTGATCAATTCAATCGCAACTCCATGGTCAACTCGCACCTTGTGTTGCAGGTTGCGGATAACAAGATAACTTATTCCATCGTCCCGGTGGCGCCTTATGAAAAAATCCTCCCGGTTGACGCTGAGGATTACGCCACATTCATTGACAACCCGCAGAAAGTCATCTTCTTCGCCGATGTGTATGGGAAACCTGTTGGGCAGATCAAGATGGTTCCGTGGTGGAATAAATTTACCTACATTGAGGAACTCACTGTGGACGCTGAATTCAGAGGCAAAAGAGTCGGGCGCGCTTTGCTGACCCGCGCCATCGCGTGGGCAAAGGAGCATGGCTTCCCCGGCATTACTCTGGAGACGCAAACGAACAATGTCCCGGCTTGTATGCTCTATGAAAAATGCGATTTTGTCCTCAGCGGTTTTGATTTATACGCGTACAGGAATTTTCCCGAATCCCGCGATGAGATTGCTTTGTATTGGTATTTGATTTTTTGAATCGTAACGCGACTTTCAAGTCGCAGCCAAAAGCCGACATAAATGTCGCGCTGCAATGTCTTCGCCCTGCTCAACCACCGGAGTGATAATGCCATGCTCAAAATCCAATCCCTCTCCGTCTCTTACGGCTCGCGCCAAATCCTGCATGACGTGTCCCTCAACGTGCAAAGCGGGGAAATCCTCGCGCTGATCGGACCCAACGGCGCGGGCAAATCAACGTTGATCCGCGCCGCCAGCGGAGTGATTTCCTATACCGGTCACGTCCGCACGAATGGCGATGATTTTGCCTCGTTGAGTCCGATGCAACGCGCGAGGTATATCGCAACGGTTCCACAAGCCGTATCATTACCTCCGGCATACACCGTATGGGAAACGGTGTTGCTTGGGCGCACGCCGTATCTTGGATTTCTCGGTCAAACGTCGCAGAAAGATGAAGATATCGCGCGTCAAGCGCTTTCACGCGTGAGCGCGCTTCCATTCATGGATCGACGCGTGGGCGAACTCTCCGGCGGCGAACAACAACGCGTGTTATTAGCGCGCGCCTTGTGCCAGTCCACGCCGATTCTTTTGCTCGACGAACCCACGGCGCACCTGGATTTGCAGTATCAAGTCAGTTTATTGGAATTAGTCTCTGAACTCGCGCACAAGGATCGTCTCGCGGCGCTGGTCGCGCTGCACGATCTGAATCTCGCCGCGCATTACGCGGACCGTATCGCGCTTATGGTCGCGGGGGAGATCAAAGCCAAGGGGAAACCGGATCAGGTCCTTCGTCCGGATTTGATCGGCGAGGCGTATTGCCTGCCCGTGCAGGTGATCAAACATCCATTTTTGGATATCCCGCTGGTGCTGCCGGAAACAAAGTAGGTCACGTCTGAGACGTGACCTACAGGCTTCCTCGAAGCGAGAAGTAAAAAAGGCGCAGAATATATATTTGCGCCTCATGTTGAATTTATTCCTTCAACAGCGATTCGATCTGTCCCCATAATTCCGGCATTTCCATTACCTCGGCAAACGACTTGACCCAGGTTTCGATGCGGGCAAGGTCGAGGTCGGGATATTTCGCCACAAGGGTTCGAATATCCTCGAGGTCCTTTGGGCGGTGGGCGACGGCTTTCATAATAACCAGGTCTTCGGGAGTCGGCAGGCGCACTTGAAGAGAGTCGTCAAATTCCCGAAGAACGCTTCGTTCAACAACTTCCTGCTCGAACGGCAGAATCCCCAGGGAAACATCTATCTCGGTATTTGTGATAACGTGACGCAAAAGAAGCACGCGGCTTTTCTTCGCAAAATCCGCCGCGTTTTCAATGCGAGGTTCTATTCCCTCCTGTTTCGCCTCCTCAAGGAAATGGTAAATATCCTTTGTTGAAAGCAAAAACATCGCGTCAAGGTCGTCCGTATACCTGGCTCGTCCGAGGACGCTGGCGGCAATTCCTCCAATGACCACGCCGCGCTGATTGAACCGGGAGATCAGATTCTGTAACGCTTCAAGAGGATCATGATAAGGCTGCAGTTCTTCGGGAAGTTTCATATTTTTCCTTCAGCTTTGCCCATTTTAGAAATACTTCCATTTCGTTGTCGTCATTTCCTCGCGCTAGGTTAAGCCGCCTGGCGAGGAGCATGATCTGGTTCAGTTTCACCCAATTTTCCTGAATTGTGGCGGCGCGCAGTTCCTGCCGTTGGATTTCCTCGACCTCCTTCCAGCGGTCGCGCAGGTGATAACGAATCTCTTCCTTGTTCATGCCTGAATTATAGCATCACAAGACGGGCGGCGCGCTTTGCCTGGGATGATTTTCAAAATTCCTCTTATAATTGCCGCATCAGTCGCAATTACCAATGGCTGCTTCAACCTATCCCTCATTGCGTGAATTTCAGAACGCGCATCGCAAACTTCTGCGCGAATATATTTCCGCGGTGGACGTCGCCTCGAGCCTGCCGTTTTTCGTGAATCTCACCAGGCTTCTGATGCCGCATGAAAACGAAAGCGCTTATGTACGATTCAATCGGCAGTTCTGGTTTCTGTTTACGCCCCTGACGTGGAAACCCTTTGTGCGTTTTCTTGTCGAGGCGCATGTCAAGTCAAAGCTGGGGGAATTGAGCGTTTCCTACAATCAATTGGCCCTGCGCCTGCCGGAGGGCAAAAAATTTGATTCGTTCCGGGCGGCTTTAAAGTCTGCGGTGGCGGAGTGTAATCAATTGAGCGACACGCTGACGACCTGGAAAAACGGGAGGACGCTGGCCGCAAGCGCGTTCCCCGTCGCTTTGGGATGGCTGACATCCTGGCTTGGCACAGACGACCTGTTATCAGCGCTGCCGCAATTGGGCATTGAAATTCAGGGCAGCCTGCTTTCCGACTCGTTTACGTTATTTGTGCGGGTTGGGGTTGGGGTTGCCACTTCGCTGGTTTTGTTGCTGATGCTTCTCAACCAGGCATTCGAGGGCAAGCGCGCCGTCTTTTTGCCGACCCTGATTTTAGATCGCAGGGAGGTAAGCACGCATAATATTTATGCCAGCGAGGACGCGCTATACAAACTGATGGGTCTCCATAAATCCCCGGAGTTTCCTCTTGATGCCGCGGCGTTGGTTGTCTTCTTCCTTTTTGTCGTCGCCGGTTTTGTCCTGCGGTTCTACTATTATTTCTCTTCGATCCTGCCCGTCAACCTGCTGGCTTTGCCGGTGTTGATAGTTCTGGTCGTCCTCGCCGTCAGGAGCGTCAATCGGCGTTGGAACTAGACAGGTTGCAGACAGACAGTCAGACATCCGATTTGGATTTTCCACTGGCGCTGCCTGAGGCAGAAGTAATCCGGCGCGCGCCAATGCCATTCTTTTGAAGTTATAATATTTGTCATAGACTGTTTCCCGGTAAAGGCTTTGTCAGGGTTTAACTGTCCGTAAAGTGTCAGCCATGTATTATCGGCGCGGAAATGGGAATACGCTGGTTTCGACAATTCTGTTCGGAGAATCTCTCATGGACCAAACATCCGCAACCGCTTCGCCAAATTGGACCTCGACGACGAAATTATTGATCGGGCTTGTCCTCGTCGGGCTGGCGGCGTTTTTGATCTCCCGCTTTTCAAACCTGATCCCGCCGCTCCTGATGATTTTCATCATCGTTTACCTTTTGCATCCCGTCATCTCGGCGATTGCGCGCGGCCTGGGCATTTCGTGGAAGCTCTCGGTCAATCTTCTTTTTCTCATCATCCTGGCCAGCCTGCTCGGACTTCTCACATGGGGCGGCGTCGGGCTGGTGGGACAGGTGCAAAGTCTCATAACCTCCGTCCAGGATATCGTCGCCAACCTGCCGACTTATGTGGAATGGCTTTCGGCGCAAGCCTTCAATATCGGACCCTTTACGCTGGATATGCGGACGCTTGACCTGAACGCGATCAGCCAGCAACTGCTGGGATATGTCCAGCCCCTGCTCGCGCAGACGGGGACGCTGGTCGGCGCGCTGGCGGGCGGCGCGGCTGAAGTCTTCGGCTGGACGACCTTCGTGCTGATCGTCTCCTACTTCATCCTGATCGAAAGCAGCGGCTTGCGCGGGGAACTGTTCAAGGTGGAACTCCCCGCCTACAAAGAGGATTTTGAAAGACTCGGCCGCGAATTGAGTCGCATCTGGAACGCGTTCCTGCGCGGGCAGATCATCATCTTTGCGCTTGCCACGGGCATCTATTCCATCCTTCTGCCGATACTGGGCGTACGGTACGCGCTGGGCATCGCGCTCATGGCGGGTCTCGCAAAATTCCTCCCCTATATCGGGCCCGCGATCACATGGGTCGTCATGGCGCTGGTGACGTTGATCCAGGATAACCCCTTCGACCTGAAACGTTGGGTCTATGCCGCGATCATTGTCGGGACGACGTTGGTCATAGACCAGATCATTGACACCTTCATCGCGCCGCGCATCATGGCGAGCGCGCTCAAAGTGCATCCGGCAGCGGTGCTGGTCAACGCGTTGATATTCGCAAACCTCATGGGCGTCATCGGCGTCGTGATCGCCGCGCCTTTGCTCGCGACCTTCCTCCTGCTCGGAAGATACGTGACGCGCAAGATGTTCGACCTGGAGCCGTGGCCCTCGACCAAAGAGCGACCCATTCCGCCCATCGGCGCGGGGTGGCTCAAGAGAATCAGAAAAATATTGTCCCCCTTGTTTAGCCGCAGGAAAGCGCCTGAGAATGTGGACGCTAAACGTCCCGCGTCCGCGCAAAACGACCCGGTGAACGCCGCGCCGCAAAGCCTGGAAAACGACGCTGAAAAACCGCGCAAGCCCGCGCGTAAAATGACAAAGCCCGCAAAACGTTCAAGGAATAAACCATACTCTCAAGAGGAGAATGACAATGGGTAATAACAACCACACCGACCCGCGCACCGAAACCATCGCCGAAACCGACAACTTCATGGCATGGAAAGCCGAGGAGCCCGACGGCGAGACCACCTATCACATCGAACTCAACAACGTCACCGTTCATTTCTTTGAGGAGGAGTGGAAGGAATTCATGCAGTTGATCCGCAACTTGAAGTAGAACATAGCCACAGAGCGCACAGAGACCTTTGAGAAAAATCCCAGAGAACTCTGCGATCTCCCCTGGCGCCGCCCGCCAGGGCAGGTGTGTCGCTAATCTAATGATGAAACTCCACTACGCCATCACCGACATACGCGGCATCGAAGTGGGACACGCGCAAGATGACGAAGCGCTCACCGGCTGTACTGTCGTCTTGTGCCGCAAAGGCGCGGTTGCGGGCGTGGATGTGCGCGGCGGCGCGCCCGGCACGCGTGAAACCGATCTGCTCAACCCCATCAACCTCGTTCAAAAAGTCCATGCGATTGTCCTCTCCGGTGGATCCGCTTTTGGTCTCGACGCGGCTGGCGGCGTGATGCGTTATCTCGAAGAAAAGAAAATCGGATTCAAGACTCCAGTTGCAAACGTGCCGGTTGTTCCCTCCGCGATTCTTTATGACTTGAACCTCGGTCGCGCGGACGTTCGGCCTGATTCAGCGCTGGGATATTTCGCGGCGTCCCGGGCCTCCTCCGTTCCGCCCGCCGAGGGCAACGTCGGCGCGGGGACAGGCGCGTCTGTTGGAAAAATACGCGGCATGAAATACGCCATGAAATCCGGCGTCGGAACATGGAGCGTAAATATCAACGGAGTCGTCGTCGGCGTATTGGTCGCGGTCAACGCATGGGGAGATGTGATCGATCCAAATACCGGAAAGAAAATCGCAGGCTTACGTTCAGGGACAACGTTGAACTGGATGAAAAAGAATCAAGCGCGGTCGACGATCAAATCCAATACGGTGATCGGCGTGATCGCCACCAACGCCAGACTCACCAAAGCCGAAGCGACGAAGGTCGCGCAAATGGCGCAGGATGGACTCGCGCAAGCCATTCGCCCCGCGCACACCATGTACGACGGCGATACAATCTTCGCATTGGCGACCGGCGAAATCAAAGCCGATGTTTCCACCGTCGGCGCGTTCGCGGCGGAAGTCATGGCGCAGGGGATCGTCCGCGCGGCGAAGATGGCGAGGTCGGCGGGAGGATTGATGGGGCTGTATACAGGGTAATTGGTAAATGGTAATTGACGTATAAAAAGAGGCTGGTCTTTTCAGACCAACCTCTTTTCCTTGTCTACGTGTCTACTTGTTTCCTTGTCTACATGTCTACGTGTTTCCTTGTCTACTTGTCTACCTCCTGCCCCTCAACTCATCCTTCAAGATCAGCGTCATCACCACGCTCACAACGCTGACGATCAGGCCGCCCAGGAAGGCGTTCCACCAGACGGGATCATTGATGATCATGGCGATCCCGAAAGATTGACCGATCACGCTCGTCAGCCAGAACAGGAAGGTGTTGATGACCAGTGTGAACAAACCCAGCGTCAGAAAAATCAAAGGGCAGGTCAGGAATTTGAGCAGAGGCCTGAATAACGCGTTCACCAAGCCAAAGATCAGAGCCAGCCAGACAATTGAAACCATCCCGCCTTGCAACTCAATCCTGCCCGGCAGGATCAACACCGCCAGGTATAACGCGATCGCATTGATCGCCAGACGCAATACAAACTTTGTCATTTTGACTCCTCTTCAAAACAATAGGCGACAATCAATAAATTGACTGTCGCCTATACATACGTACAAACTCTTTTCCAGTTGCGGTTATATCTTCATCCAGATCAACGTGCGGCGCGGCTTGAAACCCGCCGCGTTGATCGCCTCGGTCATTTCCCCGGCGGGATATTCCAATGATAACGCGGCGTGATTGGATAACGCGCGCCGCGCGTGGATGAGCAGCTGCGTCAACGCCTCAGGATCGGACCTCTCGCCTGTCGCGGCGTACATGGACTCGGTCCTGCTTCCGCGCGGCATCCAGGTGAGTGTGGCGAGCAATTCATCGCCGCGCGCCGCCGCCCATTGCTTGAGATCGAAATCCATGAAGAGTAGATACATCCAATTCCAGAAGCCCGGCCGCAGGGCGTTGAGGTTCAAGGGTGAGTACCAGCTTATGGTATCCGGGTAGAGGCGTTGAAGCCAGTCGTGTTGTTGAGTCCAAAAGCGCGGATGGCGCGGGACGATCTGGATATCAGAGTCAGGCTTGAGGAAATGCGAATCGGGATTCGCCGTCCAGGCGGTGCGGCGGGCGATCTCCTGAAAGCCGAGGTCCGCGTAGAGTTTGACCGCGCCGGGGTTGTCGTCGCGCACATGAAGCCAGACGGCGGAGGCGTTCTTTTTGCGGGCGTGATTCACGGCGCGTTGGGTGAGGACGCGCGCGATGCCGCGGCGGCGGAAGTCGGGGTGCGTCGCCACGTTGGCGATCAGGTACACGCGTTTGCCCTGGTCGCGAAACGGGATCAGGCTGGCGTTGCCGATGATTTTATTATTCTCCTCCCATACGTATCCCGTCAGCGGCAGGGAGGTGGTCTCCGCCAAATGATTTGCCCAGCGCATTATGCCCTCGTCGCGGCTGGCGCGGCGCATATCGGAGAGGTAGCGCTGACCGTCGTTATCCATCGTGTTCGAGAAGCACAGTTCGATCAAATCCGCCACGACGGTCAGGTCGCGCAAAACGTTGAGCGCCCGCACGTGCGGATGCTCTTCGACTCTCGCGGGGAGTGTGATGGAAGTCATTGATGGGAATTATAGTACGGTTAATGTGATTTGGAGGCGGGGATGGGCAATTATGAACGCCGTCATCATGGCAGATGATGTTCCCAATGAATTGAGGTTCGCGGCAGTGAGGAAAGTTTAACGCTAACGAGGCGCGCTTGAGCCGCGCGCAATCAATGTCCCCTTGAGAATTACCGTTTTCTGGGAACGATTCGGTTCTTCGATGCGCTGAAATAAAAGTTCCGTCGCCGTGCGTCCGATTTCCTCGGTGGGTTGAGCGATCAATGTAATGGGCGGGTCAACCAATTCAGCCCAAGTGGTCTCGTCAAAACCGACCAATGCCGCGTCATTTGGAACTTTCAACTTCCGGTCGCGGATTGCCTGGAAAGCGCCGGCAGTTAATAGGCTGTTGCTTGTGAAGATCGCGTCGGGGCGTTCCGGCTTATCCAGCAATGCGAGCGTCGCGTCGTAGCCTTGTTTGATGCGCGGAGGGATGACGTATTCTGCAAAGGGCTTCAATTGGCGTTCATGTAGCGCCTCCAGCCAACCCTGCTTTCGTTCCGGCGCGGTTGTGCTTGCATCGCCGAACAGCCCCGCTACTTTGCAATATCCGTTTTCAATAAGATGCCTGGTTAGATCATAACCCGCAGAGACATTATCCAATAAAACCATATCCGCTTGTTTCGTGTTTACCACGCGGTCGATAATGACAAATGGAATGTTGGAGTTGAATGTGGAAAATTTTGCGCCGAATTGCAGGGTGGGGGAGAAAATGACGCCCGCCACGTTTTCATCATGCATCAGGTTTAGATACAACTCTTCCTTTTCAGGGTTTTCGTCCGTATTGCACATCAACACGGAATAGCCCTGTTCATAGGCGGCGTCTTCCACGGCGCGGCCAATCGCGGTAAAGAATGGATTGCGAATATCGGAAACGACCAGCCCGATTTTGGAGCTCTTCTGCGCGCGGAGACTCCGGGCAATCAGATTGGGACGATAATTGAGTCGCTCCACCGCATCCAAAACACGCTTGCGGGTCTCTTCCTTGACGCGTGAACTGTTGGCAAGCACACGCGATACGGTAGCCGTGGATACTCCGGCGATTTGAGCGACATCCTTGATGCCTGGCATGGATGAAATTATATCATTTATATAAAATTAATGAAAACGATTTCTTGTTTAAGGTGTTGTGAAATTTGATGGTTGATAATCTTTGCCGAAACCGACAAAAAATATGGTTATTTGATGAAATATCCCATAAATTCATCGTTTTCCGGTTTTATCTTGACAAACTAAATGTAATCGTTTACACTACCGCCATTAAAAATATAGTACTCTAGTACTTGGCTCCATCACTTTTCAATGCGCCCGAAGCCAATTGTGAGGTCTAATGGCAAGACCAACTGTAGATCGGCAAACCAAACCCGGCGATCCATCGGAATCCAGGCTGATAATGATCCCTCAAAGTATTGTGTTTCATTTGTTTTATATTACCCACCTTGTTCGAACTCCCTCCCCCATAAAAAATTTCAAGAGTTTATCGCCTGACAATCCCAGTACCAGGAGTGACATGGAGTTTCAAGCGCATCCTGTTCCGGCATTGGCAAATGCCCCGAACGGGAGCAGGTTCCGGTTTCGTTTCGAGATGGGAACCCAATCCCGAAAATATTTGCGATGCCTGCGCCCGATCATTTTCAATCGGTTACCCGGTAGCAATCGGATTGTTATCTTGTGTAATTCGGGAGACTGTCATGGAGTCGCCCGATTGTTATAAAGCCTGAAATTTCAGGCGAAATTTCAAACCTAAAAGGAGAAGAAAAAATGAGAGAGAGATTGCAACAATTCGGCGGGTTTTTGGCTGGCATGGTCATCCCCAACATCGGCGCGTTCATTGCATGGGGTTTGATCACGGCCCTGTTTATTCCAACCGGCTGGATTCCGAACGAGAATTTCGCCAAACTGGTTGGACCGATGATCCTATATTTGCTCCCGGTGTTGATTGGATATACTGGCGGCAAGATGGTTCATGGCGTACGCGGCGGCGTCGTTGGCGCGGCTGCGACCATGGGTGTCGTTGTCGGAACAGACATCCCCATGTTCTTGGGCGCCATGATCATGGGGCCTCTGGGTGGCTGGGTCACGAAAAAAGTGGATGACATGCTGGAAGGCAAGGTCGGCATTGGTTTTGAAATGCTCGTCAACAACTTCTCAGCGGGTATTCTTGGCACAATTCTGGCTCTGCTTGGCTTTGTAGTCATCGGACCGGCTGTCACCGCCTTCAGCAATTTCGCTGGCGGCGTTGTAGATGCCTTGGTTAATGCCCGTCTCCTTCCACTGGCGGCGATTATCATCGAACCCGCCAAAGTTTTATTCCTGAACAATGCATTGAATCACGGTGTGCTTGCGCCATTGGGCGTGGCGGCTGTGAGCGAAAACGGCCGCGCGATTCACTTCCTATTGGAGACCGACCCCGGGCCTGGTTTGGGTCTGTTGGTTGCGTTTTACGTTGCGGGTAAGGGCATGCTCAAAGAATCCGCGCCCGGCTCGATGATCATCCATTTCCTCGGCGGCATCCATGAGATTTACTTCCCCTACGTGCTGGCTCACCCCATCATGATCCTTGCCATGATCGCCGGCGGGTTCTCGGCAGACCTGTGGTTTGTGATTAGCGGCGCGGGCTTGGTGGCCACGCCCTCGCCCGGATCGATCTTCGCTTACCTCGCGGTGACTCCTCCTGGACAGCACTTCGCGGTTTTGACCGGTGTCCTGATCGGCGCGGTTGTTTCCTTCCTCGTCGGCTCCTTCCTCCTGCGAGTCCGACCGGTTCGCGAAGAAGAGACACAGGAATAGAATCTCGTCTCTGAGCGTTGATTTGGGATTTCCCGAATCAGACCTATCCAAAATCTGGCGGGCGCGGTAACCTCTTGCGAGTCATACCGCGCCTGCCCGAAAATTTTACAAGGAGAATGACGATGTCAAAATCCATCCCCGCCGTCAGCGTAAAAACCATTGTTTTGGCATGTGAAGCCGGAATGGGTTCCAGCCTGATGAGCGTGAATTCCCTCAAGAAAAAATTGAAAGCGGCTCAGATTGCCGATGTAACCGTCGTTCATAAACCGGCGCGAGAGATTCCCGCCGACGCGCAGGTGATTGTCGTCCACAAGGGACTTGCGAAAACCGCTGCCAGCAAGGCGCCCAACGCGGTTGTTATCGCCTTCAATCATTTTTTGAATGACCCGGCCTTTGACAATCTTGTCAAAGCCTTTGTTGACAAGACCGATATCGTGGGCACGGACTTGTAATTGACATGTCCATTCTTTCTAAAGAACGTATCCAGTTGAATGTTGTCGCCGTTGACCGCACGGATGCCATCCGCCAAGCGGGCGAATTATTGGTGAAATCGGGTTGTGTATTGCCTGAGTATGTGGATGGTATGCTGAAACGCGAAACAACCATGTCCACGTATCTGGGGAGCGGGGTCGCCATCCCGCATGGCGTGTATGAAAATAAGGATCATATTTTGCAGACGGGCATTTCCGCGTTGCAACTCCCGCAGGGCGTGGAGTGGGATGAAGGCGGCGAACCGGTTTATCTGGTGATCGGAATCGCCGCATCCTCCGACGAGCACGTTGGCGTTCTGGCGAGTCTCGCGGAAGCGGTGGAAGACGAAAATATTCTGAATGAATTGATCCACGCCGCCGATCCGGAAGTTATCCTAAAACATTTGGGTAAGGAGCCTGCGGCTTGATTGTTCATGTGAAGATTTAGCGGTTGAAAGGATCCTTGCTGTAAATAATGGAGTCTTGTCATGAAGCAATTGGAGATCACGATCAACAACGAGACGGGATTACATGCGCGACCAGCCAAGACGTTGGTAAATCTTGTCAAACAATTTAAGTCGGATATTGTCATCTGGCACGGGGAGAAGAAAGCGAACGCAAAAAGTTTGATTTCTGTTTTAACTCTGGGGGCATCGAAGGGGAGTCAACTCAAGATCGAAGTGAATGGCGAGGACGAAGAGACCGCTTTGGCTCAGATAGAGTCAGCGATACGGTCTGGCTTGGGCGAGGGTGAAGCGCCGGTAAAACAATCGGAAATTTCAGCCGCGCCGAAAGTCGAAGAGATTCCTGTAGAAGATAATAAACCCGTCAAGGCAAATATGCTCAAGGGAGTCGGCGCCGCGCCGGGGATCGCGATCGGTCCGGTTTTTCAATTTCAGCGGCAGGAGATATCCCTCGATGAGGTATCAGATGGATTGGTCGTCGGCTGGGAAAATTTGCAGGACGCGCTGGCGCGGGCGCGTGAACAATTGAATCATTTGAACCAACAAATGGTCGAAAAGGGATTGAAAGCCGAAGCCGCCATATTCGACGCGCATCTCGGCTTGCTGGAAGATCCCGAATTGACCGAAGCGGTGCAAGCGCGCATCCAGAAGGGACAGGATGCGTTGAAAGCCTGGAAGGAAACCATCGAAGATAGCGCGATAATGGTCGCGGCGTTGAACGATCCGATCCTGTCTGCCCGCGCGGATGATCTGCGGGATGTGGGCAGGCGCGTGTTGAAATTGATGGTGGGCGCGGAGGATAAGAACGATTCACTACCCGATAAACCGGTCGTCATCGTCGCCCGCGAACTTTCCCCCTCTGATACAGTCTCGTTCAACAAGGATTTTGTGCTGGGCTTTTGCATCGTCAATGGCGGACCAACATCACATACTGCGATACTGGCGCGAGCGTTGGGATTGCCCGCCATTGTCAGCGTGGATGAATCTGTTTTGAAGTTGGAAAACGACTCGTATATTATCGTCAATGGGAGCGATGGCACAACGACTTTTAATCCTGCGCCGGAAGAACTACAATCCGCTGAACAGGACAGGAATGCATGGCTTGAAAAACGCCGCGTCGCGTTGGAACAGGCAAATGTCCCGGCAATCACGGCGGATGGTCTCGAGGTGGAAGTCGTCGGCAACGCGGGATCGCTGGCAGACGCGGAAAAAGCCTTGAAGATGGGCGCGGCAGGCATCGGGTTGTTAAGAACCGAGTTCCTTTTCCTCGAGCGGACCACGGCTCCAACCGAGGAAGAACAATTCGATGTGTATCGTTCCATCGCAGAGACAATGGGCAAATTGCCGGTGATTGTCCGCACGCTGGATGTGGGCGGCGATAAGCCGTTGCCTTATATTGAAATGCAGAAAGAGGAGAATCCGTTTTTGGGCGAGCGCGGTATCCGGCTGTGTTTGAATCGTCCAGATTTGTTCCGTATGCAATTGCGCGCAATTTTACGCGCCGGATTGCATGGGAATTTGCTGATCATGTTCCCAATGGTGGGCGATATTGAAGAATATCGGCGGGCGCGTTTGATGCTGGACGAATTGCAGATCGAGTTGAATATTCCGCGCGTGACGGCGGGTATCATGATCGAGGTCCCGTCTGCGGCGTTAATGGCGGATGTGCTGGCGCGCGAAGTGGATTTTTTCTCGATTGGCACCAATGATTTGACTCAATACACGCTGGCAATGGATCGTGCCAACCCGATGCTCGCCGCCAAACAGGATGGATTGCATCCCGCCGTGTTGCGCTTGATTGCGAAGACAATCGAAGGCGCTCACAAGCACGGCAAGTGGGCTGGCATCTGTGGTGAATTAGGCTCAGACCCGTATGCCGTTCCGATTTTGATTGGTCTGGGCATTGACGAATTAAGCATGAACGTTCCATCCGTGCCGTTGGTGAAGGCGCAGATCCGCGGCTTGAAGGTTTCCGAATTGCAGAGCCTCGCGGGACAGGCGTTGGAATGTTCCACTGCGCGCGAAGTGCGCGAGTTGGTGAAGAAGCAGTTGAGTATGTAACTCGCCCTCACCCTAACCCTCTCTCAAAGGGAGAAGGGCTGGGGATGAGGGAGAACTAGGATTATTGAAAGGAAGAAACTCAATGGGAGAAAAATACAAGAAATATCGCGCGGCGAATTATCAACTGCCGCAAAAAAGTTTTGCGTGGAATCTTTACGGGGCGGGCATGGAAAACATGGGCAGGGACGGCAAGCCGGAACCGTTTGCGATTCCTGAACCGACCGACGATCAATTGTTAGTGAGAATTGACAGCGTGGGCGTCTGTTATTCGGATGTCAAAATACTCAAGCAGGGCGGCAGTCATCCCAAACTCTACAATCGCAATTTATCCGTTGACCCTACGCGCCTGGGACATGAGGTCGCGCTGACCATCATCAAGGTTGGCAAAAATCTGGCGCGGGATTATCAGCCCGGTCAACGCCTCGCGGTGCAACCCGACATCTATCAAAATGGGTTAAGTACCGCTTATGGCTACACCATTCCCGGCGGGCTTGTCCAATATCATTGTATTGGCAAGGAAGCGCTGGAGACCGACGCGGGCGTATGCCTGTTGCCGGTGGATGACGGCATGGGCTACGCCGAGTCAGCCTTGTTGGAACCATGGGGATGCGTCGCCGCCGCCTATACCCAACGCCGCCGACTCGACCCGAAACCTGGCGGCACGCTCTGGATCATTGGTCAACCCGCCGACGCGACCGAGTTCGCTTTTTCCAAAGGCTTGGAGGCGCCTGTGACCATCGTATTGACGGATGCTCCTGCTTCAGTCAAGAAATTGGTTTCTGCAACTCAAGCAAAAGTCATCCAGAAGAACAAACTCTCTGTCAGTGACTATGAAGCCCTCAGCCATGAATTAACCGAGAAAGGTTTCGACGATATTGTCATGCTCAATCCAACTTCAGCGGATGTCGTTGGTAAAGTGGCGCGTTTGATTGCACGACGCGGCACGCTGAATCTTGTCGGCACAAAACCCCTGGATGGACTCGTTCAAGTTGACTTCGGTCGCCTTCACTACGATTACATCTCGTTCGTTGGAAACAACAGCGCTGATATCGCCGCGTCGTATGGCGAAGCGCGCAATCGTTGTGAACTGCGCGCGGGCGGCGCGGCAGTCTTCATCGGCGCGGGCGGACCGATGGGACAAATGCACGTCCAACGCGCGCTCGAATTACCCGATGGACCGAAACTGCTCATCGCCACAGAAATCAGCGACGAACGTTTGCAAACGCTCAACGATATGTTTGCTCCATTGGCAGAGAAACATCATCGCACAATTCTGTTTTTCAATCCGAATACCGCCAAAGAATCTTTCCACGATTTTGTGATGCGAGTCACGAATGGACAGGGCGCGGACGATATAGTGGTCAGCGTGCCGGTTGCCAAATTGATGGAAGAAGGCGATACAGTAATGAAGCCTGACGGCATGTTGGTCTTCTTTGCGGGCGTTCCCAATGGCACAATGGGTAATGTGAATCTCAGCAACGTTTATCTTTCGAACGCGCAATATACCGGCACATCCGGGTTGACGATCCACGATCAGGCGTCAGTGATGGAAAGAAGAATCGCGGGGACGTTATCGCCCGGTCGGTCCGTGGCAGCCATCGGTGGGATGGAGACGGCGGCGGACGCGATCCAATCCGTGATGGATAGCAAGTATCCAGGCAAGGTCGTCATCTTCCCGCAAATCCATAACCTGCCACTGACGAGTCTCAAGGAGTTGCAGGAACGTATGCCCGAGGTTGCCGCCAAACTCGGCGAAGACCTGATGTGGACGAACGAAGCTGAGGAAGCGCTCATCGAAAAATTCTGGCAAGAGCCTGCGTAAATCATCGTTGAAGACATTGGAGCCAACATGATTTACACACTCACGCTCAACCCGGCTATTGATCGGGAGCTGACTGTAGCCGAAGTTCAATTTGACTCGGTTCTATCGGCAGTCAAGTCGCAGGTGGATTTCGGCGGCAAGGGCTTCAACGTTTCGCGCCTGCTCAAGTCCCTGGGCATGCCCAGCGCCGCGCTCGGATTTGTCGGCGGACGGACCGGTGAACGACTCCGCCACGGATTGCAAGCCCTCGATATCGCGACGGATTTCGTTTCGATCTCCGGCGAGACGCGCACCAACATCAGCATCGTCACCGAAAAGCATGACCATTACATCAAGGTCAACGAAAAGGGACCGCTGGTGGACGAACCCAAACAGCGCGAACTGCTGGATAAGATCGCCTCGATTGCCGGACCTGGAGACTGGTGGGCGCTTGCGGGAAGTTTACCGCCCGGTGTGCCTGACTCTTTCTACGCTCAGATCATCGAGATACTCAATGGACATCAAGCCATCAGCATCCTCGATACGACCGGAGAAAGTCTGCGGCTGGGATGTGAGGCAAAACCATTTCTCGTCAAACCCAACTCCGAAGAGACTCAAAAACTGACAGGTCTGCCTGTGGATAGTGTCTCCCAAATTGTCATCGCCGCAGCGGAACTGCGCAAGATGGGCGCGCAGAATGTGGTCATCTCGCTAGGCAAGAAAGGCGCTCTTCTCCAAACCGCAGACGGTAGTTGGCTGGTTCACAGCCCAAAAATCAAAGAAAAGAATCCGATTGGCGCCGGCGACTCGATGGTGGGCGGATTAGTCTGGGCTTTATCACAAGGATATCCCCTCAAAGAATCGCTGGGCTGGGGCGCCGCCAGCGGAGCCGCCACCGCCTCCATGAGCGGCACGGAAGTCGGCTCACGCGCGTTGATCGAGGAATTGTTTCAACAGGTACAATACGAAGAGTTATGATTCGTCATTGCAAGTGGCGGTCGAGTAGTGGCGGTGATGTTCGCGCCGCGTATTGAGACCAAAGTTCTGACAGAATGAGAAATGGAGATTTATATGCCATACGACATCCATCAGGAAAAAACGTATTCACAGGAACAAAGCAAAGTGTATGAGGCTGCGTTGAAATCTGCGGAAAAACTCAAAGGGCAGATAACGTCGTCCAAGCCTGATGACTTCCGTTTCGAGGTGAAGTTCGACAAGACGCTTCTCGGAAAGGTGCTTGGCGACCGGACGCAAATGACATGCGTCGTTCAAGCGGACGGCGATGGAAGCAAAGTCGTCATGGACGTCTATCCGCTGGATGCGGTGGGGCGCAAGTTGATGTTTGGCGCGCGCAAGGGAGTTTCAGAAGAAGTTCTAAGTTTGTTTGCAGAGAATTTGGAAAGTAATTTGAAAGAATGAACAAAGAACAAAGAACTCGGAGGTCCTCCAGACCTCCGAGTTCTTCTTTACCTCCCCATGATAAAATACTTCCATGCAGACCTCATTGGAGAAACTCCGAAATTACTTCAGGCTCGAACACGGGAATGGAGATGCCAACACCGCCGTCATCGGCGGACTCGCAAAAATGCTCGAGTACGGGGAAGGCGAAGCCCGCGCTGATGGGATTCAAGAAGATGCGATTCAAGCCGTCGTGCAGAGACTCCGCTCGTATGACGGACTCAGCCCCAGTCGCGCGCCGACGCGCTGAAAGGGTTGTGGAAAAGGATCGGGGAGACGTATCCAGAAACCCAGCAAAAGTCGCAGCCGAAACTGCGTCCCGTTCAAGTTCAAAATCAAAATCAGCCGCCGCCGGAAATCGCGGCGAAACAAGAATCGCAATCGCAGGAACGACGTGAGCGGAGCGAATATCGCGAACACAGACCGCGCCGGGGTTGTCGTCGCGCACGTGAAGCCAGACGGCGGAGGCGTTCTTTTTGCGGGCGTGATTCACGGCGCGTTGGGTGAGGACGCGCGCGATGCCGCGGCGGCAGGGAGGTGGTCTCCGCCAAATGATTTGCCCAGCGCATTATGCCCTCGTCGCGGCTGGCGCGGCGCATATCGGAGAGGTAGCGCTGACCGTCGTTATCCATCGTGTTCGAGAAGCACAGTTCGATCAAATCCGCCACGACGGTCAGGTCGCGCAAAACGTTGAGCGCCCGCACGTGCGGATGCTCTTCGACTCTCGCGGGGAGTGTGATGGAAGTCATTGATGGGAATTATAGTACGGTTAATGTGATTTGGAGGCGGGGATTGGTCAACGCGGCGACAGTCGTCGGCGCGCATGGCGCTTTATTTCAAGTGATACAATACCAGAACCACAAACAACCGGAGGAAACATGAGCGCCCAAATCAACGATCTTGTCGCCATGCGCGACGTTGAAACCCTGTACGAACTGATGACCGAGGACGAAGACTGGCTGACCCAGTTCGACGCCGCGGAAGGTCTCGTCAAACTCGGCGATAAGCGCGGCTATGAATTTATCACCACCGCCGTGTTGAGCGACGACGACGAAATCCTCGAAGTCGCAAAAGAGATTCGGGAGTCGCCCGAATTCAAAAAATTACAGCGCGAACTCGAAACCGAACGCGCGCATGAAAAGCGCGCCCGCGTCGAATCGGCGAAGAAGCGCCTGCAAAAGGGCGGCCGGGTCTGGCGCTACAAAATGCTCCACCTCGCCTCCGGCGCGCTCATCGGCGACGACCCGCTCGGCAAAGGCTTTGAAATCCCCGCGCTCGACGACCTCGGACTCGAAGGCTGGGAGATCGTCCACATCCTGCCGGTACGCCGGACGCTCCTATCCACCCACGCCGACGAACACATGACCGGCGCGTACTTCCTCCTCAAACGCGAAGTCCTGCCGACGGAAAGCGCCGAACTGGATTCCAACTAGATGCCGCGTCTCGCTTTCAATCTGACTCTCCTCCTCGTCCTGATCTCCGCCTGTTCGTCGCCCGCCTCTCTCTCAGGAGAGGTTGATCCTGTCATCCTGACCTCCACCGCGCTTTTAGCCGATATCGCGCGCAACCTCGCAGGCGACCGCGTACAAGTTGAGTCGCTTCTGCCCATCGGCGCGGACCCGCACTCGTACCAACCGACTCCGCAGGATATCGCGAAGATTGAAACGAGCAAACTTTTGATCGTCAACGGCATGGGCTACGAACAATTTCTCGCGCCGTTAGTCCAAAACGCGTCGGGCGCGCGAGAAGTCGTCGAAGCCGCGGCAGGCATAAGTCCAAGAAAAGACGCGAACGGGATCGATCCGCACGTATGGCTCGATCCAAACAACGTCGTCGTCTACGTCGAGAATATCCGCGAGGCGTTGACTCACTTCGATCCCGACGGCGCGGCGGAATATCAGGTCAACGCCGACGCGTACGTTACGGAACTGAAGCGCTTGGATGAGTGGATCAATGAGCAGGTCTTACAGATCCCGCCCAAACGCAAATTGCTGATTACCAATCACGAGTCGTTGGGTTACTTCGCGGATCGCTACGGCTTCACCGTGGTCGGCGCGGCGATCCAAAGTTTCAGCAGCGACGCATCGCCCTCCGCCGGACAAATCGCGTTGTTGATCGATCAAATAAAATCCGGCGGCGCGCCCGCCATCTTTTTGGACGCCGCCGATAACGCGACGCTGGCGGGACAAATCGCGGACGAGACCGGCGTAAGAGTCGTCGCCGATCTGCATCTTGAATCATTGACCGACGGCGCGCCCGCCGCGAACTATATTGAGATGATGAAACATAATGTGACGCAAATTGTCGCCGCGCTAAAATAAGTTACCAATCACCAACCGCCAATTACGCAACACTCATGTACCCACACACCCACCACCTGACCACCCAACCCGTCCTCGACGTTTCTAGCCTCACCGTGCGCTACAACGGACGCGTCGCGTTGGAAGATATAACGTTCCATCTACACGAAGGCGAACGCGTCGCCATCGTCGGACCGAACGGCGCGGGGAAAAGCACGCTGATCAAAGTCATCGCCGGGGTTCTGCAGCCAAACAGCGGAGAAGTAAACATCTTCGGCTCGCGCCCGCGCGGCCACGTCTGCATCGGCTACATCCCGCAGCGCAACCAGGTGGATTGGGCGTTTCCGGTTAGCGTCGCGGATGTGGTGATGATGGGACGTTCCGCCAAACTCGGTCCGCTGAACTGGCCCCATAAAAAAGATTGGGAGGTCGTTCATCACGCGCTCGAAACGGTGGAGTTGAGTCATTTGGCCGCGCGCCAGATCAGCCAACTCTCCGGCGGACAGCAACAACGCATGTTCATCGCCCGCGCCCTCGCGCAGGAATCCGAACTGATGTTGATGGACGAACCGCTCACCGGACTCGATACGCCGTCGCAGGAGGGCATTTTGAATCTACTGGATCGACTCAAAGCGGAGAAAGTCACCGTGATGGTCGCGACGCACGATCTCGATCAAGCCGCGAGTCACTTTGACCGCATCATGCTTCTCAACCATAAAATGATCGCGTTTGATGAACCGCAAAAAGTATTGCATACGGATAATTTATTGAAGGCGTATGGCGGGAGGCTGCGCCCGGTTGACGGAGAAAATATACTGACCGTTGATGATTGTTGCGACGATGGGGAACATGACCACATTCATTGATCTGCTGACGACTCCCCTCCAATACGAATTTATGCAACGCGGTATGATCGCCGCGATACTGGTTGGAATTGTCTGCGCGGTCGTCGGCGCGTATGTGGTTTTGCGCGGCATGGCGTTTTTTGGCGACGCGCTCGCTCACACGATTCTGCCCGGCATTGCTCTCGGCTATCTCTTCAGCGGCGGCGCGCGCGATGTTTTATTTTGGTGGGCATTGGGAACGGCCGTTGTCGCCGCGCTGGGCATCGGGGCGATCAGCAAAAATTCTCAAATCAAGGAAGACACCGCAATAGGGATTATCTTCGCCGGGATGTTCGCGCTCGGCATCGCGTTGATTTCAACAGTCAGAAGTTACGCGGTGGATTTGAGTCACTTCCTTTTTGGGGATGTACTAAGCGTCTCGACTCACAGCCTGTGGCTGATCCTGATCTTCGGCGGGATCGTGCTATTGATCATTTTCGCGTTCTACAAGGAATTCACGACGATATCCTTCGACCCGATCCTCGCCGCCACGCTGCGACTCCCCGTGAACCTGTTCAACAACCTCTTGCTGACTCTCATCGCTGTCACTGTCGCGGTCTCGCTTCAAACTGTCGGCGTGGCGTTGATGGTCGCCATGCTCGTCACTCCCGCCGCGACGGCGTATCTGCTCACACATCGTCTCTCGCACATGATGGCGCTCGCGGCAGTGTTCGCGTCATTATCGGGAATCATCGGTTTGTATCTTTCATTCTATCTCAGCATCGCCTCCGGCGCGGCGATTGTGCTCACGGCGACGGTGTTTTTCATCATTGCGTTTGGGTGGAAAAGAATTCAGCAGAAATAATCACAACAAACGTAATGCGACATTCATGTCGCTATTTGCTTCGGGCGACATAAATGTCGCGCTACAAATTCACTCCCTGGAGGCAACCATGACAACTGAAACACAATGGCGGTACGATAAATTGACGTGGGTGGAAATGAAAGAAGTGATCGCGCGCAATCCACAGCCTGTGGTCGCGATCCCGTTTGGGACGGTGGAGGATCACGGTCCGCATTTGCCGCTTTCGACGGATAATGACATTTTGGAGTCGGTATTGTGGGAGTGCGGACGACGCGCGGGCGGCGATATTCTCGTCACACCGACGATCCCCGTCGGCTTGGACAACCATCACATGGATTTCCCCGGCACGCTCTCGGTGGACATGGAGATCTGTCTCGCGTATGTGTCGCAGGTTGCGATCTCCGTGGCGCGGCATGGCTTTACTCATATCTTCATCGTCAACGGGCATGGATCGAATCAGGCAATCTGCGAACTCGCCGCGCGCAAGGTCGTTTTGGAAACGGGGATCATCTGCGCGAACACAACCATCAACGCGGCGGTGAATCCAGCATTAGTTCAAGATGTATTGGATGCGAATCGCAAAGGCGGATGGGGCAGCGTCGGTCATGCCTGCGAGTACGAGACCGCCATGATGCTGCACAGTTTCCCCGAACTCGTGCAAATGGACAAAGCCACGCGCGACATCGGTCAACTCAAACTGAAATACTTCAACTGGGATTACCCCGAACCGAGCGCGTACAGTTGGCAGGATTGGTGGAGTCGCTTTTCAAAGGAGGGCGTATGCGGCGACGCCTCCGCGGCGACGCCTGAGTTTGGGAAATTGATGTTCGAGACGACAGTGACGCGCTTCATCGAAATGGCGCGCGAGTTTCGGACGATTGAGATCAAGCCGCGTGTGGATCATCATTGAACCTGCCGGGAAATTCTTGCCACGGATTCGCACGGATTTTCACGAATTTGTTTTTTAAACTCCGTGCGAATCCGTGAAATCTGTGGCTAAGGTTTTGAAAGAAGCGATCCGTTCCTCCGCAAGTTTGACGTATTGAGGATCAACTTCGTAGCCCACGTATTTTCTTTCGGATTTCAACGCCGCCAGCGCGGTGGAGCCGCTGCCCATGAATGGATCGAGGACGATGTCGCCTTTGAACGTGTAGAGTTGGATCAAACGAGAGGGCAGTTCGACGGGAAACGGCGCGGGGTGTTTGGTCTTCCTGGCAGATTCGGGATTCATGCGCCATACCGATTTGGTCCATTCCATGAAGTCTTCCTTGGCGATGGCGCTTTCGCGGTTGCGTTTGTCGCGTTCGAACGCGCCCTTCGAGAAGACGAGGATGTATTCGTGCGTGTCGCGCAAAACGGGATTCGACGCCGAGCGCCAACTGCCCCACGCCATTGAGACGCCCGCGCCCGCGTCCTTCAGCCAGATGATTTCGCCGCGCATCTTGAAGCCGATCTCGATCATCATGCGCGAGATGTGATCGGACAACGGGATGTACGGCTTGCGCCCGAGGTTGGCGACGTTGACGCAGGCGCGCCCGCCGTGCGCGAGGACGCGATAAGTCTCGGTAAAAACTCTCTTGAGGAATCCCAGGTATTCGTCAAGCGATAAATCCCTGTCATATTCCTTCGAAGCGTTATACGGCGGCGACGTGACCATGAGATGCAAAGAGTTATCGGGAATCTCCTTCATCGATTCGGACGATCCCAAGATGATTTTGTTTTCGAGTTCAATGGGGAACGGATTATCACGAGCCGCGTCCTTCCCATCCTTACCCAATTCTGAATACATCCTGGAGTTGTAATACTCCGACGAATCGTGGCTGATGCGTCTGGACGTTCCGAAACGGGAGGTCTTTGTGCCTTTCTTCATGGGTTGATTGTATCGTTAAACAAAAAATCCGAAGTTGTGAGGCTTCGAATGTTTCACGCTCAAACTTGCGCCTTGCTATGTTTCGTCTTGTGCCCTGTTTTCCAGGTACTTTCTCGCGTCAAGCAGAAAATCCCTTGCCTGGTTGATCATACCCGCGGCAACATTCTCTTCGATTCCTGTATCCACTCCATAATCCCCGAAGATGCGTTTTTCAAATCCATCCCGCAACCAGCGATGATATTTCGGGTCAAGCGCCTTTGTTTTGGCAAAATGTTTGCCATACGCCGCAATGACCTGACCATGCTGATTAAGTTTCAGATCAAATTGATCGTAGAGCAACGCCTCGGCAATGTAGAACATGGCATAATACGCGCGTCCAGTCGCAAACTCGGCTTTCCCCATATTCGTCAGTCCCTCCGCCGCTTCGATTGCATTCAGGGCTTTATCCAGCAACTTGCCGGCATATTCCTTCATGCAGGCAGTCCTTCTTTGTGAATGTTGTAGATTAGCGGCAGTTCATTGCGGGCTTTCTGCCACTGCAATTCTTTGATGAAAATACAACTGACCGTAACATCATACTCCAGAGACACATCGCTTGCCAGTTGACTGATTTTCTTTTGCTCGTTCCAATAATTCCTGTAATTCTTGAGCAGAATCATCACGTCCACATCCGAGCCAGGACGATAATCCCCGCGCGCGTATGACCCGTACAGGTACACGCCCTTCAACCTGTCCCCATAAATGCGGACGAGACCCGTCTTTAATTCCTTCATCAGTTTCCTGATTTGCAAAGGCACTTTCCTGTTCATGGGTTTATTTTACTCCATCCCACAACGGACGCGTCCGCTTGCGCCACGCCCAACCATAAAGGAAGCGCTGACTCCCGCCTTACGGATGTTGGTCCGCGTGTCGCGTCCACGCTGACGGCTGCGGAGGGGATTATGACTGCCATGCTATAATTAGGTTTAGAGCAATGATTGATCATGAGGTAGAAAATGGAATTTGGTAAAAAAAGTGACCCGTTGAAATTTATCGATTTGTTTTGTGGCATTGGCGGCTTCCGTGTCGCTGCTGAAATAGTCTGTAAAGAAAGAAATCTAGAATCACTTTATGTGTTTTCTAGCGATATTGATCCTGATGCTCAAAAGGTGTATGAAGCGAATTTTGGCGAAAAACCTGCTGGCGACATTACAAAAATTGACGCTAATGATATTCCAGATCATGATATTTTATTTGCTGGATTCCCTTGTCAGCCGTTTAGCATAATTGGAAACATGAATGGTTTTGAAGACACACGAGGCACTCTCTTTTTTGATATTGCCCGTATTTTAAAGGACAAAAAACCGCAAGCTTTTGTCCTTGAAAATGTAAAGCAACTCAAAGGACACAATCATGGCCAAACGCTCAAACGAATAATGGAAACGCTTGCCAATCTTGGGTATTACGCTGACTTTCGTATATTAAACGCGTTAGATTTTGGCGTTCCCCAGAAACGCGAACGAATTTTTATTGTGGGATTTAGAGAGCCAAAACATTTTGTTTGGCCAAAAGGCCGCATTATGATGAAACCGCTGTCGGAAGTTCTGGAAAGCAAGGTTTCAGATTTTTATTATGCTTCAGAAAAAATCAAAAATAGCCGCATGGAAAAGCGTAAGGGAAAGAAACAGCATGATGAAATTACTATTTGGCACGAAAATAAAGGCGGAAATATAAGCGCATACCCATATTCCTGCGCTTTAAGAGCAGGGGCGTCTTATAACTATCTTTTGGTCAACGGTGAAAGACGATTGACTGAAAGAGAAATGTTCCGTCTTCAAGGATTCCCAGATTCTTACAAGATAGTTTGCGGCTATCAAGCGACGCGTAAGCAAACAGGCAACTCTGTTGCTGTTCCTGCTGTGGCGGCGGTTATAAGATCGGTTTTGGATGCCATCGGACAGAAGGGAACTGTCTTAGAAGAACTTAGACCTGAAACTGTTGAGCAATTAAGTTTTATTTTTGAGAACACATCTCTGCCATTTTCAGCAAATGGGAAATAGCAATGCCAACAATTCAGGATGCAAAAGACCGGTTAGACAGTATTATCAATAAGGGTCGCGTTGATCTTTATAAACCAATTCAAATAGCGGAAGTTCTCAGGCGGTCACGTTTACAGGGCGATATAAACATCCAAAATAACGCCACATATCAAAACCCTTCCACGCATTGGCGAAATGAAGTAACTATGCGCTTATTGGGCAAAGTCTCTACGTCGTCAGCGCGATATCAGCACGACGTTTGGAACCCAACAGCGATGCCTCCTAATTATCTCGTCGTTCTTGACGAAGAAAATAAGCGCACAAAGGGCGGAGTCGAACGATATATCTATATGCGATTCAATGAACGTCAAGCGACTGTCGCCAGCATTATCGCATTCATAGAAAACGCTTCTGTTGAAAATTTTAATTTAGGTGAATTGTTGGAGAAATTTGTCGCGGTGGCGGGGATTCGGCGAAGCATTGACAAAGCATACGAAATTGTTGCTTATAGTTTGTTTGAAACAATAGTGGTTTCTCTTGGAGCTACAATTAAAGTTGGAGTTCCCGCAAAAAACAAGGACTTGCTGATTGAGTTCTCTGATTTGGCAAAGGTCTTACTTGGGCTTGAAGGAGGAAAAGAAAGTTGGGAATTCCTGGCTCACGTTTATCGAGTCGGCGTAACCAATGCAGCCGATAGGGGATTGGATATGTGGGCTAACTTTGGTCCAGCGATTCAGGTCAAGCATCTTACGCTCAACAATGAATTGGCTCAAACCATAATTGACCAGGTAGAAAGCGACAATGTTGTAATTGTTTGTCGCGACGCAGATGTTGAAGTTATACAAGTTATCGCAAGACAAATAAGTTGGGGACAACGTGTGCGTGGCGTAGTTCGAGAGTCTGAATTAATTGAATGGTATGAACGTTGCTTGCGCGGGAAATACTCTAGGCAATTAGCAGGCCCGTTGCTTGAACGTTTAGCAAGCGGTTTTCGAGCAGAATTTCCTCAAGCCGACGCTGTAGTGGGTTTTCTTCAAGAACGCAATTATTTATCAATGCCTGTTGATAGGTTTTGGGCTACAGAAATTGATTCCTGAATTTGGCAAGAATGGGTGCTATTGACTGATAAGCCTGTTCAATCGTTATGGCTTCCGTATAGTCAGGTGGCAATCGGTCAACTGATAATTCACGGCTTGATCTCAAACACCATTCCCGCGCTCGTCCCCTGCACTTCGGGGAAGAAGGCCTGCCAGGCGTGCGCGGGCAGGACGCGGTATTCGCCCGCTTGCAACGGCACGAGCGTATATGTCAACACGTAGGTTCCAGCGGGGAGATAGTTCGCGGAGAAGAGGATGCTGTCGTCGCGGATTTGCGG
>Ga0247727_10005031_pt1 | contig 27291 bp, 19 predicted proteins | sample WisWelCaveWW1625_FD_202498 | JGI IMG/M metagenome (GOLD analysis project Ga0247727, IMG submission 202498) | Biofilm microbial communities from Wishing Well Cave, Virginia, United States - WW16-25 | ecosystem: Environmental > Aquatic > Deep subsurface > Groundwater > Cave microbial mat | place...
CGCGGGGTGGGCCCTGGCCCGTGCGCCCAGGCGAAGACCTCCGGGCCGGTCACCTCGTCCGGCGGCTTGCCTAGCGTCCCGAAGAACGCCTGGAGCATCCTGGAGTACGCCTGGGTGGTGCGCTCGGAGCCGGAGCGGCGCTGCTTCTCGGCCAGGAAGGCCAGGAGGGCGCTCCCAGCCGGAGGCCGAGTCGTCGAAGCTGGTCAGGTAGCGTTGCATCGTGGGTGTCCTCCCTCTTAGAATTGGGCCATCGACATATTCGCGTAGTGTCGGCGGAAGTCAAGGCCGGGCGTCATGCCTCAAGTCGTCATCGAGAACCCGATCCTCAACTCTCCATACGAGGAGCCTTCGCGCCACTTTCGGTTCTCAGACGAGGGGATCACCGACGAGATCGACGACGAGCGTCGTTCGAGCGCCTACTTCATGCCCATCCCCGCAGCCAAGAAGCGGGGCAAGCAGCTCGCCTTCGACACCGAGTGGACGAAGGACCGGGTCGAGGAGAACAAGTTCATCAACCGGGTCCGCGAGCGCGTCGCCCTGTGGCGCCAGGGCGGTTACGCGGGCACGACCAGGATCACCAGGCAGCTGCTCGAATACTGGACCCGCCCCGAACCAGACCCGCGGCTGTTCTTCTGCCAGGTCGAAGCGCTGGAGACGGCGATCTACGTCACCGAGGTCGCGAGCAAGTATGGCGATGCCTGGATCGACAACGAGTTGCGCCGGTTCAACGAAGATGCGAACCCGCTTCTCCAGCGGATCGCGTGCAAGATGGCGACCGGCACGGGAAAGACCGTCGTCATGGCGATGCTCATCGCCTGGCACGCGCTCAACAAGCTCGCCAGCTCGCAAGACGCCCGCTTCTCCGACGCATTCCTGATCGTCACGCCCGGCATCACGATCCGCGACCGGCTGCGAGTGCTGTTGCCGAGCGACCCGAACAACTTCTACCGGCAGATGAACATCCTGCCGCCGGAGTGGATGGCTGAACTTGGCAAGGCGAAGATCGTCATCACCAACTTCCATCAGCTCAAGCTCCGTGAGCGCGGCGACGCCGGCCGCTTGACCAAGAGCATCCTCGCTCGGGACGGGTCGAGCCCCTTCACGGAGACGCCCGGCCAGATGGTGCGCCGCGTGTGTCGCGAGCTCGGCAACAAGCGGAACATCGTCATCATCAATGATGAGGCGCACCACTGCTACCGGCGACGCGCGGGCGGCGACGACGTGAAGCTCGTCGGTGAGGAGCGCCGCGAGGCCGAGAAGCGCGAGGAGGAGGCCCGCGTCTGGATCACAGGCCTGGAGGCCGTGAAGGCGAAGGTCGGCGCGAAGGCGGTCTACGACCTGTCGGCGACGCCCTTCTTCCTGCGCGGCTCAGGCTACCCGGAGGGCACGCTCTTCCCATGGGTCGTCTCTGATTTCTCCCTCATCGACGCCATCGAGTGCGGGATCGTCAAGGTGCCGCGGGTGCCGGTGGGGGACGACTCAGTGGTCGGTAGGTTACCCACGTACCGAGACCTCTGGCTCCGCGTCAAGGCCGACCTGCCGAAGAAGGGACGCAAGGCGTCGAGTCTCAGCGGCGAGCCGAAGCTGCCCGTCGAGCTGGAGGGCGCGCTGCGCAGTCTCTACGGCAACTACGAGAAGTACTACCGCCAGTGGGAGCAGAACGACCTCGCTCGCGCCAACGGGCTGACGCCGCCCGTGTTCATCGTCGTTTGCAACAACACGAGCGTCTCGAAGCTCGCGTTCGACTGGATCGCCGGCTGGGAGAAGCCGCTGCCGGACGGCTCGTCCGTCGTCGTGCCCGGCGCGCTCTCGGTCTTCAACAACGAGGAGAACGGCGACTGGAACGTCCGGCCCAACACGATCCTGGTCGACAGCGAGCAGCTCGAATCGGGCGACGCGATGAGCGCCGAGTTCAAACGCTTCGCCGCTGTCGAGATCGAGGAGTTCAAGACTGAGTACCGCACCAGATTCCCCGGTCGCGACGCCGAGGCGCTGACCGACGAGGACCTGCTACGCGAGGTGATGAACACCGTCGGCAAGCCCGGCAAGCTGGGCGAGGGCGTCAAGTGCGTCGTCTCGGTTTCGATGCTCACGGAGGGCTGGGACGCCAACACGGTCACGCACATCCTCGGCGTGCGCGCCTTCGGGACGCAGCTCCTGTGCGAGCAGGTCGTCGGACGCGGGCTGCGCCGCATGAGCTACGCGCTGAACGACGACGACCGCCTGGAGCCGGAGTACGCCGAGGTCTACGGCGTGCCCTTCTCGTTCATCCCGTGCTCCGGCTCGCCCACTGACCCGAAGCCGGGCCCGATCCCGACGCGCGTCCGGGCGCTGGAGGAGCGCGCGGCGTGCGAGATCACCTTCCCCCGCCTCATCGGCTACCGCTACGAGGTGCCGGGCGAGCGCCTCGCCGCGCGGTTCAGCGACGAGTCGAGGCTCGCCCTGTCCACGCAGGATGTGCCGACGAAGACCGAGAACGCGCCGATCGTCGGCGAGTCCAGCATCCACACGCTGGACGACCTCAAGCGCCGCCGCGTGCAGGAGGTCGCGTTCCTGCTGGCGAAGCAGACGATGGAGAAGTACTTCCGCGACGACGACGGCCACGACAAGCCCTGGCTCTTTCCCCAGGTGCTCGACATCTCGCGCCGCTGGCTCGACGAGTGCGTGACGCTCAAGGATAATACGTTCGTCCAACTCCTGCTGCTCGTGGAGCTGGCGCACGACGCCTCCGACCGCATCTACAACGCCATCGTCGCCTCGACCGACGGCGCCACGACGCTCAAGCCTATCGTCAGCCCCTACGACACCGTCGGGTCGACGCGATACGTCACCTTCGACACGACAAAGGCGACGTACCAGACGCGCGCGGACAAGTGCCACGTCTCCCACGTCGTGCTCGATAGCGACTGGGAGGCGAAGCTCGCGCAGTCGCTGGAGGAGATGGACGAGGTGCTCTGCTACGTGAAGAACCAGGCGCTCGGCTTCACGATCCCCTACACGCTGAACGGCGAGGAGCACTCGTACACGCCGGACTACGTCGTGCGCGTTGAGGATGAGCACGGACCCGACGATCTGCTCAACCTGATCGTCGAGGTGACTGGCAAGAAGGAGAAGGACAAGGCGGCGAAGGTGGCGACGGCGCGCACGCTCTGGACGCCGGCCGTGAACGCCCACAGCGGCTTTGGCCGCTGGGCGTTCCTTGAGGTCGATGACCCCTGGGACGCCCAGCGCGCCATCCGAGAGGCGCTGGAGCCACACCGGCTGCAGGAAGCCACGGCGTGAGACGGAAGCGGCTGCTCCGGCGACTCTCCGAGGGCGCCCTCAGCAATGTCCGCTTTGCCGACCTGCGGGACTTGGTGGAAGGCTTCGGCTTCCGGCTGAGCCGGCTTAGCGGCAGCCACCACATCTTTACCCACCCTGACGTTCCCGAGCTTATCAACTTGCAGGACGTCCGCGGGGAGGCCAAGCCGTACCAGATCCGGCAGCTCCTGCGCTTGGTTGAACGGTATAATCTAGCGTTGGAGGACGAAGAATGAAGGATTACCACATCAACATCTTCTCCAGCGAAGAAGACGCTGGCTACATCGCCGACATTCCCGATCTGCCCTCGTGCTCTGCCTTCGGAGTGACGCCAGAACAGGCCCTGGCGGAGGTGGAGCGGGCCAAGGCCGCTTGGCTGGCGGCGGCACGCGCCGAAGGCAAGCCGGTGCCTCCGCCGCGCTACCGTCCCGTGATCTACCAAACCGCTCCCTGAGCGGCGCATTCGCGAGACCGGTAATGGCCCGCCCGAAGAAGCCCGCCACGCCCAAGCGCGTCGAGGCGACGCGCCACAAGGACAAGCGCAAGAACATCCCGACCGAGGAGCTGCGCGACTTCGCCGCCGGCGCCGAGGAGCAGCCCGGGACGCTCCTCTACCCGCGCGACCTGTCGCTCGACCCGCAGCTCGTCTGGAGGGGCAAGGACGAGCAGGACCGGCAGGACCTGGCCGTCCCCGTGGTGCCGGTCTACATCCAGGAGAAGATCGAAGCGCGGGCCATCGTGGAGAACGTCCGGGCCGAAGCATCGAAGGGCCAACCCTCCCAGCTAGGCTTGTTCGCCGACTTCAACGGACTGCCGGAGGAGTTCGACAAGCGCGTTGACTTCTACCACTACGAGGGCAACTGGTCGAACCGGATGATCCTGGGCGACTCGCTGCTGGTGATAGCGTCGCTGGCGGAGAAGGAGGGGCTGAAGGGCAAGGTGCAGATGATCTACATCGACCCGCCCTACGGCATTCGCTTCGGCTCCAACTGGCAGGTCTCGACCCGCAAGCGCGACGTGCGCGATGGCCGGGCGGAGGACCTCACTCGCCAGCCGGAGCAGATCCGCGCCTTCCGCGACACCTGGGAGTACGGCATCCACTCCTACCTGAGCTACCTGCGAGACCGCCTGGTCGTCGCGCGCGAGCTGCTCACGGAGACGGGCAGCGTCTTCGTCCAGATCGGTGACGAGAACGTGCATCTGGTGCGGGCGGTGCTGGACGAGGTGTTCGGCAGCGAGAACTTTGTCAGCCAGATTGCCTTTCGCAAGACTGGAGGTGCCCCTACCGATTACCTTGGCAATCTAACAGACCTCCTCCTTTGGTACGCCAAGGCGAGAACGCAGCTTAAGTACCGCCAACTGTACAGTGAGCGAAGAAGAACTCGGCTGCTGCACGAGCCTTCCGATGAAGATGGCCAAGATTCGGATGCCGTGCAGCTTGGCGACACGAATGTTGATGCACAATCTGTGTCACTGGAGGCTGGCGGCTGGAGATCACGCGATCTGTCGGAGCCATTCGAATGGGAAGGTAGGGTATACAAACCCAGAGAAGGTGCCCACTGGAAGACCCCGCATGACGGCCTCCGACGGCTGGGAGTCGCGTCGCGTTTGCTCACGGCCGGCAACAGTCTTCGCTACAGGATGAACTATGAGGATTTTCCGGTCACTCCACTCGCAAACATCTGGAGTGATGTCATGGGCGCATCCGACCTAATGTACGTCGTTCAGACTAATCGCCGCGTGGTGGAGCGCTGCGTGCTGATGACCACCGACCCCGGTGAACTCGTGCTCGACCCGACGTGCGGCAGCGGCACGGCGGCGTACGTTGCGGAGCAGTGGGGGCGCCGCTGGATCACGGTCGATACCAGCCGCGTGGCGCTGGCGCTCGCCCGCACGCGGCTGATGGCCGCGCGCTACTCGTACTACCTGCTGGCGGACTCGCCGGAGGGGCTGAAGAAGGAGGCGGAACTGACCGGCCAGACGCCGCCCGCCTACCAGACCGAGGGCGACGTCAGGAAGGGCTTCGTCTACAAGCGCGTGCCTCACATCACCCTCAAGTCGATCGCCAACAACCCCGACATCCGGGAAGGCATGTCGCGGGAGGAGATCGACGAAGCGATCGCGCGCCACGCGGAGACGGAGCTGCTCTACGACCAGCCCTACGAGGACAACAAGCGCATCCGCGTCACCGGCCCCTTCACGGTCGAGAGCCTGTCGCCTCACCGCCTCATCGAGACGGACGGCGAGCGGCCGGCGGCGGAGCGCGAGGCGCGCCAGACCGCGACGGTCGGCCAGTTCGAGGCGATGATCCTGGAGAACCTGCGCAAGGCCGGCGTCCAGAACACGGTGAAGGACGAGCGGCTGAATCTCGACCGGCTCGACCCGTACGCCGGCGCCTGGCTCCACGCCGAGGGCGAGTACACCGACAGCGACGGCTCGTCGCGGCGCGTCGCGGTGTCGATTGGGCCGGAGCACGGCACGGTCGGCGCCGAGCAGGTGAAGGAGGCCGCGAAGGAGGCGCTGAAGGGCGCCGGCTTCGACGTGCTGGTCGTCCTCGGCTTCGCCTTCGACGCGCACGCCGGCGAGACGGCGAAGGAGTTCATGCCCGACCTGCCGAAGAAGCGGCCCAAGGGCTCGTTCGTCGCTGAGGAAACGCGCGCTTACGGCCGGCTGCCGGTGCTGCTCGCCCGGATGAACCCGGACCTGGCGATGGGAGACGAGCTACTCAAGAAGACCGGCGCAGGCAACCTCTTCATGGTCTTCGGCGAGCCAGACATCGACATCACCCGCGAGGACGGCAAGGTCGTGATCGAGATCAAGGGCGTGGATGTCTACGACCCGACGACAGGACAGATCCGTTCGAGCTCGGCGGACGACATCGCCTGCTGGTTCATCGACACCGCCTACAACGGCGAGAGCTTCTTCGTCCGCCACGCCTACTTCACCGGCGCCGACGAGCCGTACGAGCGCCTGAAGCGCGCCCTCCGCGCCGAGATCGACGAGGCCGCGTGGTCGGCCCTCTACTCGACTCGCAGCTACCCGTTCGACGTGCCGAGCACCGGCAAGATCGCGGTGAAGGTGATCAACCACTACGGCGACGAGGTGCTGAAGGTCTACGAGGTCTAGTGGGAACTATGCCGACATAGCGTCGCGTCGCGTCCGACCGGACCTACTGGCGCGGCCGACGGCGTGGCGGGGCCTGTCGACGACGTGTTGGCTGTCGGCTTGACAAACCCGGACCAGCGTCTATAATCGACCCGCGACTGGTGGCAGCGGCCAGGACGAACGCCTCCCTCGGCCGATGCCGCGCCCGTTAGAATATAAAGGCTGACTCAAAGCGGCAAGATTTGCATAGCTTTAGTATAGGACTAGATTCCGATATTAAGCTAGCATCGAGGCGTCATGGCGCAGCAGCCTTCTGTCGGCCTTACGCTTGAATCCCCGCCAGGGCTGGTCTGGGGCTGCTGCGCCATGGTTTCGCCCACCAGATATCCGGGCCGTGCTGGTGCCCAGCCCGGTGATGATCCACAGGGATGCGAGGGCTGACCTAACCACTCCTTCCTGGAGCGGTAGCAGCAAGGAATAGACAAGGGGGTGTGGTGGTGCAAGCGATCTATCAGATGCTGCTCGGCATGCTGAGTGGGCAGCAACGACGAATCAAGGAACTCCTGTACCTCGGACTTACCAACGCGGAGATCGCGCGGCGACTCGGCATGAGTGAGCCTGGCGTCAAGTACCACGTCACCGAGATCATGAACAAGCTCGGCGTGAGCAACCGTCACGAAGCCGGAGCCTATCCGGAAGAGCGCCCCTGGTGGGCAGCAGGCTTTGCGCCCGTCGCGATGATCTGGCGTAAGGCCACAGCGGCTCTCCCTTTCAAGGCAAGTTCAGTGGCTATGGTCGTCTCGGCAGCGGGGTTCGCTGCGGCTGCCGGCGGGCTCGCCCTGCTCGCCATCTTGTTGGTGGGAACGGGCGGCGATGGCCCTCCGGCCCTGCTCGCGGCCGGCGATGGCCCTCCGGCCCTGGTCGTGGCCGCCGAGGCGACGCCTGGCGACGGCCCGCCCGTGCCGCCGACGCCGACGGCGAACCCGCCCTCCAGAGCACCCCTGCCCGTCGCCCCGGTTCTCGTGACCGCCCCGCCGTACGAACAGGCGGAGGCGCCACCCAGCGAGACGCCCGCGCCGCCCGTCACGCCCACGCCGACGGTCGAGACGCCCTGGCCGCCGCAGCTCACCGCCGTGGCCACGGGCTACGACTACACCTGCGTCGTGAGCGACCTCGGCGGCGTCTGGTGCTGGGGCCAGAATGACTCCGGCCAGCTCGGCGACGGCACCACGGTCGACAAGCTCACCCCGGCGCGCGTCGTCGGCCTGGACAACGCCGTGAGCGTCGCCGCCGGGGCCGGCCACACGTGCGCCGTAACGGAGGACGGCGACGTATCGTGCTGGGGCGCCGGCTACGGACTGACGCCTGTGGCCATCGTAGGCCTGAGCGACGTGACCGCAATCGCGGCCGGGGCTTCCCACACCTGCGCGCTGACGAACGGTGATGCGCTCTGTTGGAGCGGCCAGGAGCCGCCGATGCGAGTCGAGGGGTTGAACGATGTGACCGCCATCGCTGTCGGTGCGGCTCAGGCGTGTGCTCGTACGGGACAGGGGTCCGCAGCCCAGTTGTGGTGCTGGGGATCGAACGCGTACGGGGTGCTAACCAACGGAATGGCGGGGGGCTCCAGTTCTACCCCGGTGCGTTCGCTAGCCCCAGACGGAGTGCGCGCCGTAGCGGTGGGGGAATGGACGACGTGCGTCCTGGAGGCCGGGGGAACGGTCGACTGCTGGGGCGTGGTGCCGGGCCAGAATGGCGGGGAGTGCGACTTCTGGGGCGGCCCTAACCAGGAATCGTGCGGCGCGCCAACGACCACTTCTGGCCTCCCCTCAGACGGAACCAGCCTCGTCGCTGGGTCGGCCCAGGAGGCGGCGCCCGCGTGCCTGCTGACGGAGGCCGGCAGCGTATGGTGTTGGGAGCTGGCCATTTGCTGGTTCCCTTGCGCCGGCCCGCAACTAATGCTGGAAGACGGGGTGACGGCGATTGCGGCGGGCGGCAACCACGTCTGCGCGGTCACCGACGCGGGCGAGGTGTCCTGCTGGGGATCGAACGGCGGGGGACAATTGGGCATCGGCGAGATCTCCGTCAGCGGCGGACCGGTGAGCCCGCTCTGGCTGGAGACACCGACGGCGGGGTACCCAGAGGGCCAGATGGCGGTGGATTGTGACGCTTTGGCGAAGGGCGTCCAAGGACACTGCGGCTATAACGTGGGAGACGCCTTCCACGTCCAGGTCCACGTAACGGTAGTTCCGCGCTACGTTTCCTATGACGGCCTCGTGGAGGGCTACCAAAATGGGTTCAATACGAGGCTGAGCTGGAGCGATGCGCAGCTCGACTACCTGGACACACTTGATCCAGCCGATGAGGCGCGCTGGCCGGACTGCGACATCGCATTGCGAGACGAGAGCGCGGCGTCTCTGCTGAGCGCCTGCGTTCCCATGCTGGCGCTCACCCCCGGCAGCACGTTCACGGGCGCCGTCTTCGAGTTCAAGTTTGAATGCCGCGAAGCTGGCACAGCCAGCATCGAGCTGGTCGGCGGCTTGGAGACGTTCTTCCTGGACGCCAACGCCAACAGTATCTACCCGAACGTGACTGGGTCTACCATCGTTTGTGCTCCTCCGCTCGTGTGAGCCTTGGACCTGGAGAGCTAGCACCATGCGGGAAGACATGACAACACGGGAGCCTGCCTTGCCGAGCCCAAGGCTGCTGGGCGCGGCGTTCGGAGCCGTGGTGTTGGCGATGACGTTGCTCTGCGGCAGCCTCGGCGTCGAGCCGGTTGGCGCCACCAACGACGGCGTGGACTACGCGATGCGCGTCGGCGGCTCGCCAGGCGGCGCGGGCGCCGGGTGCAACACCAGCGGCGGCGAGAGTGAGTGCACGGTACCGGTGGGCAGTGTGTTGACGATCGCGACCGACCTGAACTCGGCTGGGACGATCACCGGCTCGGTGGCTGGTAGCGAGGCCCACTGGACGGCCGCTGGACCCCTGTCCATCGTCGACCGGACCTGTCCTGACGGGCCAGACCCCGGAACGGACCCGGACCTATGCGCCTCCGAGGTGACCGGGCCCCCAGACGATTGCGGCTTTCAGCTTGAGAACACCGTCAACCTGCCGACCGGCTACGCGGCGGCCTGCGTCGATAGTAACCCGCCTTCCGCCTATGGAGCCTCGCCCACGGAGCTGTACCAGATCGACCTTATCTGTGACGACGCGGGGCAGGGCACGGTCACCCTCGTCCACGGCGTCAACGAAACCAACATCCTCGACCTCGATGCCAACCCCCACGCAGACAAGGGGTCTGACGTGCTGACGATCACCTGCGTGGACGACGACAAGGATGACGACGGCTGCAGCGACGCCGAGGAGCTGGGGCCGGACGAACGGTTCGGGGGCCGGCGCGACCCCAACAACTTCTGGGACTTCTTCGACACGCCGAACGTCGCCAATACGCGCGACCAGGTGGTGAACGTCATAGACATTTCGTGGCTCGTCCTTCGCTTCGGCAAGACCGGGAGCCCGGCGATCGACCCGCTCTCGCCGCCGCCCGCCTCGGGCTACCACTCGGCGTTCGACCGGACGGCGGCGGTCCCGCCCGCCGAGCGGTGGGACCTGGGGCCGGCGGACGGCTCGATCAACGTGGTCGATATCGCTTCGATGGTGGCTCAGTTCGGCCACACCTGCGCGGGCTAACCGCGTCCCTTCGGGCACGCCGTGGAAGAGAGCGCACGCCCTTGGCCAGTACGCGGTGCGAGGGAACCGGTACATAGCGAGAGGCTAAACGTGCGAAGCCAGCATCACGTGGTTTTCGGCAGAGGCTGGATCGATGCCGGCTGGGCCTCCTGTGCTGCGAAAGCGGCATGGCGGGACACCATCCTTGCCCCTTGTTCGCTGCCACTCATCGATTCGGAGACAGATGACCAGCCGGACAGGCAACCCCACCGCATTTGGTGGGAGGAATTTCTTACCTTCGCCGTCGTCACCGTCATCTTCGTGACGGTTGTTGGCTCGGTCGAGGGCGCGCAGTGGGCCGACGGGCTGCCCTCACTCTGGCCCCTTGCGTCGCTTGGGCTGGCCATGGGGGCCGTCTTGTCGCGCCCGCGCTGGTCCGAGGGCTGGGCACACCTCTTGGCGCTCCTCGCCGGAGCCGCCGCCACCCTAGGGCAGATGCTGGCTTTGGTCCCTGGGGAAACCATCCCTGAGCGCCTCGCAACGCTCGCTGAGCACTTTCCCGATCGGTTCCAGCCCGCTATCCAGGGCAGTGACGCTTACGACCAGCTCCCGGAACAACTGCTGGCTGTCTCGCTTGGCTGGCTCGCGAGTTACTTGTCCGCCTGGGCAGTCTTCCGATTGCGTAGTGCCTGGCCGGCCCTGGTGCTCGGCGGCGCCGCGTTGAGCGCGAGCGTTTTCTATGGGGCACCGGGTTCGGCTCTTACGTGCGTTGTGTTCTTTGTCGGAGGTTCAGCGCTCGTCGCCTGCCTCCATATCGCAAGGCGCGCCCGGACCTGGAAGGACTTCGGCGTTCCGTACCCTTCACTGCTCAGCCTCTCGGTGCTGCACGCGGCGTTCTGGGTGGCGCTGCTCCTTGTCGGAGTGGCTTGGCTGCTGCCTCAAGCGAACGAGGTCGATCCGCTGAGAACGTTATGGCAGCGTGCAGCACCTCCTGCGCCGGAGCGGATCGACGAGCGTGACGGCGCGCCACCTAGCCCTTCCAAGCAAGACGAGGACCTCGAGCACGGACAGCCAGTCGAAGAAGGTACTCGGTTGGACACGGACGCCAGAGATGACGCGCCGGCGGTCCCCGTTCGCCTTCCGCTGGGCGATGAATCAGGCCCCGGTCCTGGCGGCGGCCAGCAACCGCCGCCAATAAACACGGGCACAGCCGAGCCCGGCGGCGGACCCGAAGATTGGTCAAGGCAACTTTTCGGCGCCGTCGTTGGGCCGATCTTTGGACTGCTTTCGCTCGCCGCAATTCGCCACCTCTGGAGACGCGGTCTTGCTGGCCTGGAACCTCCGGCGCGACTCTGGGGTCAAACGATCCGCCTCGCCTCCTGGCTTGGAGTCGGCCCCAGCCTTTCCCAGACGCCTCGGGAGTTCGCAACTGCGCTCCAGATGTCCTTGCCCGGCATGACCGGCGTCGACGTGCTGGCTGACGCCTATGTGCGCCACCGGTTCGGTCGGGGAGTTCTGGAGGAGGGCGAACGGGCACGGCTGCAGGCTGTATGGCGAGCGGTCCGAAGTGGTCTCCTGCGGCAGGCCCTGAAGCGTCAGCGCCTCGCCCCTCCGCCTGCCAGCGCCTGACGAACGCCGACGTCGCGGCCGTCGTTCGTGTGCCAGCATCACGATGTCCGGCTGCTCCCCGCTAGGACGACACTCGACCGCTTCACGTGTGATCGACACATCACGATCGCGACGTCATCGTAGGTCGATTCCGCCCCGTCTGCCCTAAACCCACGTTATCCGAGCAGCCCACGCCGAAATAAAGGAGAACGATCTTCAGACACCCTCTGTGACAAAGTCTACCCGGACGACGACAACTGACGGGCTTGACAACGGGTGTATAATAGCTGCGCCTGGCCTGGTGGTTGACCGTATCCCCGCGAGCGCTGAGCCTGGTCGACGCTCGCTCGCCCCAGGAAGGGAGCTAGGAATGTCTGCATCTGGCTCCGGCGGAGCCGTACGACAAGCAACTCAGCTCGGTTAGGCAACAGAGCCCGCGGGCGGCGGGGTACTGCCATCAGAGGAGGCAAGGAATGCGTCATCTGCGAGCATGGGCACTCATAACCGGGATCGCGCTAGCTGCCGTGATCGGCCTCATCGTCGCGTTCAACATGTCCGGCTCCGGAACCGACGCGCCGACGGCGTTCGCCGGCGTCCCCACGCCCACTCCCAAGCCGAACGGGCTGGGCAACCTCAGTGGCATCTATGACGCACAGGTGCATAACAATAACAAGGCCCAGGGCCTCTTCCACTGCATGCTCCGTCTCGACCACGACAGCATCACCAACGCGGTCAAGGCGGCGGCGCAGTGCTACCTGGACATCCCCGGTCAGGTGCCAGGCAACCCGCTGGTGGACACGGCCGACGTAATCCCCGGCCCACCCCCACCACCCCCCTACATCACCGCGGCGCCGACCAAGTTCAACGGGACCTTCAACCCGGGCACGGATACGCTCAACCTTACCGGGTGTTTTGCAGACATCGGAAGCTCGCTCGGGCCGAATCTGATCTTCGACGTCACCATCCCGAACGCGAAGGCGACGCTCGCCACAGGCATCCTCTCGGGCACGGTGCTGATCAACCTCAGAGAGTCAAACGCCCAGTGCGCCGCCAAGACGCCGAGCGGCACGCCGCCGGCCCCGTTGAACGTCAACCTATACAAGGCGGGGGGCGCGAACCCGGCGCCCTGGCGCGACAGCGCCACCGACTACGACGGCGACGGCTGCACCGACTCGGACGAGCTGGCGAAGCCCGGCTCGACGGGCAACTGTGGGGACGACCCGTACAACCCGCTCGACTCGGACACCAGCATCAACGGGCCGTTCAACTTGACGGTCACGTCCATCCCGGCCGACTGGGACAAGACGAACAACGTCCTGATCCCAGGCAGCTACTTCCACTGCATCGGTAACACCATCCAGACGGGCCTGAACGTGGACGTCAACGTCCAGTGCTACACCGACTCGCCGGCGCTGGCCGGCCTGGGTGGCAGCCCGCTCAAGACCGACTCGAACGGCCTGGCCGGCGCGCCACCGCCCCCGCCGTTCACCCTTGAGCCGCCGACCAAGGCTACGGGCACGATTACCGGCAAGGTGGCGACGTCCATCGCCTGCTTCGCCAACGTGGGCGGCGCGCTGGGGCCAAACATCATCGCCGTGACGACCCTGGACATCAACACCGGCCAGGGCTCGGTGGACATCTTCCCGGCCCAGGAAAACGACAACTGCGACGCCAACCCGCCGACGCCGAAGGGCTCGCCGTCGATCAACGACGCGCCGCTGGCGTCGACGGAGCAGGACGCCAATTGGGACTCGGACGAAGACGCCTGCTCGGACGCCCAGGAGCTGGCCAAGCCGCACGTCAAGGGCTGCGGGGACGACCCGTACAACTCCCTGGACTCGGACGACGACCTCAACGCCGCCCTCGACATCGAGGTAACCGCGGTCCGGGCCGACGCCGACACGACGCCGGCGGAGGCGGGTGCGGAGTGCACCGACACCCAGGACAACGACCTCGACTTCTACGTGAACGACGGCTGCCCGGCGGTTGCCACCAGTCCCGCGGAAACTCAGGCGCAGTGCGCCAACAACACGGACGACGACAAGGATGGCCGGGTGAACGACGGTTGCCCGGCAGCCGCGCTGGGAGGTCTGGGCGAGACCGGCACCTTGTGTGAGAACAACACCGACGATGACAAGGACGGCGCCATTAACGACGGCTGTGCTCAGACGACCAACTTCGAATCGGGAGCGCAGTGCGCCAACGACACGAACGATGATCCCGGCGCGGACGGAAGAGTTAACGACGGCTGTCCGCCGGTTACCACTGCCGGGGGGGTGCCGGAAACCGGGACGCAGTGTGGAAACGCCGCGGACGACGACGGTGACAATGCCGTCAACGATGGCTGCGCCAGACAGGGGTCCTTCGACGACAACGAAGCTGTGTTCGAGGAGTGCGGGGGCAACATGGACGCCTCAGACGAAGACCCGGCGGCTGGACCGGCGTTCGACGACGACGCGGCGGTCAACGACGGGTGCCCGGCGGCTGTCCTCGGCCCTGGCGATGAAACGCTGCTGCCACTGTGGTGTACCAACAACACCGACGACGATAAGGACGGTGCAGTCAACGATGGCTGCCCGGCGGTAAAGGGCGCTGACTTCGAGACGACGGCAGGTGGCCAGTGCAGCAACAACGTCGATGATGACGGCGACGGCCGCGTCAACGACGGCTGTCCGCCGGTGACCACGACGGGCGGGGTCCCGGAGAACCCAGTTACTCAGTGCGCCAACAGTACGGACAATGACGGCGATAACTCGATCAACGATGGCTGCCCGGCTGTCTTTGTTGATCCCACTCCCGCGGAATCCGGGGCGCAGTGCGAGAACGGCACGGATGACGACCAGGACGGCAGCGTCAACGACGGGTGCCCCGAGAGGGCGCTCCAGCCGGGCTTCTACTTCCACTGCGTCGCAGACATCCAGCACACCAACCCCGGCACCACCAACAACCTGGCGGCGCGGGTGCTGTGCTACACGGACAACGCCCTGACCACGGTGAACTGCCAGGACGCGGCTAACTCGGTCGCGAGCCCCTGCGCGACGGCGATTATCTGCCAGCCGTTCGGGGAGGCGCGCAAGTCGCGCTGCGGTGACGGTCTGCCGGGCGTCCCACCGCCTAGCAACGACCCGGACGCCGGCGGACCCGGCGGAACCGCCTACGCCGACATCGATGCGACGCATACGGTGCTCAGCGGCCAGCTCGACAAGCCGAACAACGAGATCGAGCTGGAAGGCTGCTTCGCAGGCGTGGAGAACCCGCTCCTGGGCCCGAACATCTATGCTCGCACCGTGATCGACTCCGACACGGGCCAGGGCACGGTGGACATCTGGCTCAACCAGGGCAGTTGCGCCGTCCCCGGTGGCGCGCCGACCTACAACGACGCGGCGATCCGTATCGCTGAGCAGGCGCCCAACAAAACCGCAAAACCGGAGACAGCCTGCAAGGACGCCATCGACGACGACCTTGACGGGTTCGTCAACGACGGGTGCCCTGAGACCGGAAACGCCGGGGAGTTCGGCTTCCAGTGCAACGACGCCCTGAATCAGAACAAGTTCGACGTCGCGGTCGGAAAGGCTAACGAAGACGACAATGGCAGCTTCCTTAATCACAACCAGGCCGGGGCCCCGCCACTCGGGGATAAAGACCCGAATCCGCCGGCCGGCGGAGTCAACGATGGCTGTCCGGCTAGAGGTCCACTGGTCAACCCAATAGCGGTGGGTGGCCAGCGTGACTCTGACCTCGACAGCTGCGCGGACGCGCAGGAGCTGAGGGACGCGTTTTCGCCGGGCCCAGGGGGCCCACAACAGCGAGGCGGCCTGCGAGACCCTCTCAACCGCTGGGACCTGATGTTCGTGTACCACGGTAGCCCGCTGATCAAGGACAAGGCCGTGAACGCTTCCGACCTCTCGGCTGTCGTCGCCCGCTTCGGTGCGACCGACACCGGCGCCGGCACGTTCGACCGCAACAGCAACCCGACCCTCACGCCCAACCTGCCGATCACGCCATCGGGCAACCGGGCGAACTACCACCCGTCGTTCGACCGGGACGGCACGCTGGTCGGGTCCAACGCCTGGAACCTCAAGCCGCCGAACGGCAACGTTGGCGCGCCTGAGCTGGCGAACACGGTGGCTCAATTCGGCCACAACTGCAACATCTAGGCTGAGCCGCGCTCAACCAGTACGAAAAGGGAGCGCCCCAATTGGGGCGCTCCCTTTCTGCCCGGGGCCAGGTCGCCGTGCCGTTGACGCTATGACCTCGTAGTGATGGCGGGCGGTGCCGCAGGGCTGACCGCCCGAGGGGTTGGCCCGCCGTCAGCCGCGGCAGAAGGCGCCGCATAAGTCGCCACTACTCCCCCGTCCGCTCCGCCAGCGCGCGCATCTCCGCCAGCCCGGCTCCGGCAGCGCGAACGGCTCCACGTACGACAGCAAACTCTCGTGGATGTCCTCGAGCTGCGCCCGCGTGCGCTCCTTCTTTCGGCGCAGGCCACCCAGCCGGCGCGCCTCGCCGGCTTCGGTGGCGTGCTCGGGGTCGTGCCAGAAGCAGAACTCGGCGTCGCGCAGGGGCGGCGCACCGCACTTGGTACCCTCGTTGGTAAGCCCTTTGCAGGCTTGAGGGGTTACCATTCGTTACCTCTGCTTACCTTCGACGGATGGTAAGGGTTGGTAAGCTGCGGGCCGCCAGCGCCATGGTCGTGAGAGAGGCAGCAGGCCTCGTCCAAAGCCTGCTGCTCGCGGGGTGCACGGGCTGGGGCTAGGCCACGGGGCCGGGCTGCGCCTCCACCGAGCCGTGCTCGTCGCGCATGTGCGCCGACGCCGCCCGCGCGTGGGGGAACTCCGTCCCGCACTCGCCGCAGGCCACGCGGCCCGCCGGCTCGTCGCCGTTCGCGCTCGCCTTCGGGGCCTTCGACTTCCGGGTGGCCTTGGCCTTCGGGGCGGGCTTCGCCTTCGCGCCGCTCTTGGGCTTCGCGGCGCGCTTCGCCTTGGGCGCCGCCTTCGCCTTCACGTCCCGCTTCGCCTTCGGCTCCTTGGCCTGGGGCAGCTCGCCCTCCAGGCTCCAGAAGCGCCAGCCGTTCGCCGCCACCCCGCCCATCACCGCGCTCGCCGCCGCCGACGGCGTCCCGAACTCCCGCCCGTCCGCCAGCCGGTAGCGGACCTTCCCGTCCTCCCCGGCCACCACTTCGGCCCGGTACCCCTGCTTCTTGTACCGCGCCACCAGGGTCGTCCCCGGCTCCAGGTTCCTGTTCTCGATGGCCATCTGCCACCTCCTTCGTTTTGGTAGAGCGATACATCGCTCTGCCGGGCCGGGAAGTCAAGCGATTCTGGCTCAGGTTCCGCATCTTTCTGCTCGCTTCCCCGTGAACGCTTCCCACCTGGCGATCGCTATCCGGCCATAGGGATGGCCCACAGGTCGCTGCCGGGCCTTGACTTCGGTGCCGCGTCTGAGCGATGTATCCCGCTGACGAACGAAGGAGGTGCCCGACCGTGAAGATCAACGACGTCCCCAGCCCGGCGGCCAGGGACGGCACAGCCCGCCCGCCGGACCCGCGCGGCGACCGCGCCCGCATCCTGGCGTACCTCGTCGAGAGGCCGGACGAGGTCTTCAGCGCCACCGGCTGCGGCGAGGTGGCGGAGGCGCTGCGGCCGCCGCCTGTGTCGACAGGCCTGCGCCAACGCTCGATCCTTTAGCCAACCGGACCGCTCGACAGTCAACTTCCAGCCCGTGCGCAGCGAGCGCCGAACCAATGGCAGCGCAACGATCGACATATCGCGTGATCAAAATAGCTAGATTTGCCTAGGTTGAGGCTAAGACAGAACGTACCTGCGGGGCGGAAAATACAGATCGTGCTAGGTGGCAGGGACCTCTCGTACCATCCCTGCGCCCGGTCTGACGCACGCCTCTAGGAAAGGAGCTATTGCATGTTTCCGCTCAACCCCAGGCGATTTGCACGACGGACACAACTCGCCTTCCTCTTCATGCTGGTAGCCGTCTTCTGGTTGCTCAGCGGGCCGCAGCCTGCGTCCGCCGTCCCCGCGAACGACAACTTCGCCAACGCGACAGTCATCGCCTCTGTCCCGTATACCATCACGCAGCAAAATGGCGGCGCGACGACAGAGCCCGGCGAGCCGTTGCCCTGCGGCAATAAGGGCGCGACATCATGGTGGAGGTTCACCCCCACCGTGGACATGCAGGTCACTGCCGACACTGTTGGGAGCGCCTACGACACCGTGCTGGCCGTCTACACCGGCAGTGCGGTGAACGCCTTGACCAACCTTGCCTGCAATGATGACTTCTCCGGCACCCAATCGCAGGTTAGCTTTCTCGGCCGTGCCGGCGTCACCTACCAGATCCAAGCGGGCGGGAAGTTTCAAGCGGCTGGGCAACTGACGCTCAACGTCAATGGCGTGGCATCGACGGGCGTCCCCAGCCTGATCAACTTCCAGGGACGGCTCACCAATCCAGCGAATGGCAACCCGATCGCCGACGGTACGTATGCCGTCGCCTTCCGCATCTTCGATGTGTCCTCCGGCGGCACGGCGCTCTGGACCGAGACCCAGCAGGTGGCCGTCTCAAGCGGCCTCTTCCACGTCCTCCTGGGCGCGAACACGCCGCTGACCGCCGGCATCTTCAACGGGACGACGCGCTTCCTGGAGGTGCAGGCGGGCGCGGACCCGCCGATGACGCCCCGCCAGCGCCTCGCCGCCGTTCCCTACGCGATGCAGGCAGAGGTGCTGCGAGGGCCCACAGGAAAGACACTATCATGGAATGACGCACTCGACCGCTTCGACCTCAGCGACGAGCTCAACGTCGCAGGCCACGGCACGTTTGGTGGCAGCCTAGCCCAGTACGGCTCCGACTTCTTCCTAAACCAGGATGGTCCCGACGGCTACTCACACCTCTACTACTTCGAAGACGGCAGCAATATTGGCGAGGAGCTGGGATGGAATAACGACTTTGACCACTTCCACCTCACTGACGACCTCCTAGTCACCGGCGACCTCAACGTGACTGGTGTCAAGAACGCCGCCGTGGAGACCTCCCAAGGATCGCGCCTTACGGCCGCCATCGAGAGCCCCGGCGTCTGGTTCGAGGACTTCGGCAACGCCCGCTTGGAGGACGGCCGGGCGGTCGTCTCCCTCGACTCCCTCTTCGGGGAGACGGTGAACACGGAGGTCGACTACCACGTCTTCCTCACGCCGCTCGGGGAGAGCGCGGGGCTGTACGTCGCCGACAAGACACCCGCCTCCTTCGAGGTGCGCGCCGCTGATGGCGGCGGCGACGTCGCCTTCGACTACCGTATCGTCGCCAAGCGGCGCGGCTACGAAGATGACCGGCTCGAGCCCTTCGCTATGAACGACCAGCCCGACACCGGCGCAGCAGCCGCTGCTCCGAACGCCGCCGCCGTTGGCGCAGGGCCCGCCGGCGAAGCTGCCACGGCTGGCGATGGCCCTACGGTAGCTGGCGTAGGCCAGGCCGCAGGTACAGACAGCTCAGGAAGCGGGGCACTCTACGGGCTGCTGATCGGCCTGCCACTGGTCGTCGTGCCCGTCGCCATGATCACGAGTCTTCTTCGTAAGAAGGCCCTCGCCGGACGGCGCTCGTAGGAGAGACCGGCGATGATACTGAGAGGACGATCGCTGCTCGTCGCCACGGTTCTCGGCGTCGCTGCGCTGGCGCTGGCCGGAGCGGTGCTGACGTTCGCGGACACCGCCCTTCCCTGGTCGGCCTTTGGCTCCGGAGGCAACTCCTCGTCGTCCAACAACTACGGCCTCGGCTCGACCGCCGGACAGTCCTCGGCGATTGGCGAGGCGGCCAGCGTGGGCTTCGAGCTGTGCTCGGGGTTCTGGTGCGGCGCCGTCCTGGGCCCGACGCCGACTCCAACACCCACGCCGACACCCACGCCTACCCCTCTCCCCGTCGGCGGTATCGCGGAGCTGCCGGAAGCGGCCGCGGTGCTGTCCGCGTCTCAGGACGCATCGGGAGACTCGTCAGTCGTTCTGGTGGCCGGCGTCGCGGCGGCGGGCGCCGTCGCGCTGGGCGGCGCGGCGTGGTGGGTGAGGAGGCGCCGGGTGAGGTAGTAAGGTAGGGTGGCCGGCGCTATTGGCCATGAGGAGATGAACCATGCAACCAAAACGAGTCCTCGCCCTGAAGCTCTGCGTTCTCACGGCGCTGGTGTTGGGCCTGTTCGCCAGCTCTCAGCCCGCTGAAGGGGCCTTCCCCGGCGTCAACGGCAAGATAGCGTTCGTAAGCAACCGAGACACGGGTGGGGCCACCGGCGAGATCTACGTGATGAACCCTGACGGCAGCGGGCAGACGCGGCTGACCAACAATACACTGTCCGAGTCGGCGCCCGCCTGGTCGCCGGACGGGTCCAAGATAGCGCATGACGGCGAATCTGGCGGCGCGACAGATGTTTTCGAGATGCACGCTGATGGTACTGCAGGAACCAACTTGACCAACAACCCGGGACACGACTTCTGGCCGGCCTGGTCGGGCGATGGGCAATCAATCGCCTTCGTCAGCTTGCGCGACAGCAACCAAGAGATCTACATGATGAACGCCGACGGCACCGGCCAGATCAACCTCAGTAACGACGCGGCAGAGGATGGCTCTCCCGCCTGGTCGCCGGACGGCTCAAGAATCGCGTTCTACAGCAACCGTGGCACCGGCGGTGATTACGAGATCTGCGTGATGGATGCGGACGGCACCGACCAGACGTGCCTAACAGACAACATGGTTGGGGACTTCGCTCCCTCCTGGTCACCTGACGGCTCCAAGATCGCCTTCGATAGCTATCGAGATGGCGGCTTTCAAGAGATATACGTGATGAATTCGAACGGCAGCGGGCAGACGAGAGTGACCAACAACCCAGCTACCGATGATGAGCCGACCTGGTCGCCGGATGGCTCCAAGATCGCTTTCAATAGCAACCGGGACGGAGTCAACAATTTCGAGATTTACGTGATGACTGCTAGTGGTAGCAACCAGACCCGTTTGACTACTGCTTCGTTCATTGATGCCGACGCTGATTGGCAGCCGGTGGGCCTCGGCGGCATCGCCGAGGTCCCGGAAGCGGCTGGAACGCCACTGGAGGCGGACGCCTCGCCGGGCCCCAGCGCGGGCGTGGTGGGCGGCGTCGCGGCGGCGGGCGCCCTCGCGCTGGGCGGCGCGGCGTGGTGGGTGAGGAGGCGGCGGGTCGGCTAAGCGGCGCGTGAGTTTCTCAGCGTCCATGGAGGCAACGCATGTTTAGCATGGGAGTCAGTGTGCGCCTCATCGCGCTGGCAGCGATGGTCCTGGGTGTGCTGCTGTTCTGGCCGAGGCCCGAGCCCGCACGGGCTGCCTTTCCCGGCGCCAACGGCAAGATCGCGTTTTCTAGCGACCGAGACGTCGACCAGGAGATCTATGTGATGAATGCCGCCGGTGGCGGCCAGACCAGGCTGACCAATAACTTAGCGCTCGATTGGGGACCCGCCTGGTCGCCCGACGGGTCGCAGATGGCCTTCAGTAGTGACAGGGACGGCAACTCCGAGGTGTATGTGATGAACGCCGACGGCAGCAGCCAGACGCGGCTCACCAACAACCTGGCAGCCGACATCGACCCCGCTTGGTCACCCGACGGGTCTCAGATCACGTTCACGAGCACCCGGGACGGCAGCTTCGATATCTACGTGATGAACGCTAACGGCAGCGGGCAGACGCGGCTCACCACCAACGCGGCAGTCGATTCGCACTCGGCTTGGTCGCCGGATGGCTCGGAGATCGCGTTTGACAGCGACAGGGACGGCAATCCCGAGGTCTACGTGATGAGCGCCAATGGCAGCGGCCAGACGAACCTGACCAGTAACCTGGCGGTCGATATCGACCCCGCTTGGTCGCCGGATGGCTCGGAGATCGCGTTCAACAGCGACCGGGACGGCAACCCCGAGGTCTACGTGATGAGCGCCAATGGCAGCGGCCAGACGAACCTGACCAGTAACCTGGGGCCCGATAGCGCTCCCAGTTGGTCACCCGATGGGTCGAGGATCGCGTTTCAGAGCAACCGAGACCTAAACGGTGAGGTCTACGTGATGAACACCAACGGCGGCGGCCAGACGAGCCTGACCAACAATCCGGCACATGACATGGTCCCAGACTGGCAGCCGGTTCCTGTTGGTGTCGGCGGCATCGCTGAGCTGCCCGACGCGGCCGAGGCGCCGCTGGCGACGGACGATTCGCCCGGCGCCAGCCCGGTCGTGGCGGCCGGCGTCGCGGCGGCTGGCGCCCTCGCGCTGGGCGCCGCGACGTGGTGGGTGAGGCGGCACCGGTGAGGTAGGGTCGCCCGCGTTCGCTGAAGCGGCGTCTACGCCTCAGGGCGCCCTCCAAGAGCATCCGAAACGCCGGCGCCGGCGTGATGGCGCCGAGGCGCTTCGTTGCCATGTCGATAAAGAAGCGTTCCACCAACGACACGACCAGCCGGCGCCGCTCCTCGGGCGTGGCCTCGGCCCAGATCCCTGACATGTCGCGTACCAATGCTACAGCCTCCTCCAGCGTCGGCATCTCGACGGCCGTGGCCTGGCGGATCTGCTCATCGATTTCGTACTGGGCGTCGCTGTAGCCGCGATCGACGTAGGCCCGTGCCAGGCGGCGGCGCCGCTCCTCCAGGGCCGCGAGATCGGGCCCGCCTTCACCCTTCACAACCCGCTTTGCGACCTCCTCGCGCCATGACTCGGGGAGCTCCAGCGAAGCGAAGACGAGGCCCAATTGGTCTTCCAGCGGCTGCGTCACGGAGGATGAGCCGTTGGTCTCACAGGGGTGCGAATGGCGCTCACGGAGCATCGGCTGGCCGTAACGGTGGCGGTCGGCCTGCAGAGGGTTCCCGCAGCGCAGGCACGAAGACATCCCTTGGAATGGGCTGCGCGGCCCGTGGACCAGCCGCTGGAAGGTGTGCCGTTCCGTGCGTGCGTTGGCTTGACGAAACAGGACCTCGCTGATGATCGCCTCGTGCTGCCCGGGTATTCCTCGCCCTTGTACCGCACGACGCCCACATAGAAGCGGCACGCGAGCAGGTCGCGCACAGCGTGATCCGTGAAGCTGCCGCCCTTCTTCGTCATCAAAGCCCTGAGCGTTGAGCCAGGAGGCGATCTCGCCGGTGGACTCCCCGGCGGCTCGCCTGCGGAAGACCTCGCGCACCGCCTCGGCCTCCTCGGCTACGACCTGCGGGACCCCGCCGGGCTCAGGTCGCCCGTACCCGAAGGGCACCGGGCGACGACGAGGCCCTGTTCCGCCCGGTGGCGCTGGGCCTTCCCAACGTGGATGCCCAGCATCCCGGAAAAGAACTCCGAAGCCGAGCCGATGCTCGTGAGCACCATCTTGCCGGCCGGGGTCGAGTAGTCGAACCCCTCGGTCACGCTGGCGAAGCCAACCTTCGCTTCGCCCAGCCGCCGCAGGGCATCCCGCTGCACGCCCACGTTGCGCGCCCAGTGATCGAGTGTGTGCACGACGACCACGTCGAACTTGCCGAGGGCTGCGTCCTTGAGCAGCGCCACCAGGGCGCGCCGGTAGTCGATGCCGTCCTTGTAGGCCGAGACGCCCTCGTCGGCGTAGAACCCGACGAGCTCATCGCCCTCGCGCTCACACCAGCGGCGGATCTCGGTCTTCTGCGCCTCGAGGGAGTGCGTGTCGATCTGGGACTCGTCGGAGACACGCACGTAGCCCACGGCTCGCCGGCACTCGCTCTTCACGTCTTCTTCCTTCGCACCAGGATCGCCCTCCCGACCTCAGCCCACTCTCGGATCAGGTGCTCGATCTCGGCGCTGGCAGGTCCGGCGTCGGTCGGGTTACATACATCGCTCACGGCGGCCTTCATATCAAGCCGAGCTGTCCGGCACGGTCGTGGTCTTCCGCTGCACCTCGCCCATAAGAAGAACCCCCGTGAGGCCGGCCTGGCAGCTCGCTCCCATCGGGGGTTGCTCAACGCCCTGCTGGGCGATGAAGCCTACTCGGGCTTGCCAGGCGCTGGCCTCTAAGTGCTTTCACCTGACAGTGTTGGATCGGGTGAAACGAGTGCGCGCGGGTTACAAGCTCCAGACGATAGGGACGGCGGGCTCGTAGCTGCAGAAGGCACCTGTCCGAATCGATCCTGTCAGGAACGCGGCCAACGCAGCGTTCTCCTTCTCGATGGCCTTCAGTGCGGTCCGGATCAGGTCGGGACGTTGACTCGCGCTCGCTCTGAGTTGGTGCGCCACGTGCGCCGACGACCGCCGAGGCCCTGCGCCTGGAGGAGCTGGTCTCCAACAGCGTTCAGTTCTTCCTTGGCCCGTGCGCTACGTTCAGGGTCAACGAGGTCGCGCAGGGGCAGCGGCTTCCCGTCGCTCTCTCGTTCGACGGCCCTGAGAAGCCCGTCGTCGGTAAGGTGGCCTGGTCCGACGGCACGGTCTGGATCGACGCCGTAAAACCGCGCAAGGCCACTGAAAGCGAATCCATGGCCGGCACCATCGGCTTCCACGGCGTGTCGGAGGACGTGTGGAACTTCCACATCGGCGGCTACCAGGTCTGCGAGAAGTGGCTGAAAGACCGGCGTAGCCGCACGCTTTCGGACGAGAACATCACGCACTACGGTCGCATCGTCATCGCCATTCAGGTAACCACCGGCTCATGAGCGAGATAGACGCCGTCATCGAAGAGCACGGCGGCTGGCCGCTGCCAGGCAACGTTCAGACAGACTGATGGGGCCTAGCCGGCGCTATCCCCACATGGTGTTGGACAGTCCTGCGGGAAGCTCGTTCACTTCTCCCTGAACCGCTGAGCCTCCTCGGAGCCTTTGGTGGTGTCGCCCGTGCTGTAGGAATGCGCGCCAGCTCCGGCGAGCTTCCCGCCATCGACGATGAGGTACTCTTCGCGAATGGGCCGCCCATCGAACCAGCACTCTAAGATCTCTCGAACCCTGGCAGCGTAACGGGCCTGCGCGGACAGGGACGTGCCCGAGACGTGGGGTGTCATTCCATGATGGGGCATGGTCCGCCAGGAGTGGTCCCCTGGCGCCGGCTGAGGAAACCACACGTCGCCCGCGTACCCTGCGAGCTGTCCGCTCTCGAGCGCGCGGACGACGGCATCCCGATCGCAGATCTTGCCGCGAGCCGTGTTCACGAGATAGGCGCCGCGCTTCATCTTCTCTATCAGCGCATCATTGAACATGTGCTCCGTCTCTGGGTGGAGCGGCGCGTTGATCGTGACCACGTCGCAGCCGCGAACCAGCGCCTCAGCGTTTGGGTGAAAGGTTAGGTCGAGCTCCCGCTCTACGCTCTCGGGCAACCGATGTCGGTCCGTGTAATGCAACTCGACGTCGAATGGCTTGAGTCGCCGCAGCACCGCCGTTCCGATGCGGCCAGCGCCGACCGTGCCGACGGCCATACCCTCGAGGTCGTACGATCGCTCGGCGCAATCGGCGATGTTCCAGCCACCGCGAACGACGGTCTGGTATGAGGGGATGTAGTTTCGCACCAGCGCGAGGATCATCATGACGACGTGCTCGCTTACGCTGATGCTGTTCGAATACGTCACCTCGGCGACGGTGAGTTCCCTCTCGGACGCCGCCTGAAGGTCCACGTGGTCCGAGCCTATCCCGGCGGTGATCGCCAGCTTGAGGTTCGGTGCCCTTGCGATCCGTTCGGCCGTGAGGTACGCGGGCCAGAACGGCTGTGAAATGACGATTTCCGCTGTTGGTAGCTCACGCTCGAAGACGCTATTCTCTCCGTCCTTGTCGGACGTCACGACGAACGCGTGGCCTCGCCCTTCCAAGAACCTGCGCAGCCCGAGCTCGCCGGACACGCTGCCCAAGAGTTCTCCCGGTCTGAAGTCTATCCCCTTCGGCGACGGCAACGTCTGACCGTCGGGGTACTGCTCGACTTTGGGGATGTCGTCGCGCGCGTAGGACTTCGGGTAGCCGTCGACAGGATCGTCGTAGAGCACACAGAGTACTTTGGCCACGTTATCGCCTCCTGGGTTGTTCTGCGCTGTTCGCGCGCAGATTATAGCGCCATTGCCGGAGTCGTGATGGCTATCCGCGGCCTCCCACCATGCCGACATAGCGTGCGCGGGACGGACTCCGTGAAGAAGGCCGACTGCTCTTCGGGGGCCGCTCAGCAGCAACGTCTCAGGAATTTTCCGCGGACCGCCGTGAGCACCATATGCCTATCGTCGCGAGAGCGAAGAAGGAAATGAGTGATGAGGCGGGCGTATGCTACTGGGCGTCGCGAGCACAGTCAGCCATCCTCGACCCTGGGGACGCGCCAGCGCACGCCGAAGATGCGCTGCTTGTCTGCGAAGCCCTTGAACGTGACCTCGCGGCCGCCGTCGAAGTCGATCTCGACGGTCCCGCGCGCGAGCTCGCGTACCACAGGCGATGCGAGGATCTCGCCGCCGCGAGCCCGTCCGGCGATCCGCGCGGCCAGGTTGATCGTGCGACCGTAGAAATCGTCCGCCTCCTTCATCGCCTCGCCGGCATGCAGACCCATCCGCACAGAGATCGGGCCGTCCGCTTGCTCTCCGGCGCGCTCCGTCAGCGTCCTCTGAACGGCGACAGCGCACTGGAGCGCGCGCCGGGCGCTGTCGAACGCGACCATGAGGCCGTCGCCCTGAGTCTTAACGATGTGGCCCCGGTGCTCACGCACCTGTTCGTGCACGATGGCGTGGTGCGCGCGGAGTACCTCCATCCAGCGGGCATCTCCCAGCCTCTCGTTCAGCGAGGTAGAGCCTTCGATGTCCGTGAAGAGGACGGTCACCGTCCCATCCGGGGCGGCGTGCTCGCGGAGGACCGGGCGCTCCGATGCCGTCGCAGACGCCATGGCGTCGAAGGAGGTCGACCCCGCGGACGAGGCCGCCCCGCCGAGCTGCTCGACGAGGGCCGTGGCGTGCTCAGTCAGGCCAAGGCCCAACTCCTGCGCCGTGGCCAGCGAACGGCTGGCCAGCTCCACAGCGGTCGCCCGGTCGCCGGCGCCGCCACGAGCAAGCAGCGCTCGCGCGAACTCGTACTGGGTCCTGGCAAGCCACGGCCGGGCTCCCATCGCGGCATGCGTGGCCATCGCCTCTTCGAAGTGCGCGATCGCTTCTCGCCAGCGTTCCAGCGACGCGGCCAGGATCGCCAGATAATGCGAACAAGCGCCGTTGTAGACGGCCCCGGCTCCCGCGACGACACATTGCTCAGCGAACGGTTCGAGTAGGTCATACAACCGTCCGGCTTGGTTCCTGTCCCCGACCGCGGCGCAGACCGGCGCCACCAGGGCGAGGGCGGGAAGCCAGTTCGCGTCATGGGGAATGTCGGCGAACTCGCGCGCCGCCAGGCGCTCGAAGCCGGCGCGGGCCACCCCTTCCTGGCCAGTCTCCAAATGCAGGGCCGCGAGCGCGCAGCGCCAGGCGGGCGCGGCGGGGAACTGTTCGGCGAGCCCGCGCAGCGGCTCCTCCAGCTCGCACAGTCTGCCCTGCTCCCGGCGCAGCGCGAAGAGCTGGGCGGTAAACCCGTAGACCGCGTTCGGGTCTTGCGCCCGCTGACCGATGGCAAAGGCATCGTGCACCAGCCGCTCGCTCTCCTCCAGCCGTCCGTCCAGTAGGGCGCGCATCGCCCGGCGGGCAGCAGTCCGG
>Ga0247727_10005032_pt1 | contig 27286 bp, 21 predicted proteins | sample WisWelCaveWW1625_FD_202498 | JGI IMG/M metagenome (GOLD analysis project Ga0247727, IMG submission 202498) | Biofilm microbial communities from Wishing Well Cave, Virginia, United States - WW16-25 | ecosystem: Environmental > Aquatic > Deep subsurface > Groundwater > Cave microbial mat | place...
CCGTGGACGAGGAAGAGTCCATCCCCCTCTCCCGCCTCGAAGCGCCGAACCGCGTCCTCGAGACCGGCGATCCTCACCGCGTCGCCCGCATTCCGGTCTCGGTCGCGAGGAAGCTCGCGATGCCGTTCGCCATCCCCTCCGCGAGGCGCTCGCGATACTCCGGCTTGAGGAGCCGCTTCGCCTCGCCCGCGTTCGTCACGAAGCCGACCTCGACGAGGACCGAGGGGACGACGACCGACTTGAGCACCTGGAAGCCGGCCTGCTTCACGCCGCGGACCGGAACCTCGCCGTCGGCGCGGAAGGCTCCGATGATCTCCTCCGCGAGCGCGCTCGATCGCTCGATCGTCTCCGACTGCCGCATGTCGAGCAGGATCCCGATGAGGTCGTCGGATCCCGCGGCCTCCTCCGCCCCGGCGATCGAATCGACCCCGATCAGGTGGGCGGCGTTCTCCTTGTCCGCGAGCTCCTCCGCGGCCTGGTCGGTCGCCTTGGAGAGCGAGACGAAGAAGATTTCGACGCCCCTCGCCGCCGGGCTGGGCGACGAGTTGGCGTGCACGCTCACGAAGAGGTCCGCGCGCGCCGTCTGGGCCATGCGGACCCGCCGCGGCAGGCTGACGAACGTGTCGTCGTCGCGCGTGAGGGTCGCTTCCCACCCGTTGCCCGAGGCCCTGAGGAGGCGCGCCACGCGACGCGCGATGTCGAGCGTGAGCTTCTTCTCCACGAGCCCTCCGTATCCGCGCGTCCCCCAGTCCTCGCCGCCGTGGCCGGGATCGATGACGACGCGGCGGACGTGGGAGGCAGTCGCCGCGGCGGCGGGCGTCGCGACCGCGGGCTTCGCGGCGTCCGCGGGGCCCGTCGCGCGCGCATCGCTTAGCGGGCTCGGGCGCGGTCCGCCGTCCGACGCCTCCGACGCCACGCTCTCCGTGATGGCCCGAGCCCCGCCTCCCGTCGCCGCCCGCGGGACGTCGATCACGATCCGGAACGGCTTCTCGGCGTTCGGGTCGAGCGAGAAGACGTCGCACTCGACCGCGGCGCCGAGCGCGACGGCGACCTCGAGCCCCGCCTCGGTGGCGCGCACCTCGATCCCCTCGACCGCGCCGTCGCCCACGCGCTCGCCCCGCGCGGCGTCGCCCACCGAGACGCCCGGCAGCAGGATGACGACCGAGGGGGGTTCCGTCTCGCGCCGCTCAGAGAACGTGGTCGGCGCGCTCAGGTCGAGGACGATCCGGGTCTGGTCCGGGGCGCTCGAGTGACGGATGCCGGAAAGGACCGGCGGCTCCCCCGCCGCCACCGCCATCGACGGCACGAGACCGATGAGGAAGAGGGCGACCGAGGAGAGGACGGCTCGCACGATCATCGCGACGCTCCTCCTTTCGCGCCCGGAATGTGCCAAACGCGAGAGGAATGTGTCAAGCGCGCCGCGACGGCGCGATCAGTCGTAGAGGATCCTGGAGGCGAGGAGGTACCGCTCGGGATCGACGGGCGCGCCGTCCCGGCGGACCTCGTAGTGGCAGTGGGGCGCGGTCGCGCGGCCCGAACTTCCGAGGGAGGCGATGCGCGCGGCGCGCTCGACCCAGTCACCCGTCCTGACGAGCACTTCGGAATTGTGCGAGTACACGGTGGAGAGGCCGTTGCCGTGATCGATCTCGACGCTGAGCCCGTAGCCGGTTCGAGCCTCCGCGAACGTCACCCGCCCCGCGGCCGCCGCCAGGACCGGCGCGCCACGGTCGCCTCCGATATCGATTCCCTGGTGGATCCCGCTCTCGCCGGTGACCGGGTTCTGGCGCTTGCCGAACCGGCTCGTGATCGTGCCGCCCGGCACCGGTAGGATCGACGGCGTGCGCGCGAGGGTCTCCCTGCGCACCGCGAGGGCCTCGGCGACCTGGGCCAGGCTCTCCTTCTGGAATCGCGCCTGGCGGAGCAGTCCCTCGACGTTCCGCCGCACGCCCGCGACCTCGGTCCGATCCGGCGTGGGGAGGCGGAGCGCCGGGTCCGCCGTCGGCGTCGGGACCGCGCCGCCGACGCCCACGCGACGGACCTCGGGATCGATCGCCGTGAGTTCGGCCGCGACCCGGATTTCCCGCTCGAGCGAGGCGAGCTCCGCGAGACGCCCGGCGAGCCGAACGACCGACTCGCGCACCTCGCCGAGCTCCCCCTGGAGCGCGCGGTTCTCGCTCACGAGGGCCGCGATCCGCTCGTCCCGGCGGATGCACGCCGCGTGGTGGAAGTGCGCCGTGCCGAGGCCGACGAGGCCGGCGAGGAAGAGGCCCGCGAAGGCATAGAGAGCCCACGCGGGGGCGCGGAGGGAGAGCATCCCCGAATCGGAGCGCGGGATGACGAGGATCGTGACGCGGCCTTTGATCATCTCGTGAGCGAAGCGACGAACCGCGCGCGGGGCGGCGGCGAGCCCATCAGCGCCGCGCGCGCTCGAGGTCGGACGTGCAGGATATCCGACACGGTCCGAACGCTGTCAAGCGCGAAATCGAGGCGAGATCCGGGCGGCCTACTCGGGACGGACGGCGAGGAACCGCGTGACGGCGTCGCTCCGGATGAGAAAGACGACGGGGCGGGTGGCGTCTCGCGAGGACTCCCGCGCCGTCTGGAAGTCCGAGAGATTCCGGATGACGCGGTCGCCGATCTCCTTGATGACGTGTCCCGGCTCGAGGCCCGCGCGCTCCCCCGGGCTCCCGTTGCGCACGCTCTCGATGACGATGCCGGTTTCATCGGTGGCGAGACCGAGCGACTCGCGGACTTCCGGCGTGATCTCGAGGACCGCGAGGCCGAACCACTCCTCCTCGGGGACGGACTCCGGCGTCTCCGGCGCGACGACCGCCACCTGGTCCGGGCGCTCCGCCGGCACGACGTCGACGGCGACCCGCTTCCCGTTTCGCGAGATCTCGAGAGGAATCCGCTCCCCGATCGGCGCGTCGGCGACGAGCATGCGGAACGTGTGGACGTTCGACACGTCGCGTCCGTTGATCTGCGTGATCACGTCGCCCCGCTCGACGCCGGCCCGCGCCGCGGGCGTCTCCGGCAGGACCTGCCCGACGAGCACGCCGCGGACCCCCTTGAGCCCTCTCCCCTCCGCGAGGTCCGCCGTGATCTCCTGCGGGTAGATCCCGAGGTAGCCGCGGATCACGCGCCCGTGCTCGACGAGTTGCACCACGGTCCTCCGCACGAGGTTCACCGGGATCGCGAAGCCGATCCCCTGCCCACCCGGATTGATCGCGGTGTTCATCCCGATCACGTCGCCGTGGATGTCGACGAGCGGCCCGCCGCTGTTCCCGAAGTTGATCGACGCGTCCGTCTGGATGAAGTCTTGCAGCGTCGCGGAACCTCCCTCGATGTCGAGGTCGCCGCGTCCCTTCGCGCTCACGACGCCGACCGTGACGGAGCCCTCGAGCTTTCCGAATGGGTTGCCGATCGCGATCGCCCAGTCGCCGACCCGGATCTCCTCGGAGTCGCCGAGCCGGACCACGGGGAGCCGCTTGTTCGTGATGACCCGGAGGACCGCGATGTCGGTGCTCGGGTCGAGGCCGATGATCTCGGCCGGATACGTCTCGCCGTCCGACGTCGTGACCCGGATCCGCTCGCTCCCCTCGACGACGTGCTGGTTGGTGACGACGATCCCCTCGGAGTCGAACACGAAGCCCGAGCCGGTGGACGGAAGGCGGAAATCGGGGTCCGAGTCGGGGAAGAGCTCGCGGAAGAGGTCCTGTTGCGGCGCCGGGACGGACGGGTCGGAGGTCGGGCTCATCCGTTTCTCCGCGTCGATGTTCACGACGGCCGGAAGGACCCGCTCCGCCACGTCGACGAAGGGGCTTTCGAACGAGAGCCTCTCCGGGCGGAGCGGCGGCCGCGCGGGCGCGTTCGACGAGGGAAGGGTCGCGGGTGCCGCCTGCGGCGATTCCGCGCGGGCCGCGGCGGGCTCGCGAGCGGCCGTGGAGCCCGGCGTGAAGCGGCAGCCGGCGACCGAATGCGCGAGCCCGACGAGGCCGGCGACGAGGAGCGCCGCGCGCGCGCCCGTCAACCCAGGCATCCCGGTGGCTCTCATCGAGGCGTGGCTCCCATGTGCTATAGTCGGCACCTTGCCGTCCGGGGGAGAGGGTGTGTCGAAACCGTACGTCTTCACCGCCGATCTGCACCTCGGCTCGGCGAGTGACGACGAGGAAGCCCGCAAGGAAGCCGCTCTCCTCTCCCTCCTCGATCGCTCACCGGAGCTCTTCTCGGGCCTCGCGCTCCTCGGAGACCTCTTCGACTTCTGGTTCGAGTACCGCCACGTGATCCCGCGCCGCGCCGCGGGCGCCCTCGCGCGGCTCGCCGCGCTTCACGAGTCCGGCTTCCCGGTCCTCTTCGTCGGCGGCAACCACGACTTCTGGCTCGCCGACTTCCTCCGCCGCGAGTTCGGGCTGGACGCGCGCCGAGAGCCCGCGACGCTCGCGATCGGCGGGCGGCGCGTGCTCGCCGCGCACGGGGACGAGCTCGTGGCCGCCGGCGACCCGGGGTACCGCTTCCTCAAGAAGGTCCTCCGCCATCGCGCCGCCGGAGGTCTCTTTCGATGGATCCATCCCGACCTCGGCGTCCCGCTCGGGCGGGCGGTCTCGAGGTGGAGCCGGGATTATACAAGCGGGAAGGAGTTTTTTCTAGGAGACGCGCTCCGCGCCTCGATCGACGGCGCCTTCGCGGCGGGCCACGACGCGATCGTGATGGGCCACCTTCACAAGTCCGAGCACCTGCGGCTCGCCGGCGGGGAGTGTCTCGTCCTGGGCGGCTGGTCGGGCCGCCTCTCGGTGGTCCTCCTCGAGGCCGGCGCCTTCCGGCTCGACCACTGGCCCCCCGAAGGCGCGAGCGTCCGGGACCGCTAGGGGGAGAACGCGAGCGAGACGCGGTGCGCCTCGCCGAGGAGGTCCTCCGAGAAGGGGACGAAGGCGTAATCGACGGCGAAGCGGCCGTGCTCGTAGCCGAGACCGAACGCCACGTCCTCGGCGTCGTAGCCGGTCTTGGCCCCCGCGCGCAGGAAGAAGCCGTGCGCGCCGAACTCGGCCCCGAAGTGCGCGCGGGGGTTCAGCCGGCGCGAGGCGCGGCAGAGCGCGAAGACCCCCGCGTTGAACCGCCCGATCGCGCGCCGATAACCGCCCCCGGCGCGCGCCTCGAGCGGGAGCGATGCGGGCGAGCCGCCGAAATCGATCGATGGGCCGATGTTGCTGACGGCCGCCGCGAGCGTGAGGCCGTCGACCGGCGTGCGGTAGCGCGCGCCCACGTCGAGCGCGACGCTCGACGCGGACTCGATGTCGATGTGCTGGAAGATCCCCTTGACGACCGCCCCGAGAGACAGCCCCGCGAAGAGGGGGCGCCCGTAGCCCGCCAACACGGCGAGGTCGTACGCCCCGAAATCGCCCTGCGCCTCCGCCGTCGGCACGTCGTCGATGTAGCGCGGGATGTTGCCGAGGTAGAAGCCGTTCGCCGCGAGGCCGAAACCTCCGCGCCCGAGCGGGAAGACGCCGCCGATGAACTCCTGCCGCACGTCCGCCAGCCATTCGTTGTGAAGCAAGAGGATCTCGCGTTGGTCGAGGTGCGCGAGGCCGGCCGGGTTCGAATGGAGGAGGCTGGCGTCGGCAGGCGTCACGATGTCGGCGTCGGCGAGCCCGGCCGAGCGGGCGCCGACTCCGACGCGCAGGAAGACGGCGCCCACCGGTTCCGCGCCGAGCGCGGACGAGGCGAGCAGAAACTGCGGGAGACCCAGGAGCGCGAGAAGCGCGAGCCCGATGCGCGCACGCCGCGCGAGGAATCGGCCGCTCTTCGGGGACGGCGTCACGCGGGGAGTATAGCCGAGAAACGCGCGAAGGAGGGAGCCGAAGCCCCCTCCCCGTCTAGACCTCAAGGAAAGGGCCGAGGAGCCGGTGACCGTTGCCCCTTTTCAACAGCCCCAGCCCTCGGACCCTTGTCAGGCCAAGTAGGCCCGACCAACTCTTGCAGGAGGGCAATCCCGAGTTGTCCTCAAGGTGTTCTGAACTGTTGGGACGCACGGCGGGCGCGGAGTGTTTCAACTTTTTTTCCGGACGTCCCGAAGACTCCGTTCCCCGCGCGTCACTGCCGGCTCATACCCCGCCCGTGACGCGTGGGTTCCAAAAAAAAGCTGGCCCCGGCCAGGCCGAGCGGGGAGGGCCTCCGCGCGACCGACAGGATGAAGAAAAGCGGACGAGGAGAGATCGCCGACCAAGAAACTGGTCATGCTCCCGGTGCTTTCTTCTGGCCTGGGGCCAGTTCGAACCGGTTGTCGTAGTCGTCCGTGGCCTGATAGGCCCAGGCGATCGTCACCGAGGTCTTGGAGATCCCGGTCACGCGGAACTTCGCGTAGTAGTCGTCCCACGTCCAGACGACGTACGAGTGGCCGGCGATCAGTTCGACCTCTTGGTTCTGGGACCATCCCTCCGCCGGGGCCCAATCCACCTCGTCGAGGGTCGTCGTGAAGCCGAAGTCCTGGATGTCGTTTCGGAAGAGCCCGGTGCCGTCGTCGATCGTCGTCCCCTTGAAGTAAAGAACGCTGTCGACCCTCACGACCAGGAAGTCCGCGAGGAGATCGTCCCAGGGGACCGCGAGCGCCGCGTTGCCGCCCGGGTACTCGCTCCAGTCGATCGCGGCAACGTCCGTGTTCACTTCGGGTGGAAAGAGCGTCAGCCCGAAGCCCGCGGGACGAGGCGTGTCGTGGACCAATTCGATCGAGAGATCGCTCGTGTTCCCGTCGAAGTCAAACGCATCGACCGCGAAGTAGAGCGTCACGCCGTTCTCAAGGCCGGTCGCGACGTACTGGGCCGTCTCCTCGCCGAAGAGGCGAGCGATCCGCTCGTACGGACCGTCCGGCTCGGTGGAGGCATACACGTTGTACCCCCTCACATCGGCGCCGAGGAGTGGGCTCCAGGTGATCGTCGCGGACTCGTCGCCGGTCACCGAGTACACGCCCGCGGGAATCGGAGGCGCCCCGTCCCCGACGACGACCACGTCGTCGTCGCAGGCGGAGAGAAGCGCGCCGAGGCACGCAACGAGGAGGATCACTTTCACGGTCGGTTTCATGATGCGGAGACGACCTGCAAGGCACATGCCACGGAAAAGTCGCGATTCCCGCGGGCCGGGGACGTCAGAGTCACCTCGAGCTGGGGTAAGAAACCAATTGCCGGAGAACCTGTTAAGCCTGACGAGCGATTCCGCGGGGTTCATGGAGCCGCGGGTGAAGACTGGACGATTCCGTACGGTGGGGTGTCCCCGAACCCGCTAGGACTCGGGAGTGTCCTCGATTATCGACGGCCCATGGAGGCCGGCCCCGCCCTCTTCGCTCTCCCGGCGGAGCCCGTAGCGCTCCATCTTCTTGTAGATGTTGCTACGCTGCATGTCGATCTTCTTCGCCGTCGCGGAGACGCTCCAGTTGTTCTCTCTGAGTTTGGTGAGAAGGAATTCCCGCTCGGCCTCCTCTTTGAAATCCTGGTACGTCGCGCATCGGTCGTAGCGGTCCACGCGACGCGCGCCGGGGCCTCCCGGGGAGATGGGGATGTCGCCCCGTTCGATCACGTCGGCGTCCGTGAGGATGACGACACGCTCGATGATGTTCCGGAGCTCGCGGACGTTCCCCGGCCAGTCGTGCGCCGCGAGCGCCTCCATCCCCGACCCGCCGATCTCCTTCGGACGGACGCGATTCTCCCGCGAGAACTCCCGGACGAAGTGGCGTGCGAGGAGCGGGATGTCCTCGCGCCGCTGCCGCAAGGGCGGCACCGTGAGCGGCACGACGTTGAGCCGGAAGTAGAGGTCCTCTCGGAAGCGACCGGCCTGCACTTCTTCCTCCAGCCGCTTGTTCGTCGCCGCGAGGACGCGCACGTCGACGCCGATCGTGCGCGACCCGCCGACGCGCACGAACTCCCCCGCCTCGAGGACGCGCAGCACCTTCGCCTGCGCCGAGAGGCTCATGTCCCCCACCTCGTCGAGGAAGAGGGTGCCCCCATCGGCGAGCTCGAACTTGCCGGTGCGCTGCGCCGTCGCCCCGGTGAAGGAGCCGCGCTCGTGCCCGAAGAGCTCGCTCTCGATCAGGTCCTCGGGAATCGCGGCGCAGTTGACCTCGATGAACGGGCTCTGCGCTCGCGGCGAGGCCTGGTGGAGGGCGCGCGCGACGAGCTCCTTCCCGGTGCCGTTCTCACCCATGACGAGGACGCGCGCCTGCGAAGGGCCGACGCGCTCGATCGTCTTGCGGATCGCGCGGATCGCTTCGCTCTCGCCGAGGATCTCGACGCCGCGGTCGAAGCGCGAGCGGAAGTAGCGGTTCTCGCGCGCGAGCCGCCGCGCGGAGATCCCGTTCCGGACCGTGAGGAGGATCCGGTCTCGGTCGAGCGGCTTCTCGAGGAAGTCATACGCGCCCTTCTTCGTCGCCTCGACGGCCGTCTGGATCGTCCCGTGGCCCGAGATCACGACGACGGGAAGATCGGGCGTGATGCGGAGGAGCTCCTCGAGGACTTCGATCCCATCCATGCCGGGCATCTTGATGTCGAGGAGGACGAGATCGATTCCTCCTTCGCGAACGCGGTCGATCGCCTCCGGGCCGTTTCCGGCGGCGCTCACGTCGTAGCGCTCGTACTCCAAGATTCGGGAGAGGGCGGTCTGGATCCCCTTCTCGTCATCGACGATCAGAACGTGCGGCATGAAGGAAGTCCGATGGGACTAGAGGAGGTAGGAGTCGAAGGCGTCGTTCGTCTTCCGCACCACGAAGGTCGTCGCCTCGGAGTCGCCGCTCGACGGCCGGGTTTCCACGGGCTGGGCCGGCGCGGTCGACCTCCGCGCCGCGCGAGCGGCCCAATCGCGGAGACGTCGTGTCGCCGAGTCCTCGCCGTCGGCGACGCGGTACTCGACCCACCGGCCCTCGCGCCGATCCTCGACCAGGCCCGAGTCCTTGAGGACGCGCAGGTGGCGGGAGACGTTCGGCTGGGGAGCGGCGAGACGCCGGACGAGCTCGGTCACTCGGTGCGGCCGCTCGAGGAGGATCTCGAAGAGCGCCAACCGCATCGGATCACCCAACGCCTTGAACGTTTCCGAGGAGACCGGCATCGCGCCCCGTTTCCCATGAGCCCGTCGCCGCCCCGCGCGTCATCCCGCGGAGGCGCCTTGCCCATCGAGGAAAGCCCGCTTACTATAGGAGCCGCTCTCCGACCCTGTCAAGAAAAGCGCATGCCCACGACCCCTCGCGCACGTCCATCGTCCCCGCGTCCGGCGCAGAGTCCGCGCGCCGACCTCGCGGGCTTCCGCATCGCGGATCTCGCCGCGCTCCCCGCCCTCGAGGGCGAGCCGCCGTATCGGGCGCGCCAGGTCTTCGAGTGGCTCCACCGGAGCCGCGCGCGCGCGGTCGACGCGATGACGAACGTCCCCGCCGCCGTGCGCGAGCGGCTCGAGGAGGCCGGCCGCATCCCGACGCTCACGACCGTCCGGGAAGTGACTGGCGCGGACGGCTCGATGAAGACAGTCTCGCGGCTGGACGATGGAGCGGTGATCGAATCGGTCCTCATGCGCGAGAAGGAGAAGCGGACGCTCTGCGTGTCGACCCAGGTCGGCTGCGCGGTCGGCTGCACGTTCTGCGCGACGGGGGCGATCGGCCTGGCGCGCCACCTCTCCGCGGGCGAGATCCTCCGTCAGGTGTACGACGCGGAGGAGCGTCTGGAGAGCGATGAGCCGGGCGCCCGCCTGACGAACGTCGTCCTCATGGGGATGGGCGAGCCGCTCCACAACTACGAGCCGACGCAACGCGCCCTCGCGATCCTCGCGTCGCCCGAGGGGCGGGGCCTCTCGCCGCGCCGGATCACCCTCTCCACCTCGGGGTATCCGGAGCGGATCGAGCGGCTCGCTCGCGAGGGGCCACCCGTGCGGCTCGCCGTCTCGCTCACGGCCGCGACGGACGAGCTCCGCACGCGACTCATCCCGCTCAACCGCCGCTACCCGATCGCGTCGCTCCTCGAGGCCGGCGCCCACTACGAGGAGCGCACGGGAAGCCGCGTCACCTACGAGTACGTCCTTCTCGCGGGCGTGAACGACTCGCGCGTGGAGGCTCGGCGCCTCGCGCGCCTCCTGCGCGGCCGGCGCGTCAACCTGATCCCCTTCAATCCTCATCCCCTCGCGTCGTTCCGTCCGCCGGCCGACGACGACGTCGACCTGTTCCACAGGACCCTCAAGGAAGGCGGCGTCCTCTCCACGGTGCGCCGCAGCAAGGGCCGAGAGATCCAGGCGGCGTGCGGGCAGCTCGCCGCCCGCGAGGACGCCGGCGGGCCTCCCCGCCGGCTCACCGCCCGCTAGATCGCGGGTCCCTAGACGGCGGGCGTCTCCGGCGCGGAGGGTCCGCTCGCGAACGGCGGCGCGCTCTGTCCGAAGGGCGGCGCGGGCGGCGCGGCGGGCGGGATGTGCCGCTTCCCGAACCGCGTGTAGAGAACCGCGCCGAGCCCGATCGTCCCGGCCAGCCCGAGGAGGACGAGCCCGAACACGAAGAGCGCGATCCCGAGCGGCTTGAGGAACGGGATGAAGCCGCCGATGAAGGCGCCCACGATGGAGAGCCCGTGCACCGTCGCGACTCCGAGGAGCGCCGTGCGGGTCGGCCCCGCGTCCGACACGCGGCCCCGCGCCATCCACCCACCCGCCGCCAGGTAGACCGTCGCGAGACCCGCGGCTAGCGAGAAGAGGAGGAGCACCGCGAAGAGCGGCACGAAGAAGGCCCCGACGCAGGTGATGACGAGGAGAATGCAGATCCACGGCGAGAGCATCCATGCCACGAGGCCGGTGAGCCCGAGGCGCAGGGTCTCCGAGGGGACAACCGCGGCCATCCCCTGGATCCGCGATCCCCACAGCGCGATCATGACGAGCGTCATCAGCGCCATGAACACGGCGATCAGGAAGAAGACCATCGACGCCGTCCGGAGCCCGCCCTTGCAGTGCTCTCGCTCCTCCCCCTCCCAGTGATGCCGATCCCGAAACAGGAACGGCAACATCAGATTCGGACCGATCGAGACGACCTCGCCGCTCACCTTCGAGCCGGGCTCGCGCGTGAGCTTCCCGCCGACGCAGACGGTCTCGCCGTGAACGACCGCCGTGGACTTTAGGCGCACGTCCCCGCCGATGCCCACCACGTCTCCCATCACGGTTCCCGCGACGGTCACGCTCCCGCCGACCGCCACGGCGTCCCCCTGAACGACCTCGCCCTCGCCGATCTCGATGCTGTCCCCCACGCGGACGAGGTCGGAGCCGTCCGCGTCGATCCGGATCATCCCCTTCCCTACCCGAATCCGCTCCTGGTCCCCGACCCGGAACCGGACCGTGTCCCCATCGTCCGAGATGACGACGTTCCCGCGCGCGAGGAGCGCCCGGACGCTGTCGATGTCACCGAACTCGTCGAGGTCGATGCTGATCGATTTCCCCGTCTCCGTGACGATCGTCAGGCCGTCCACGTCGATCGAGATCTCGTCGACCGTCATGGTGTCGCCGTGGATGACGGAGAGGATCTTCGCCGTGTCCGTCGGCGCGACGGGCGCGGCGTCGGCCCCCTGGACGCCGGCCGCGCCGGCGCCGACCAACGCGAGGGTGAGCACGATGGGCCCGACGATCCTAGAAGACGAGGACATGGAGGCCCCTCCTTTCACGAGGATTCACGAGGTGACGGATGAGAGCGCCCGCGGCGAGCGCGAGGCTCAAGGCGAGAACGGCGGCGAAGCCGAGCGGCCCGGCGCTCAGGTGCTCGACCGCGATGAGGACGCCCTTGCCGGTCGCGAGCAGGGCTGAGAGGAGAGCGGCGGCCCTCTCGAGGAGCGGCACGAGGGCGGTCAGGACGGCCGCGAGCACGCGGGCGAGCGCGACGGCATCCGAAGCGCCGCGCTCGGTGCCGGCCGCGAGGAGCCGCGCGAGACCCTCGCGCGTGCCCGGCGCCAGAAGGACGCCGGTGAGGGCGAGCGCGATCGCCGCGAGAACCACCAGGACGCGCGCGGGAACCGGCCGAAGCGCGGGCGCCGCCGGGCGCACCGCGGCGAGGACCCGCTCGGCGAAGCCCACGGCGGGCGCGACACGCGGCCAGTCGGCGAGGAGGACAGCGAGGCGCTCGAGGTCGACGAAGACCTCGCGGCAACGCGCGCAGGAGGCGACGTGCTCGTCGAGGGCCCGCCGGCCCGCGGGCACGAGGAGCCCGTCCAGGAACGCCTGCATCGACTCGCGCGCTTCGGCGCAATGGTCACGCTTCGTCATCGCTTCGCCGCTCCCCGGCGGCCCGCCCTCTCCGACGCGCCGCTCCGCCTCAGGACGATCTCGATGTCGCCCGAGGAGGTCCGGACGGAGACCGAGGCATCGCCCGCCCCGTCGACCCTCGCCTCGAGGTTTCGCCGCGAGACCGCGGTGACCGAGAGCCGCCCGTCCGTGCGGATCGCCCCGCTCGCCGTCGCGAGGTCGAGGCGCGCGCCGCACGACGACGGGATGGCCACGCTCACGCACCCGGAAGTGCTCTCGATGTCGATGCCCCGCTCGCCCAGGGCGGCCGCGTGGACGGTGACGTCGCCCGAGGACGATTCGACGGCCACGTCCGAGGTGCAGCCATCGACCTCGACGCTCCCGCTCGTGACGGAGACCTCGATCGGGCCCGCGCACGCGGCGAGCATCACGTCCCCGCTCGTCGCGGAGACCGCGGCGGCGCCCAGGACGTCGCGCAGAACCGCCTCGCCGCTCGTGAGCTCCGCCCGCACGTTCCCTTTCACGCGCTCCATCGCGAGGTCGCCGCTCGTGAGCGAGGTCTCGACGTCGCCCTCGCTCTCGGAGAGCGCGATGTCGCCGCTCGTCGTCGAGAGCGCCAGGCGGCCCGACGCGCGCCGGACCTCGATGTCGCCGCTCGTCGCGGAGAGGTTCGCCTCGCCCTCCGTGCCCACGACGGTGATCTCGCCGGACGTGACGTCCGCCGCGAGCCGAGTCCCGCGCGGGAGCCGCACCTCGAGATCGATCCACCCGCGCGGCCCGCCGCCGAAACCGCCCCCCCCCAAGAAGCGATGGATGACGCCACTGGCGCCACCTCCCTCGCGGACCCGCTCCGCGATGACGCGAACGGCCCCGCCGTCCCTCTCGAAGCGAACGCGATGATCGGCGATCAGCGACTCGCGCTCCGCGGGCGTGCCGCCCTCGGCGATCTTCCGGGCCAGCACGCGCAGCACCGAGTCGGGAGAGGCGGAGATGGCGATCGCGCCGGCCGTCCCCTTCACGTGGACGCGGTCTCCCCTCGCGAGGGTCGCCTCGTGCTGGTCGACGACCTCGGTCCGCTCGCCGGCGGCGGCGTGAGGGACGATAGCGACGAGTGCGGCGAGTGCGACGAGCACGGCGCTCACGCCGCGCGCGAGCCCGGTGGCCACGCGACCCGTCGCCGCGCCGACGAGGCCGGTCCGCGAGGACGACCTCATGCGATCTCCTCCTCTCCGAGATCGCGCCGGAGGATCCTCGCGAGCGCCTCGCGGCCGCGATGGATCCGGATCTTCACCGTGCCGAGCGGGACCCCGAGCGTCGCCGCGATCTCCTCGTACGAGAGGTCCTCCACGTGCCGGAGAACGATGGCCGCCCTCAGGGCGGGTGGGAGCTCCGCGATCGCCCGATCGAGCGCCGCCCGGCGGTCGCGCGCGAGCACCCGTTCGTGCGGGCTCGGCGCCGTCTCGTCCATCAACTCCCATTCCACGTCTTCTCCTCCGATCCGCCGCGGCGCGCTCGTCGACACCATGCCGGGCCGACGCCGTCGCAGGTGGTCGATCGCCGCATTGTACGCGATGCGAAAGAGCCAGACCCGGAACGGGAACTTCGGGTCGTAGCGCCTCAGCGCACCGTGCGCCTTGATGAACGTCTCCTGCGCCACGTCCTCCGCGTCATCGCGGTCGCGCACGACGCGGAGCGCGAGGTTCGTGACGGGAGCCGCGTAGCGCTGGACGAGCCGTCCGAACGCCGCCTCTCTCCCCCCGAGACACTCCCTGACGAGATCTCGGTCATCCGGATCTCCAGGCCTGGGGCTCACGTCCTCTTTCGCCACTGTACGGCTCCCGGGGGAATCAGGTTTCAGCAGGATGCCGCTCGATGTCGGGTCGGGTGTGACGCGGAACTGTAGGAGCGCCCCGTCCGGGGGTCAAGAAACTCGCGGCGCTCGATGGGCCGGCGTGCGCCTCTTCGGGGCGGTGGCTCGGTGATCGCAGAGACGGCTAGCGCCGGCGTGCGCCGAGGGGCGGTGGTCACCGAAGGCGACATCGCCCGGAGCCGCGCCGGTGCGATGCGCGCGCGATCCCGGCAGTGGCGCGCAGCGCGGCGAGGCAGTCGCCGAAGGGGAGCCACCGCCCCGATCAAGCGCACGCCGGCTATGCAGGTGCGCGCCGGTGAATCGTCTTGACCGACGAATTGGCCGGTCCTAGGATCGGTCTCTCTTTCGATCGAAAGGAGCGCATGGTCCCCGGCACGACGATCCTCGAGGTCTTCGCGCGCGAGATCCTCGACTCGCGGGGAAACCCGACGCTCGAGGTCGATGTCCTCCTCGACGGCGGCGCGGAGGGGCGGGCCGCGGTGCCGTCGGGCGCGTCGACCGGCGAGCACGAGGCGATCGAGCTCCGCGACAAGGACCCGAAGCGCTACCGCGGCAAAGGAGTCCTCGCGGCGGTTCGCGGCGTGAACGAGACGATCGCCGAGGAGATCGAGGGAATGGACGCCCTCCGCCAGGTCGAGATCGATCGCACGCTCCGCGAGCTCGACGGGACCGAGAACAAGGCGCGCCTCGGCGCGAACGCGATCCTCGGCGTCTCGCTCGCCGTGGCGAAGGCGGCCGCCGCGGCGCTCGAGCTTCCCCTCTACCGCCACCTCGGCGGAGTGAACGCCCGCCTCCTCCCGACTCCGATGATGAACATCCTGAACGGCGGCGCGCACGCCGACAACAACGTCGACATCCAGGAGTTCATGGTCGTCCCGGTCCGCGCGCCGTCGTTCGCCGAGGCGCTCCGCATGGGAAGCGAGATCTTCCACGCGCTGCGCGACGTGCTGCACGCCAAGGGTCTCGCGACCTCCGTCGGGGACGAGGGCGGGTTCGCGCCGAACCTCGGATCCAACGAGGAGGCGATCGCCGTGATCCTCACCGCCGTCGAGCGCGCGGGATACCGCGCCGGCGAGGACGTCTTCCTCGCGCTCGACGCGGCGGCCTCGAGCTTCCACGAGCGCGGCGTCTACACGCTCTCGGCGGAGAAGGAACCGAAGCGGGACGCCGCGGGGATGGTCGCGTTCTACGCGGACCTCTGCGCGCGCTACCCCATCCTCTCGATCGAGGACGGGCTCGCCGAGGACGACTGGGAGGGCTGGCGGCTCCTCACCGAGCGGCTCGGCGGCGCGGTCCAGCTCGTCGGCGACGATCTCTTCGTCACGAACACGGCGCGGCTCGCGCGCGGCGTCGAGCTCGGCGTCGCGAACGCGGTCCTCGTCAAGGTCAATCAGATCGGGACGCTCACGGAGACCCTCGAGTGCGTCGAGATGGCGCGCGCGGCCGGGTACGGCGCGGTGATCTCGCACCGCTCCGGCGAGACGGAGGACGCGACGATCGCGGACATCGCGGTCGGGACCAACGCCGGGCAGATCAAGACCGGATCGCTCTCGCGCACGGACCGCGTGGCGAAGTACAACCAGTTGCTTCGGATCGAGGAGGACCTCGGCGACGTCGCGCGCTACGCGGGGATCGATGCGTTCGGGCACCTGGCGGAGCGGGAGCGCTAGACCCGTGCGCGCGGACGCGTTCTTCAGGCCATCGACCCGGCGGCACCTCACGCGCCGGCGTTTCGCGCAGGTGAGCCTCGTGCTCCTGGCGCTCGGCCTCGTCGGGGCGTTCGTTTTCTCGGAGTACGGCCTCCGTAACCTCCTCATCCTCGAGGAGACCGAGACCGCGCTGGAGGACGAGATCGCGGCGCTCGAGGGACGACACGCCGCGCTCGTCGAGGAGCGGCTGGCGATCGACAAGGACCCGGCGGCGATCGAGCGGGTCGCGAGAGAGAAGTACCTCCTCGCGAAGCCCGGCGAGGTCACCTACGTCTTTGTCCCGGTCGATTCCATGGGGGCTCCGCTGCCGCCGCCCCGGCGCGTCCTTCCGACCCAGCGTGGCCCCGGAGTCGGTGCGCCGCGGGCGCCGCGGGCGACGCGGCCTCACTCGGGATCCGATCGCCCCGACGGCACTCGCTAGGGCGGGACGCGGCGCGGCGCGAGGCCGCGATGCGCAGGTTTTCTGCGAGCCGTCGGTGGCGCTGGGGGTCGCCGGATTTTCTTCTTGACGCTCCCGGACCTCGGGCCTACATTCGGTCTGTCTCTCCGCCATCGAGGCGGCGGGACCTGCTCAACACGACCGATCGCGGGGTGGAGCAGTCTGGTAGCTCGTTGGGCTCATAACCCAAAGGTCGTCGGTTCAAATCCGACCCCCGCCACCATCTAGAAGCTCCCGAGAGCCGCACGCTGGCACTCGGGAGCTTCGTCGTTCACGGCAGCGCGAGGATATCCCAGTTTGCATTGGGATCGCCGTCCCAGACCCTGACTCCCGCGGTCTCCGTCATCGACCGATCGGGCTCGAACACCCTGTATCCAACCTCCTCGAGGAAGCGGTAAACTTCCCGGTAGTCATAGCCCATACGGCTCATCCAGTGCGGAGAGATTTCGAGGAAGACCATCGGCTTGAATCGCTGGAGAGTCTCGCGAGCGCCCCGAAGGCAGAAGAGCTCATAAGCCTGCACGTCGAGCTTCACGAACCCGAGGCCCCCGCGCTCCTCCGCGTGCGGGGTCAACAACTCGTCCGTCGTGAGCATCGGCGCTTCCTCGCCGTGATGGTCGAGCTGGAACTCCCCCAGATGCTTGCTGAGCGAGAGGGCGCCGAAGTTGTCCTGCCGCTCGTAGTCGGTCGGCCAGAGCCTGATCTTCCTCGTCGTCTCGCCGGCGGCGCACTGGTGCGCGACGACGTTTCCGCAACCATTCAGCGCGAGGTTCGCGTTCAGGAGCTGGAACAAGAGTCGCTGTGGCTCGCAGCTGATCACGCTCCCGCTCGGTCCGACGCACTTCGAGAACACGACCGTGTGGTGGCCGAGATTGGCCCCGATGTCCGCGACGTGCATCCCCGGCCGAACGAGGCGCTTGAACAGGGCGACGTCGCGCTCCGCCCACACACCGGTCTCTCGAATGGTTTGAGAGACGCCTGTGTCGTTGTTGAGAGTGAGGAAGTCCCCTTCGAGCCCATGGACGAGCGTGAACCGCTCGTTCACGCTGATGGTTGACTCGGCTGGGAGCGCAGGCCGAGAAGCCAACGCTCCCCGACTGTCTTCCCGGGCTTCCACTCCGGGGGAGTCTGTGGGTCGTGCCAGGGGTCGAGTGAACAGCCTCCGCAGAAGACGCATCGGGTGTCGCTCGAGCTAGGGCACGGCAGAAGCGAGGCTCGCGGAGACGTCCGCGCCGCGGGGAGTCGTCGCGGTGGCCGCCGCGACCGGCGGTCCGGGTTTCCTCTCGAGAGCGATCCCGTTCAGGAGCACCTCGGTGGAACGGGACGCGGCGTGCTTCTCGCCGGTGACGACGATGTCAATGCGGTGCTCGCCCCACTCATCGAAGACGATCGGGACGACACGGCACCCCCGCCTTTCCTGAGGCGCGAACAGATCGATCCGACTCCAGGGCGCATGGTCGACCTGGATCTCGGCCACACCGCTCCAATCATGGCTGTCCAGCACGACGTAAGCCCTCTGGAAGCCGAAGGTGCCCCAGCAGCGATCACCGCGGCGGTGGCCCACGATCATCCGGGGGCGCGCGCTCGCGGGCTTCCTCGTCGTCGACTCGTAGACGATGGCGGAATCGCCCGGTGTGATGAACTGATACGGTCGCCGAATCTCCCTCCACCAGAATCGCGCTCGCGGAGTATTCGCGGACGGTGAGTTCTTACGTCCGACGAGGTACCCAATGCTCCGCAACTCCTCCTCGAGTCGATCGTGTCCGCCCCCGCTATCCGGCGCCGAGGCTTCGACAGCCACCGATCGAAGCGCCTTCCTCGCGGCGCGAGAGCGATGTCGCTCAAGCCGCTCTCGAAGCGCGCGGGCAACCCGCGGGCGCTCTTCGGCGATGTCCTCCTCCTCTCGGAGATCCTTCACGAGATCGAAGAGAGCCGCGTCGCCGGTGAGGACGTCCTGGATCAGTTTGTAACCGCCCTCCTGAATCGAGGCCAACGGCTCTCGAAACGCCGTCTCGGCGATCACGTGGTCCGGGAACCGTTTCCCGGTGCGCAGGGCACGCGCCAAGGACACCCCATCGACGTCACCCGCGACGGGGACTCCCAACCACTCGCAGAGTGTCGGGTAGAGGTCGCATGTGCGCACCGGTCCCCGGACGACCGCGGGTTTCTGACCCGGCACGTAGAGGATCAGCGGAACCGAGAGGATCTCGTTGTGAAGCGTGAAGCCGTGGAAGAGCCCGCCGTGATCGAACCACTCCTCGCCGTGATCCGCCGTGACGACGAAGACGCAGCTGTCACCGAGAACGCGACGCGCCCCCTCTACGAGTGTCCCGATCGCCGAGTCGACCTGGGCGATCCGGCTCCGATACACTTCGATCGCCCAAAGACGCTCGATGGGATCGAGCGTCTCGCACGCGGCGATGATCTCCGGTCGATCCATCCCTTCGAGACGCGTCGCATCGAAGAAGGCGCCGTGAGGTTCATCGTAGTGAAGGGCGACGAACAGCGGTTGAGATTGGCTCTCGCGGCGCGCTGCGGCCATCCAGTCGAGGGCCGCCTCGTTGACAAGTGGCGCTCGCGCCCCAAGTCGATAATGGTAGTCGTCGAAGCCCTGGTCGAACGCCAACTCGGGCGCGAGGTTCGAGTTCGTGACGTAGGCGAACGTCCGGTATCCAGCCAGCGACAGGGCTTCGGCGAGCGTCCATGCCGACTCCGGAAGCCACGACCGAGTGTCTTGGGTCGTCGCGCCGTGCCGCGCCGGCGCGAGGCCCGTCCAGATCGAGCCGATGCTCGGCCGGGTCCACGGGGCCACCGTGTAGCACTCCTGGACGCGTGTTCCGCGGCCCGCGAGCGAATCGAGGTGCGGCGTGCACGCCGCATCCGATCCGTAGCAGCCGAGGAAATCGCTGCGCGTCGTCTCGATCGTGATGAGGACTAGGCTGTAGTTCTTGTACGGCGCGGGCGGCTTCTCGCAGCCGAACAAGCACGTGGCGAACAAGCCTGAGAGACTGAGGGAGAGCGCGCAACGCGACGCGGCGCCGACGGGAGGGAGCATCGAGAACTCGGTACCACGCGCCGACAGGGGGCGTCAAGCCGAAGCCGGCGCCGCGCGCCTTATCGCACGAGCACCATTCGCCGCGTCTCGGTGAAGCCAGGGGCGGTCAATCGGCAGAAGTAGACGCCGCTCGAGAGGGCGGGCCCGCCGCGGCCGGCGATGGCGGCGCCGCTCGGGAACCGGACGGCGTGCACTCCGGCCGGCTGGCGGCCCTCGACAAGCCGCGCGACCTCCTGGCCCGCGACGTTGTAGACCGCGAGGCTCACGGCGCTTTCCCGCGGCAACACGTACGCGATCGACGTCCCGTCCCGCCCGAAGGGGTTCGGCGCGCACGCGCGCAGCTCGAATCGCGACGGGGCCGCCGACACGACGCCGACGGGAGAGGAGCCCACGCCCGCGAGGGGAACGAGCGTCGGGGATCCCGGCGCGTTGCTCTCGATCACGAGCGTCTCCGCGTACGCCGCTTCCGCATCCGGCGTGAACGTGATGGCGACCGTGTCCGACGAGGCGGCCGGAACCGAGAACGACGTCCGGCTCGGCGTGAAGTTGGCCCCCGAGCCCTCCGCGAGCGCCCCGCCGACCGTCGTCACGCTCGAGATCACGAGCGTGGCCGTCCCGCCGTTCACGACGCGAAGCGTGTCGTTCGCCGAGTGGAAGGCGGGGACCGACCCGAAGTCGAGTGCGCCCGGCGCGGTCGCGATCGCGGGCACCACGATCGAGAAAGGCGCCCCCGACGACGCAGCCGGCGCGCCGTCAACCGTGTCGCTCACGCGGACCTGCGCGTCGACGCTCGGCGCGTCCGGAACGATCCAGGGATACGATCCCGCCGGCCCCGGCGCGGCCGCCGCGATCTCCTGCCACGCGCCGCCGTCGATCGAGAACTCGACCCTCACGGCCGCGAGGTTCTGGCTCGTCCACGTGACGGCGCGCGCCTCTCCATATTGCCAGACCTCTCCCCCGATGGGCGCCGTGAGCGCGAGCGCCTCCGCGTTATCGGTCGGCATCCCCGGCTGCTGGATCGCGCCCTTCCAGACGCCGTTGCTCTGCAGCGCGAGGTACGTCCCCCGGTCGTAGATCAAGTACCCGTAGTTCGATGAGTTCGGGATGTCCGATTCGACGAACGTCGCGCCGCCGTTCGTCGAGAGGAATGTGGACCCGCCCGCGTAGCTCCCGTGCACGGCGACGTTCGGGTCATCCCTCGCGATGTCCGTCCCCCAGGCGCTCGGCGTGTCGGCGACCTGGACCCACGTGACCCCGAGATCGGTCGTCCGGCGCACTCCTCCCGCGCTCCAGTGCGTCGCGTAGGCCACCGCCCTGTCGAGCCGGCTCGTGGCGAGCATCGGGATCTCCGAGCCTTCCCCCTCGTAGATCTGGGCGAAGGTGAGCCCATCGTCCGTCGATCGGAAGAGGATGCCGTTCCCGACGCCTGTCGTTCCGTCCGAGACGTACACGAGCCCCGTCGTGTCGGGGACGACCGCGACGTCGCACGGGCTCCGGAACCCGGGGGTGGAGACGACGCTCCACGTCGCGCCGAAGTCGGTGGACTTGTGGAACGCGCCGTCGTTCGGGCCGAAGTAGAGATGGTCGGGCTCGTCGGGGGCCCGGTCGAGCGGGACGCCGTACTCGCCGAAGTCCTTCATGAGCGTCGTCGTCCACGTGCCCCCGCCGTCGGTCGTCCGCGTGATCCGGTCGGGGGCGCCGACCGCCGCGACCCACGTGAGCGTGTCGCTCCGCGAGACGAAGAACGCGTTCGTCTTCGAGCCGCCGCCGGCGATCGTGTCGACGCGCGCCCAGTTGGCGCCGCGGTTCCAACTCGCGTAGACGACTAGGCCGGTCACCACGTAGATCTTGTCGCGGTTGAACGGATCGATGTCGAACGTGTTCCCTCGGACCTCGTTGCCGCCCGTGTTCGGCTTCTTCGTCCACGCGACGGTGAACGGCGCGCCGCCGGGGACGCTCCACGTCGCTCCCCCGTCCGTGGTGCGCGCCACGAGGTTCGCCGTCTCGGCGCAGGCCCAACCCCGCGTCGCGTCGAGGAAGAACACGTCGGAGAGGCCGCTCACGATCGGATGGATCGCGTGGCTCCAGCGCGCGCCTCCGTCGGTCGAGGAGCGCAGGAAGCCGCCGCCACCGCAGAGCCAGATCGCGCCGGCGCCGGAGAGCGCGGCGCCGCGGACGTCGGAGCGCGCGTCGAGGCGCAGGTCGCGCTGGACCCACGAAGCGCCGCCGTCGGTCGACGTCGCGAAGAACGCCCGCGCGCCGGCGACCGCGAGCGTCGCGCCCGAGATCGCGACCGCGTCGAGGTCCGGCGAGCCGCCGAACGGCGTCGACGCGGTCCACGTGGTCCCGCCGTCCGTGGTCTGGACGAGCACGCCGCCGGTCCCGCAGGCCCAACCTTCCGTGGCGCTCGCGAAGCGAATGCTGGAGAGGTCCGCGGAGGTGCCGGACGCCTGCGGAGACCACGTGAGCCCCCCGTCGGTCGTCTTGAGGATCGTGCCGCCGAACCCGGCGATCCAGCCGGTCGTGGCGTCGGCCAGCCACGCGTCCCGCAGGTGCGCGCCGCCGGCGAGCACGGCCGGTGAGAAGGTCGCGCCCGTGTCGCCGCTTCGGAAGCACGCGCCCGAGTCGCCGACCGCGATGACGACCGCCCCGCGCGCCGCGACGCCGTGGAGATCCGCCGCGCCGAGCGGGTAGCTCCCCCACACCGAGCCGCCGTCGAGCGACCGGTAGACCGCGCCGCCCGTACCGACCGCCCAGACATCGATGCCATCCTTCGAGCGGACCGAGCGGAAGCCATCACCGAGCGCCGTGGATGGAGGGACGAGGACGGTCAGGGCGAGCGCGGCGGCGGCGAGATGTTGGCGTCGTGGATGCGGAGTCGTCATGCCGGAGACGACGAGCATACCATTTCCCGCGCCGCCCCCGCTAGACGCGCAGACGGATCTCCCGACGAAACTCCCCCGCCGGTTCCGGCGGAAGCCCGCTCTCCGCTCTCCGCAAGAGTCTCGCGATCTGCGCGCCGAGGACGTCGATCTCGGTGGAGACGTAGTGCTCGCCGCCGAATCGGCGGACCGCGTCGGTCTGCTGTTTCAGGATCGCGGCGTCCTGCCGGAAGATGCGCCAGGCGAGCGGCGCGAGGAGGGGGGCGACGAGCCAGCCCGGCGCCCGGAGGCGGAAGGAGACGACCGCGTGGAGCCGAGTGCGGAACTCCTCGACCGGCGTGCAGAGCGTCGTGACGAGAAGATGGGTCCCCGCGCCGACGCGGTACTCCACCTGCGCGATCGACGGGAGGACGAAGCGATCGAAGTGCGTGACGACGCCACCGCCGGGCGACAGGAGCCGCGCCGCGATGCCGTCCGGGCGCGGCTCGCCGACGTACTCGGCCTGGACGCCGTCCGGGGTCCTCGTGACGACCGCGGTGATCTCGCGCTCGGCCCGGCGGCCCCCGCGGAAGAGACCTCCGTGAAGGAACGCGGTGTGCGGGACGTCGAGCGCGTTCTCGAGAGCCGCCGAGAGCGTCGCTTCGACGTCGACCACGCGACGGAGCGTCGTGTAGCCCGGGGCGAGCGTCGCGAGGCGGAACGGCTCGGTCGCGGGCTCCGCGTCCGGCGCCCCGTGGACCCAGACGAACCCGTCCCGCTCGAGCGCGGCGAAGCGCGGGACGCTCGCCTTCGGAGCGCGCTCCGCGCCGAGCCCGGGCACCTCGCGGCACACCCCGAGCGCGTCGTATCGCCAGCCGTGGTACGCGCACTCGAGACGCGCGCCGCGCACGCGCCCCAGCGACAGCGGGACGTTGCGGTGCGCGCACCGATCGAGGAGCGCCGCGGGCTCGCCGGTCTCGCCGCGGAAGAGGACGAGCGCGACGCCGTGGAGCGAGCGCGCGAGCGGCCGCCCGCGGAGCTCGCTCGAGAGACACGCGACGTACCAGTGGCTCGGGATCCGCCCGACGCCGTCCCGGCCTCGCGAGGATTCGATTTCCGTTGCCAACTCGTCGCTCATGCGCAAACCTTGTCCGCCGATCTCCGTGGGATTCGGCCATGAGACCACCGCAGAGAAAGGATACGCCGATGCGAGACGCGCGGAAACATCTCCGGGCCCTGCACGTCCTCCTCGCCTTGACCCTCCCGCTCGCGCTCCCTCCGCGCGCGGCCCACGCGCAATTGCACGGACCGCAATGGACCCTGAGCCCCTACATGGGCTGGGCGCTCTGGGGCGACGACCTCAACCAGAGGAACAAGCCGCTCTTCGGCGGGCGGACGGCGCTGATGATCAACCCCTACGTCGGGATCGAGGGGACCTACGGCTTCAGCCCGGGTGAAACCGACAGCGGCCCTTGGCCGTTCGTCCCGACGATCTACCCGCCGACGGAGCGGCCGGCGGATCCGAGCGAGCCGGTCGAGGACGACATCCATCAGTTCAGCCTCGACGTCCTCGTGAACATCGGAAACTCCGCGGTCACCCCGTTCCTCGTGGGCGGGTGGCAGCACGTCCGATTCAAGAACAACGACGAGGACTGGGGCACCACGACATTCCACGGTTACGAGTTGGGGGGCGGCGTGAGATGGTACGTCGGGCCGCGGGTCGCGGTTCGCCTCGAGGCGCGCGACGTCGTTTTCGAGTTCGACAATCCCCCGGGCGAGGCGCCCGCCGGGAAGAACCACAACCTCTTCGTGACCGGCGGTCTCACGCTCGCGATCGGAGGATCCACGACGATCGCGGACGAGGACGGCGACGGCGTCCGCGACAAGAAGGATCGGTGTCCGGCGACACCGCTCGGCGCCCTGGTTGACCTGAACGGCTGCCCGATCGACGGCGACGGCGACGGCGTCTTCGATGGGATCGACCAGTGCTCGAACACGCCGGCCGGCGCGAAGGTCGACGCCAAGGGCTGCCCGACCGACGCCGACGGCGACGGAGTCTTCGACGGCATCGACCAGTGCCCGGACACCCCGGCCGGCGCGAACGTCGACGCCAAGGGCTGCCCGATCGACGGCGACGGCGACGGCGTCCCGGACGGCATCGACCAGTGCGCGAACACGCCGCCGCCGATCCGGGTTGACGCGAAGGGCTGTCCGACCGACTCGGACGACGACGGCATCTTCGACGGGCTCGACCTCTGCCCCAACACGCCGCCCCAGGCGAAGGTCGACAAGGACGGCTGCCCGATCGAGATCAGCGAAAAGGAGATCGAACTCCTCGACACCGGGAAGATCACGGTCCGCAACATCAACTTCGAGAGCGCGAAGTGGGAGATCCTCCCCGAGTCGCGGCCCCTCCTCGACGAGATCGGGCGAATCCTCATCCAATGGCCGCAACTCCGGATCGAGATCGGCGGGCACGCCGACGCGCGCGGAACCGACAAGTACAACCTGGAACTCTCGCAGAAGCGCGCGCAGGCCGTGCTCGAGTACCTCCTCGCGAACTTCCCGCAGATCGACGGGAGCCAATACACCGCGACGGGGTACGGCGAGAGCCAGCCGGTCGCGAGCAATAAGACCGTCGAGGGGATGGCGAGGAACCGCCGCGTGGAGTTCAAGGTTCTCAACACGGAGGCGCTCACGAAGGAGCGCGAGAGGAGGAGGCTGCTCCAGAAGGACGAGTAGCCCGCGGCTGAGGTAGAATGATGGGCACCCTGCCATGCGGACCACGATCGGGACCTACAAGATCCTCGAGAAGCTCGGAGAGGGCGGCATGGGCGTTGTGTTCGCCGCCCGCGACGAGCGGCTCGACCGCTCCGTCGCGATCAAGATGATCCACGAGACGTCGGAGGAGAGGGCGCGCGAGCGGCTCTGGCGCGAGGCGCGCGCCGCGGCGAGCGTCAACCACCCGAACGTGTGCCAAATCTACGAGGTCGGCGAAGAGGACGGCGAGCTCTACCTTGCGATGGAACTGCTCGAGGGAGAGCCGCTCGCGGCGCGCGTCGCCCGCGGCCCCCTCCCGCTCGCCGAGGCGACGCAGATCGCGCTCGGCGTCCTCGCCGCGCTCGAGGCGCTCCACCGCCGCGGCATCATCCACCGAGACCTGAAGCCGTCGAACGTGTTCCTCACGCCGCACGGCGTGAAGATCCTCGACTTCGGTCTCGCCCGCCCGTTCCAGAAGGGCGACGACTCGATGACCGAACTCCGGCTCACGACGCCGGGGACCGTCGTCGGCACGCCGCGCTACATGGCGCCGGAGCAGTGGGCGGGCCAATCGGGCGGCCCCACCTGCGACCTCTTCGCGCTCGGCGCGCTCCTCTTCGAGATGCTCACCGGGAAGCCCGCGTTCGGCGGCGGGACGATCATCGAGGTGTGCCGCGCGATCGCCCACGAGCAGCCGCCCGCGCTCACCGGCGAGGCGGCCGTCGTCGCGGTCGACCGCGTCATCCGCCGCGCGCTCGAGAAGCGCCCCGAGGACCGCTATCGGAGCGCCGACGAGATGGCGCTCCAGATCCGCGCCGCGCTCCTCCTCCTCGACTCGCAGCAAGCGGCGACGGTGCGCCCGATGCGACGCCTCATCGTCCTCCCCTTCCGTGTCCTCCGCCCCGATCCCGAGACCGACTTCCTCGCGTCGAGCCTTCCCGACGCGATCACGGGATCGCTCGCGGGCCTCGAGTCGCTCGTCGTGCGATCGAGCGCCGCGGCCACGCGCTTCGCGGGCGAGAACCCGGACATCAAGGCGATCGCCGCCGAGGCGGACGTCGACGTCGTCCTCCTCGGATCGCTCCTTCGCGCGCGCGACCAGGTCCGCGTGAGCGCGCAGCTGGTCGAGGCGCCGGGCGGCACGATCGTCTGGTCCAAGACGGCGCAGGTCGCCCTCAACGACCTCTTCCAACTCCAGGACGATCTGGCGCACGAGATCGTCGAATCGCTCTCGATCTCGCTCTCGTCGCGCGAGAGGGGCCGCATCGGCCACGACGTCCCGGCGAGCGCCCGCGCCTACGAGATGTACCTCCGGGCGAACCAGATCATCATCGACACGCTCGACCCGACGAACCTCCGGGTCGCGAGGGACCTCTACATGTCGTGCCTCAAGGAGGACCCGAATTACGCGCCCGCCTGGGCGCGGGTCGGCCGCATCTTCCGCGTCATGGCGAAATACGGGCACGGAAACGTGGCGGAGGACCGGCGGCTCGCCGAGGAGGCCTTTCGGAAGGCCCTCGGGCTCAACCCGGATCTCCCCATCGCGCACAACCTCTACACGTACTTCGAGGTCGAGGAACTCGGGCGCGCGCCCCAGGCGATGGTGCGACTCCTCGAGCGGGCGCGGTCCGCGACCGGCGATCCGGATCTGTTCGCCGGGCTCGTCCTGGCGTGCCGGTTCTGCGGGCTCCTCGAGGCGTCCGTCGAGGCTCACGAGAGGGCGCGGAGGCTCGACCCGCACATCCGGACGGGGGTCCACTACACATACTGGTTCCAAGGCGACTACGAGCGCGCGATCCGACACGACGACGAGAGCACGAAGTTCGTGCGCTGCTACTCGCTGCCGATGCTCGGCCGCGGGGAGGAGGCGCTGGCAATCCTGCGAGAGATCCACGCCCGGCCGGTCATCGGTCTGGAGAGCACGATCCTGAACGCGGTTCGCGCGGGGATCGAGGGGAACCGGGAGGAGTGCCTGGAGAACGCCCGACGCCTGCTCGAGTCAGGCTTCCACGATCCGGAAGGAATCTACTTCGCCGTTCGTATCGTCGCCCGCGTGGGCGATCTCGACCTGGCGCTGGAGACACTCGATCGCGTCGTGAACAGCGGGTTTTACTGCCACGCGACGATGGCGCGCGACCCGTGGCTCGACTCGCTCCGGACGAACCCCGAGTTCGTGCGGATCTTGCGACGCGCGGAGGCGGGGCAGCGCGAGGCGGCCGAGATGTACGTGCGCGCCGGCGGCGACCGCGTGCTCGGCGTCCCGGCGCGCTAGCCCGCATATCTCACGAATGACATAGCAAAGGGCGGGCTGATTCGTTACAAGGTGAGTTGCCGAAAACACCTATAACGGATCAGGAGGCCCGC
>Ga0247727_10005033_pt1 | contig 27282 bp, 23 predicted proteins | sample WisWelCaveWW1625_FD_202498 | JGI IMG/M metagenome (GOLD analysis project Ga0247727, IMG submission 202498) | Biofilm microbial communities from Wishing Well Cave, Virginia, United States - WW16-25 | ecosystem: Environmental > Aquatic > Deep subsurface > Groundwater > Cave microbial mat | place...
ACGGCGAGAGAGGGCGTAATCTGCATGCTGGTCATGGCGGGGTCCCTTCGGGGATTGGAGGCTTTTGAACACCGCCAGCCTGCCATGACCGCCTGATTCCAATTTGCAGAAGATTCCGGACACTACCCATTCAGAGTTGATCGCGCGGCTGCGCGCGTCGTTGGCCGAGCAGCGCTACAGCGCGATGGTCATCCATAATTACTGCGTCAATGCGCAGAGTTTTCTTGATCATCTGGCGCATGAGCGCATCGCGCTAGAGGCGGTCACGCCTCGGCACGTTGTAGATTACCTCGATGACGCCGTGATCCGATTTCGCGAGCGCCACGGTCGTGATCCTGCGCCTTTCTGGCATTCTATTCCGCGATCGGGCATTCACGCGTTGCTCAAGTTGTCCGTTCCGCAATGGCCACCGGAGCCGTCGTTTTCGGCTGCAGAGAGGGCCCGCCGCCTTCTATGGAGCGAGTTTGCCGAGTGGCAACGGGTTGAGCGCAATCTCGCGCCAGCATCGATCCTCGATTTCAAGTCCGAGGTGCATTGCTTCCTTCGTTGGCGCACGGAGCGTGGCGCCGGCGATATCGATGCGCTGACGATTGCCGAGATCGACGCTTACTTTGCCGAGCGCGCGCCGAATCTGCGGCGGCGCTCGATCAAGGATACGGCGCAGCGATTGCGGGCCTTTGTTCGCTTCCTCCACGCCACAGGCCGCATCTCAACGGACATTTCGCCTTACATCATCTCGCCCCGGCTGTACGCCTATGAGGACATTCCGTCTGCGTTGAGTCAGGTCGAGATTGACGCGGTGCTTGCGACCGCGCGCAAAGATCAATCGCCCCAGGGTCTGCGCGACTACGCCATCCTGGTCTTGCTGACGACGTATGGCGTACGCGCCGGCGAGATCATGCAGCTTCGCTTCGATGATATCGATTGGCGCGCTGACACGCTGCGCATTCGTCATTCAAAGACGCGCGGACAGACGTTGCTGCCGCTCGCGGCGCCAGTTGGCGAGGCGATACTGGCGTATTTGCAGCGCGGCAGACCAAAGAGCGGTCGTCGAGAGGTGTTTCTCAGGGCGCGCGCGCCATATCGTGTGCAACGACAATTTTCATGTCCGGCCGGCGTCAATTGGGATGGCCGGTTGAGTGGCTCAGGCTTCGAGCCGGAAGCGGTAGTCGCCCTTGCAGCGGCGCAGCGCTGATTTGATCGCTTTTTGGGTTTTATCGCGATCGAAGGCTTCGGGATCGAAGCCGCGCGGCGCCCACGTGCGCATCCGCTTGTGTTCTCTGTGCTTGGGATTTCGCCAGGCCTTGAGGAAGTCGGCGTATCCGGGCGGGCCGCCGACATCTTCGGGGGGCGCGCTGCGGGCCCCATCGACGACCTGGGGATAGGTTTCGCCGGGCTGTTCGGGGAACTGGCTGTCGAAGCTGATCCAGTGGCGCCAGCAATCGCCGAAATCGTATTCGTAGAGGATTTTCGCCTCATCGAGAGCGTAGAGGACGAGGTCGCGGAGAAAGACTTCGCTGGCGTTGAAGGTTTGATGGCCGTTGAAACCGTCCTCGTCGAACTCGGGCGCGCCGACGACAAGGCCGCCGACAATGAAGCGGTGGAGGTGGGAATCGGTCCAGCCGAACGCGGCCTGGATCACCTCGTGCAGCTGGGCGAAGTTGAGCTCTTCCGGCAACAAGAGGCGCCGCCAGATCGCCGGCTCGATGTCGGCGATGGCGATGGTGACCCGCCACAGGCGCTTGGCGTCGAAGTCGATGCTCGGCGTGCTCATGCCGCGATCTTGGCCGCGCCGGCGGCAAACGACAATTGGCGGCGACAATTGCCGGCGACAATCCTGACGACAATTACCCGGCGGCCTTGCGCGCGGCGGCGGCGCGACGGCGGTAGCTTTCGGTGTTGAACTCCAAAATCGTCGCGTGATGGACCAGCCGGTCGATGGCGGCGACGGTCATGGCCGGATCGGGGAAAATCTTGTCCCATTCGCCGAAGGCCTGATTGCAGGTGACGATCAGGCTGCGGCGCTCGTAGCGCTCGGCGATCAGCTCGAACAGCACGGCGGTCTCGGCCTGGTCCTTGCGGGCGTAGCCGAGATCGTCGAGCACCAGCGCGTCGAAGCGGTCGAGCTTGGCCAGCGTCGCCGGCAGCGACAAATCCCGGCGCGCGGCCTGCAGGCGCTGGACCATGTCGGTGGTGCGCGCGAAAAAGACCCGCCTGCCGCGCTCGATCAAGCCATGGCCGATGGCGGCGGCGGCGTGACTCTTGCCAACCCCGCTGGGCCCGAAACAGAGCACATTGGCGCCGGAATCGACCCAGGCATCGCTCTCGGCCAGCGCCATGAGTTGGGCCTTGCGCACCGTTGGCACGGCGGCGAAATCGAAATTGGCGAGCGTCTTGCCGGCGGGCAGCCCCGACTCGCTCAAATGGCGGGCGATGCGGCGCTGATCGCGCTCGGCCAATTTGTGCTCGACCAGCGCGGCGAGAAAGCGGCCGGCGCCCCATCCCTCCTTGTCGGCTTGCGCGGCGAAAGCAGGCCAGAGCTTGCCGATCGTCGGCAGACGCAGGGCCGTGAGCATGAGCGGCAGCCGCGCGGCGTCGATCTCGCGCGTGGTCGCTTGAGGCGCGCTCATGGCGCCGCCAACGTCGTCATGGCGATGAGGCCGTCATAGACGCGGAAGTCTGGCGGCGGCACCGCGACGCTCGGCGCAACAATGGTCGGCGGCGCCATGGCCAGGCGCGCGCGCTCAAGATCGGGCAGATCGCCGCGATCCAAGACCTCATCCAGCCATGCGGCCAGACGCGCTTCGCAGGCTTGCGTCGCGGCCAGATGCAGAAGCCCGACATAGGCGCGGCAGGATCGTCGCTCATCGAGCGCCGCGTCCAGCGCCTCCCAGGCGCGGCGGAAGGCCGTGCGCGGATAGAGCGCTTCGCGGTGCACGTAGCGGGCGAACGCCTGCGGCTTCTTCACCAGCGCGCCGATGATGTGGCGATAATCGATGACTTTGGCGCGCGCCGCGCCGCGCTTGCCGCGATGAACGCGGGCCAGGGCCAGCACTTCGGCGGCGCCAAGAAAACAGATCAGCCGATCGTCATAGACATGCACCTTGAGCCGATGGCCGATCAGGCGCGAGGGCGCGGTGTAATGCACATCGCGCACGTAAATCGTGCCCGAGCGCGTGACCGTGGCGCTCGCCAAGGTAAAATCCGTGGTCTTGAATTTCGGCAACGGCGCCATCGCCGCAAGCTCAAGCGCCGTCTCCGCGCGCCGGCGGCCATTGCGCCGGCCGGTCACTTCGGCAAGGAAACGCTGGTACGCCGCGAGGTCCTCGAAATCGCGAGAGCCGCGCAGATCAAGCGCTTCGCCGAGCGTGGTCTTCAAGTAACCGTGAGCGGCTTCGACGCTGCCATTTTCGTGGCTGATTCCAGCATTGTTGCGGGTCGGCTCGATGCCGTAATGGGTGCAAAACGCCTTGTAGCCGGCGCTGGAATCGTCCTCGTCGGCGAGATTGCGATAGGCGGCCGACAGCCGATCGGTGCGATGCGTCTTGGGCGCGCCGCCCAGCTGCCAGAGCGCCTCCTGCATGCCCTCGGTGAGCGCGGTGAAGCTCTCGCCGCCCTGGATCGCCTTGACGTATTGCCAACCCGAAAAGGCGAGCCAGAAATGATAGATGAGGTGTGGGAATTGCGCCCCGGCGATGGTCACATCGAGCACGGCGGCGTCGGTGAAATCCGACAACGCCTGCCAACCGGGCGGATGCTCCTGGCGGAAAATCAGTTCGCGCTCGGGCCCGGAAATCGCCCGCCATTGCGACGCCCGCCGCTGCAGCGTGCGCAGCACCGCATCGTCATAGACGCCAGGATGCGCGCGCTGCAGCTCTTCGAGAATGGTCGTGGCGCGCAGATGCGGAAACCGTGTCAACAGCGGAACGATCTCGCTGTCCCATGCCTCCGCCAGCGGATCGATGCGGGTGCGCTTGCCGGCGCGCGGCGGTCGCTGGCTCGGCAGCAACGGCGCTCTTTCGTAGCGTCGCGCCGAGCGCTCGCTCATCCCCGCTCGCGCCGCCGCCACGGTCTGAATCGTCCCGCCTCGCCGCTCGTCCATCATCCGCCGCACCTGCTGGTCCGTGATCCGTCGTCCTGACATCAGCCTGCCCCTCCGCGTACGCGGAGGGGCAGGCTGATCCCCAATCACCAACCGGCCATTGAGATTGTCGCCAAGCGGTCAACATAATCGACGTCGTGCGCTCGATGTCGATGCCGAGCCTGAGCCACCAGACCGAAAGCTTGGAGAGGTTGAAAAGCCCGTTAGGGCTGGCGAAGGGAACGCCATTGTCGGAGCGGATCGCCGCCGGCAATCCGCGCTCCAGAAACAGCCTTTCAAAGGCGGAAAAAGCGAATTCGGCGCGGGTGGATTCCTGGGCCTCGCACATCAGCAAGAAGCGCGAGGCTTGGTCGGTGACTGTGAGCGGGTGGCAATAGCTTGTGTCGCCCAGCCTGAATTCGCCTTTGTAATCGGCGCACCAAAGATCGTTAGGCGCGCCGCCCGCTGACAGCGGCGTGCCTTGCGCGCGTTGGCGTCGTTTGCCCAAGCGGGCGACCAGGGCGTGGCGATCGAGCACGGCGTGGATGGTGCTTTTGGCCGGCAGGCGCAGATCGCCGGATAGGCGCCGCAGCAACAATTCGCGGATCTTGCGCGCGCCCCAATGGGGCTTTTCCTGCTTCAAGCGCACGATCAGGGCCTCGATCTGGGCCGGCAGCTGATTGGCGTAGCGCACCGGCCGACGCGAACGGTCGGTGAGGGCATTGAGGCCCTGCTCTTTGTATCGGTTGAAGATTTTGTAGCCGGTTTTCCTGGAGATGCCGAATTGCTGGCGCAGATCGGTCATCGCCTCGCCCTCGATCAGGCGGGCCACGAAGATAAGACGCTCTTCCACAGCCGAACTCACTTTCCATGGCATCCGCGCCTCCGCCAAAATGGCGAAAAGCGTTACCCATGTGTCCGGTACGAAACGTCACCTATGTCTCGGGTCGCTCACAATAAAATCAGCGAGCAAAGCGAACGACGAAAGTCGTCGGCGAGCTGCCACTTTTGTTTTGGGGTGGAATTGGGGCACGCCAGCCCGTCGCTGCCGAAGCCGGCAGATACAAGCAGATGCATGGAAGCGGCGGCATCACCCCAATTCGGAGCCGTAACACAAGGGGGCGCTGCGCGGCTGGTTGCTTCTGGGCGCGGCGGAGCGGGCCTCGCGCAAGTTGTGGAAAACGTAGAAGGCTGGACGGATAGCGCCTTTGTCGATCATGTAGACGGGGAACGAAATGCCGCCGGCAGTTTCGCATCCGGCGTTGGGCGCGCTTGATCATTTGGAGAAATCTCATGTCGCAACATACAGGTATCCTGGTTATCGCCGTTGTCCTTGGCATTCTTGCCATGGGCGGGCCCGTACGCGCCCAGGACTATAGCCTGGCCCCCAGTTCCGGGGCGGCTAATCTGGTCAGCGGCTTTGACTCCGACCCTTACGTCGTCGCTATGCAAGCAGGCGGCGCCATCAATGCCTCGGATTTGGGTCCGTCTTGCGCGGGCTTCATCACTGATGCGCCTAGTTTCAGGTTGGGCTATGCTGCGGGCGGCGGCTTGCCGCTGATCCTCTCTGTTGCCGCGAGCGCTGACACGATGCTGGTGGTCAATGCTCCAGACGGTCATTGGTATTGCGACAATGACGGCGGCGAAGCGGGCGGCAATCCGATGCTGCGTTTCAATGCGCCGCAGAGCGGTCAGTACGATATATGGGTCGGGGGTTACGCCAGCGGCGATGCTTTGCCCGCGGAACTCAATATCTCTGAACAGCACTCGCAATAGACGGCAGCTATAGACAGATTTCCTGGCGGCGCCGGCCGCGGGTCAAGGTCACGCAGTTCTGGCCCATTGCGGCCAAGGTCCAATCGCCGGCGCGCTCGCCTTGACGCAGCCGCCAGGAGCGGCCGTCGACGGTGTCGCGCACGAAGGCCATGGCCTGCCCGTCGCGGCTGACAAGGCCGACCAGTGCGAAGCTCTCGCCCGAGCGCGGAGTGGCAAGCGCCGCTGGCGTTTGCGCAGGGCGGAACAGCGGCGGCTCTCGCGGCTGATCGAGTAGGGACGGGCTGGCGGCGTTGCGGACGTTGAGCGTGGCGTTGGCGGCGGTTGGCGCCGGCGGGTGGCTTCCGCGCCGAACCGCGGCGACTACTTCTTCGCCCTGTGCCGTGCGCGGCGCGTACTGCGCCAAGGACAAGGCCGCGGCCAGCCCCAGCAAGAGCAGTGCAAACCTCATCGGTGCGCACCCGAACGGACATGAGCTTCAAACCGCGCCTGGGTCTCGACCACGCCATCGCGTTGTTGCACCGAGAGCGCCACGACTGAAAGCCGCGGCCGCCGCGCCGCCAAAGCCTGCAGCGCGAACGGCGCGCGTTCGGGCGGTTCGCGCCAGCGGGCGTTGATCACGATCTTGGAGAGGCCAGCCGTCACCGGCGCCTCGGCGCTGTCGAGGACCAGTTCGGAGGCCCCGGCGCCAGTCAAGTCGCCGCGCAACGCGTCGGCAATTAGAGCGCTTGGCGCGGTTTGCGCGCCGCTGCGCTCCGCAGCAAGCGGCCAGACCCAGATGGAATCGAGCGCGCTGCGTTGTGCTTGCGCCGAGTGCTCGGCGGCCTCAGCGCGCGCGTTGAGGCGATCCATCGCGGCCGTATGGTTGCGCAATATGTTTGCCTGTTCCGTCAGCGCGAGCGCGTCCGCATACAGGCTCATGCCGAGTTCAAAGCCGCCCCACGCCAGGATGAAGCGCAGCAGCCACATCGCAAGAGTTTGGAACAAGGTCATGGCGAGGCAGGGGTTTGCGCAGGCCAAAGCAAACTGGCTTCGAATGCTGTCGGAGGACCGGGGTCGCCGCTGGTGAACGCGATCGTCGCGGATTCGAAGCTGCGGCGCAGTTCAAGCTCGAGGCCTTGCGGCTGAAACGAGCGCCCCCGCAAGGTCAGGCGATGGTCGTTCCAGCCAATGGCGCTCAGTTCGGTGTCGGCCGGCAAACGCAGCGTTATCTGGCCGATGCGGGCATCGAGAAGAGCAAGTTCATCGCCGCCGCTCAGGTCGAGCGCCGCACGCGCGCTTGCGCTTGCCGCGACGGCTCGTTCGGCGAGGCGAATACGCCGTTCCGCGGCGGCGCGTCCCTGCTCGGCATCTAGGACGCGCGCGTCGAGCTGCTCGCGCCAAGCCGATCCGGCGTCCAGCGCCGACCAAAAAAACACAGCGATCGCAAACGCCAGGAAGGCGCGGCGGCGGCGGCGCACGCTGCGCCCGGCTTCATCGTGAAAGACAAAGCGTACGCCGGGATGATCGGGTGGCGCGAACGTGAAGGCCTCGGTCTGGGTGCGCCAGAACGCCCGCTTGCGCTGGCGCTGTTCGGCCAGCGTTTCATGGCGCGCGAGCGCTGCGAGATAGCGCCGTTCGGGGCGGGCGCGAATTTCGCCGGGCGTCTCAACCGGGCCGGCCATGTCGAAGGAGGCCGCGTCCAACGCCAGCGGCAGATAGCGCGCGGGATCAAGGGCGACGATCTTGCGCGCCTGATCTATGTCCTCGGCATTGATCTCGACTGTTTGCACCAGCACGTCGGCGGGGCTGAGGCGCTCGAAATGGGTGCCGCGATAGCTCTTGGCGTCGGGCGCAAAGACGCCGCGGGCGATGACGCGCCACAAGGCTTGAACAGCGTCGAAAGCGAGGTCGACCGCATCGAGCGCGCGCGCAAGGGCGAAACTGAGGGGCCCGCTCACCGGCAGGTCCTGGCGATGAAATCGAAATCGCAGCGCAAGGGCGCGTCCGCCGGCATCGGCGCCGCCAGCAGCGGAACCCACGTCCCGTTGCTCTGAGCCTCAACCACAAGGGCGCGTGCCGACGATCGACGCAAACGCAAAGGTCGCTCGCCGTTCAGCAATATGCTGGGCGTTGGACGCGCCGATGTGGCGAGCAGCAAGACCACGTGTCCCCCGTTTTGACCGCGGTCCTTGTCCTGCCGCCGGTCTTCGATGTGCAAGTCTACAAACAGCGGGCTTGGCGACAAGGTCGGGGCAAGCGCGCGAAAGCGAGCGTGGGTGGCGGTGAGCGAGAATTGTGCGTCCGTGTCGAAGGCGCCCGCGGTCAGCTCCGCCAAGATGAGCTGTGCAGGTTCGACACTGCGCCAGAACGCGGCCTCGCTGTCGGTGCGACGCGCGGCGAGGAGCCAGGGCCCGAGATTGCCGAGCGCCAGCGCCAGGATCAGCCCCAGGATGGCAAGCCCCACCAGCATTTCGATCAGGCTCATGGCTGGGGCGAAAGCTGGCGCGCAAAGCCGCGCGAAAGCGCCAAATCGCGCGCGAGGCCGAGCGGGCCCCGCCAGCTCACCCTGGCTTCGCAGCGCATCAGAACAAGGCGTGGGCTGCGCAGGCCGAGGTCCGTGCATGTAAGCGTCCAAGCGTGGCGCGCTTGGACGCCGTGAAGCTGAAACGGGGGCCGCCGGGTCTGGGCTCTGTCGAGCAGGTCGGCGGCGATGGCCAGCGCCTGCAGACGCCCGCGCGATTGCGCCAGCCCAAAGCGGGCTTCGCTCAAGACGGTCAAGAACAGGGCGGCCGAGGCGGCGATGATGAGGGCGGCGACGAGGATTTCGACCAGCACCATCGCCTGCGCCGCCGGCGGGCGCGACACGGCCGGTGATCGGATCGATGACAAGAGCGCGCGCATGAGTCTGGCTCCGCAAATGCAGGGTGGCGGCGTTGGCGCGCCCGGCGGGGTCGAACACGATCGTACCGCCGACAAATTCGAGCCGCATGCCTCGAGGCAGGGCGCGCGAGAACAAGAGCCGCTCGCCAATGCGCGCTTCATAGCGCGCGCCGCCGTCAACAAGGGTGAGGCTGGCGAAGTTGGAGTCGCGCCTGGCCTCGCGAGCGATGGCGTCAAGGTCGGCTGTGAGCCGAGCCTCAGCCTGGTCCAGCGCTGCGCGTTGGAAGGCGCCGGGCGCGGCGAGGCTGACAAGCCCCACCAGCAAAGCGAGGATCGCCAACACGACAAGCGTTTCGGTCAAAGTGAAGGCCGCCGCCGTGGGGGGAGCAGGCGCAATCATCCAGCGGTCGCGATATCGGATATCGACAACAGGCCCAGGAACAGCGAAAGCACCACGCTTGCGACCATGCCGCCAAGGATGAGGGTCAGGATCGGGCCAGCGAGCGCGCCCAGGCGCTGCAATCGGTTCTCTGCTTCCCCCGCCATGAGCTGGCCGGCATGCGCAAGCGCATTGGCAAGTTGTGCAGTTTCCTCGCCGACCTGCATCAGTCGGATAAGCGCGCGCGGCGGTCGCGCGCAGCGCTCCAGGGCTTGCGAGGGGCGTTCTCCGCCGCGGATAGCCAATACCGCCTCCGCGAGCTCTCGTTTCAGCTTTGAACTGCGCATGCCGGCGGCGGCGGCTTCGAACGCCGGCGCCGCGGGAACGCCTGCGCTCAGCGACAATGATGCAAGGCTCGCAAAAGCGGCGAAGTCGAGCCGCAAGGCGATGCCGAGACCGAGCGGAGACAACAGCACGCGTTCGCGCAGGCCGGCGAGAAATTTGCGCGCGGCCGGTGTCGCGGCAACAATAAGCACAAGGAGCAAGACGCTGGCGGCAATTATGGGGCCATGGTCCTGCAACCCGGCGCTCAGCGCCAGCAGACTGCGCGTCGAGGCAGGGAGCGCGCTTTCATTGCCTTCAAACGCGGCGCCCAAGGTAGGCACCACGAAAAACACAAACGCCGCCAGCACTGCAAGCGTGGCGCTGACCACGAAGGCGGGATAGATCAAAGCCGTGATAACCCGCGCGCGCAAGTCCGCCGAACGCGCAAACGAGGCCGCCGCAACTTCAAGCGCTTCCGACAGCCGTCCGCTGGTTTCTCCGGCCAGCAAGACGCCTGACAACAAGCGCGCCTGCGGGCCGGTGAAGGCGGCAAGCGCGCGCGAGGGGCGCTCGCCGCGCTCGGCGGCCTCGCGCATGGCGCGCGCGGCGGCGGCGGCCGAACCGTCTAGTTCCTCAGCGGCAAAGCGCAGCGCCTGAGCCAGCGACAGGCCCGATTGCAGCAATTGCGCCAGGGTGCGCGAAAGCTCCCGCGCGTGTTTGTCGTCAATGCTTGTGTTGGCGCCGCCGCCGCGATCGTCGCTGCTGAGCGAGAGCGGGGTGAGATTGCGCGCATGCAGGCGCGCCAGCGCCTCTTCGCGCGACGCCGCCTCAACGGCGCCGCTTTCGATGCGGCCCGCGCCATTGCGCGCCTGGTAACGGAATGCGCTCGTCATGCGACGCTCAAGGCGCGAAATTCAGCCAGGCTGGTTTCGCCCGCTGCAACCAGCCGCGCGGCGTCCGCCATCAAGGGAACGTATCCCGCGCGCGCAAGCAGACGCTGCAGCGCGGCGGCGTTGGGGTCGAGCATGGCCTCGCTCACCGCTTCGCTGTTGAGGAACCCTTCACCGATTGCGAGCCGGCCCAGATAGCCTTTATCGCGGCACTTTGCACAGCCTGGCGCCTCGTATATCTGGCGCATGGCGTCCGGCGCCTGTTCGCCGATCAGGGCAAGCTCGGCGGCGCTCGGGGTGCGGCCGCGTTTGCACTGGGTGCAGAGCTTGCGCACCAGCCGCTGCGACACCACCCCCGCCAGTGTCGCGCTGACCAGGTAGCGGTCAACACCCATGTCGACCAGCCGCGCAACCGCGCCTGGCGCATCCACGGTGTGCAAGGTCGCGAGCACGAGATGGCCGGTGAGTGCGGCTTGCACGGCGATGCGCGCGGTTTCTGCATCGCGGATTTCACCGACCAGAATGACGTCGGGATCCTGGCGCAGGAATGAGCGCAAGGCGGTCGCGAAAGAAAGGCCCGCGTCCTCGTTAACTTGCGTCTGGGTGATATCGGAAAAGAAATACTCGACCGGGTCTTCGATCGAGAGGATTTTCAGATTGTGGGCGCGCAATCGCTCCAACATGGCGTAAAGCGTGGTGGTCTTGCCGCTGCCGGTTGGGCCGGTCACCAGAAAGAGGCCCCGCCGCAGCGAAAGCACGTGCTGGAACAGCGCCAGCAGCGGGGTCGAAAAACCAAGCCCTGCAAGATCAAGCAAGGCCGGATCGCGGCGCAAGAGCCTGAGCGCGATGGTTTCGCCATAGGTCGAAGGCACGCTTGAAATCCGCACGTCGACCGGCCGGCCCTTGGCGGCGAGCGAGGTGCGCCCGTCCTGGGGCGCGCGGCGGTTGGCGACGTCCATGTCCGCAAGAATCTTGATGCGTGCGGCGATGGGAGCTGCCAGGAAAGCAGGCTCTTCTTGCACGATGCGCAGATCGCCGTCGATGCGCAGGCGAATGCGCACCCGGTCCGGGAGCGGTTCGATATGAATGTCGGAAGCGCCATCATTGATGGCGCGCTCCAGCAGCGCGTCGACCAGGCGCACGGCAGGGGCGGCGTCGGCGGAATCGCGCACGCGATCGGTGTCGTCGGCCCACGGCGCAGCGATCGATCGCGCTTGGCTCGCCGCTTGCGCGGAAGCGATGTCTTCGGCGCCATAAAGCCTGGCGAACGCATCGGTCCATTCCGAGTAGGACAAAAGCCGCGGCTCGGCCGCGCAGGCCGCCGAAAACGACAATGCCGCAAGTCCCTCGGAATCCTCAGGATCGACAACGCCCACAATCAGCGACTTTCCAGACCAGCCGAGCGGCAGCACCCGTTTGCGGCGCAGGAAATTCACGCTGAGGCCCGGCACTTCGACAGCTAGGGCGGGCATGTCCGCAGGCATGGCGCGCGGCACGGAAAAATGCGCAGCCAGCGTTTGCGCAACCAAATTATCGTCGGCGAGCGCCAATTGGTGCAGCACCGCCACCAGCGGCGCCCCCGAAGCGCGGGCGGCCCCTTCGGCCCGCCGCGCCGCCGCCTCATCGATCAAGCCCGCGGCGACCAGCGCGGCGGACGCCGACCGGGTGGCGCGTGCGCCCGTCACGGCGCAGCCTTGCAGCTTTCGGCGGCGCCCGGTTGGTTGCGGGCGGCGAATTCGACCTTGGCGCGGTGCGTGAGAACAGGACGATTGGGGTCGCCGGTGAGGCGCACCCAGCGGGCCGAGCGGAGCGCCGCGCGCGCCGACAGAGGCGCTTCGGCAGTAACGATCAGCACGCGCCCCAAGGGCGCACCGAGCGCTGAGCCGCTCGCGGGGCCGGGACCGGCGCGCAGCGCTTGCCGCAGCAGAGCGGGCGCCGCGCCAAGATCAGGTGAGGCGAGCCCCGAATGCACGGTCACGTAGGCTAGCGCGCAATCGGCGAGGGCTCGCGGCATACCCAACACGAGAGCGAGTTCGCTCTCGATTTCGAAATCGCGATTGCCTGGGGGAGGCGCCTGCGCGGCGGCATAATCGTCGGCCTCGGCGCCGAACGGGCGCTCGAGATCATCGCCATCGCGCCAGTCAGCCACTGCGTCGCCAAGCCGGCGCGCCGTTTCCGCGTTGGCGCCAATTGCCGCGAACAAGGCCGCCAACTGGTCAGAGTCTGCGACGTTAAGGTCCAAGAGGCCGGCGCTGTCCTGGATGCGCACCTCGCCCTCGCCGATTGCCTCAGGCAAGATGATGCTTGCGCCATTGAGCGGCGTGGTGAGCGAGCCTGAGTCAAGCAGCACCAAGGCTGCATCAAGCAGCGTTTCGCTCTGCATGCGCGCCTGTTCGAGCCGCAGCGCCTCCGAGGCGGAAGCCTGGGCGCTGCGAACGGACAAAATAAGCACGATCGCCGCCGTCGCCAACAGCGTGGCGACAAGGGACGCTACCAGCAGCGCCGAGCCGGGTTCAGTGCGATGGCGCATAGGAATTGATGAAACTCGAATTGCGCAGCCGGCGCAGGCGATCCTCGAGGTCCTGGGTCGCGGCCGCTGCGTCCTGGGTGTTGCGGATGATGCGAGGCGTCAGGAAGACGATCAGTTCGGTGCGGCGCACGGTGTTGTCGCTGTTGCGGAACGCCGCGCCCAGGATGGGAACCGCGCTCAAGAACGGCACGCCGGCGCGGTTGCGCGTGCGCGAGGCGCGGATCAATCCCCCGAGGGCGACAGTCTGGCCATCCTCGACCGCGACCGTGCTCTGAAATTTGCGTTGCTGAATGGTGGGGGAATCTATGCCCGACGTGGTGGTGGCGGAAACCTCGCTGGCTTCTTGGGCTACTTCCATGGTGACCAGCCCGCCCGAGCCGATGCGCGGGGTTACGCGCAAAAGGATCCCGGTTTCGCGATATTGTACGGTGGAGATAATGGTAGCGTCCGCGCTCGCGACGCCCGAGGCCGATTGGGTGATCACCGGCACTTCGTCGCCGACTTGCAGCGTGGCTTCCTGGTTGTCGAGCGTGACGATGACGGGAGAGGAGATGACCTCGACTTGCGTGCGCGAGGAGATCGCATTCAAGGTGGCGTGGACATAATTGCCCTCATAGCCATAGGAGAAGCCGGGAAAGCGCGGACCGACCCCGCCGTTGTCGGCGTCGGACAGGATCGCCCGACCGCCGTCGCGGGTGTCGAACGACCATTGCACGCCGAAGCGAAAATCGTTGTTGAGCGTCACTTCAGCGATGGTGGTCTCGATCACCACTTGGTCGACCGGCGCGTCGAGCTGGACCACCAGATTGCGGATGTCCTCAAAGGTCGCGGGATCGGCTTGCACCAACAGCGCATTGCGGCCTGCATCGGCGGTGATGCGTTGGGCGGCGCCTTGCTGGCCCTCGAACAGTCCGGTGATGGTCTCGGCCACTTGCGCGGCGTCGGCATTTTCGAGCTGGATGAAACGAATGCCGCCGACGCCTGTGCGGTTGGGCCGGTCCAATTGCATGATCCAATTGCGCGCTTCATCGAGCCGCTCTGGCCTCTTGGCCAGGATCAGCACCGCGCGCCGCGCGCGCATAGGCACAAACTCGACCATCGACCCGATCGGGCCCTGCGCGCCGCCGAACAGAGTACGCAATTCCTCAATCAAAGTGGCGGGATCGCTGTATTCAAGCGGCACAAGCCCATAGGACATGCCGGCGAGCCAATCGACGTCGAGCAATTCGATGGTGCGCACCAAGCTTTCAACTTGCGCAGGCGACCCCGACAGGATGAGCATTTCCCGGGTCGGTTCCGGGCTTACGGTGACGCCGTTGCGCGCGAACGGCTGAAGCAGCCGTGTCATTTCCTGCGCCGACACGTAGCGCAGCCCGAAAATGACCAGACCCGAGAGACTTTGCGCGCCCGGCCGGTAGATTGTTGGGGCGCCTTGCGCATTGGGGTCTGTGGCCCGCGGACGCAGCAGGAAAGTGTTGGGTCCTTGTTCGACGAGTTCGAGCCCGATGGAAGCGACCGTTGCGCGGAGCAGGGCTGGTATCTCCTGCAAAGAGACGCGGCCGCGCGAGTGCAGTGTGACTTCCCCGGTGACGCGCGGGTCGATGATGACATTGGCGCCCGCGGCGTCGGCGAGCAGGGATTGCACGACAAGGCCCACCGGCGCGCGCTCGAAATCGATGTCCAGCGGCGCGCCGGGAGCGCCCGCGGCGGCGGCTGGAGTTTCGCTCGGCGCCGGCGCTACGAACTCGCCGGTGCCGCGGCGGATCAGTTCATCGTTCGGGCCCGCGTCTGTTGATTGTGTATTTTCCGGCGGAGCGGCTGCCGCCGGCGCGGTGGCTACGGAAGGAGGCTCGTTTTCTTGCGCGCGCGCGACCAGAACGAATGACACCGCCAGTGCGAAGCACGCAAGTGCAGCAAAGCGGTTTGACGCAGCTCTGAGGTGCGTCAAACCGCGCGCATGCGGTGGGGGCTCGTTCAGGTTTTCGCCAACTCTCATCTGTCCCCACTTGCGCTTGAGCCTAGGCAAGAAATTTGCTATCCGCAATGAACCGCGCTATCAAACGAGGAGCGATGCTGGCGACGCAATTGTGGCTCTTGCTGGCCACGCCCGTCTGTGTGACGTTCGCGCTGCGCGGGCCTTTGCCGGAATTCGTCGGCGCGGCGCCTGCAAGCGTGCGCGCTTCGTGGACAATTGTGCTGGGCGCTTCAGCTTGCGTTTGCGCCGCCGTTGCCCTTTCCGCGACCGATGTGGCGGCGGCGGGCGCCTTGGTGTTTTTGTGCCTGTTGGCGCGGCTTGCGGTCATCGATGCGATCTGTTTGGCGGTGCCGGTGCGGCTGACAGTGGCGTTGGCGGGGGCGGGCGTTGTCTTTGCGGCGCTGACCGGCGGGTTTGCGCTTGGCGGCTTCCGTTTGCTTGTCGCGATTCTGGCGTGGGCTGGGTTTCGCGCCTTAGATGCGGCGTTCGCCAAGCTGCGCGGGCGCACGGGGCTCGGTGCGGGTGATGCGCTGATCGCGGCGGCGATAGGAGCTTGGCTGGGGCCGCTTGGACTTGCCTGGGCAATCGCGCTCGGTGGGTTTGCGACCCTGATCTGGGCTGCGGCAAGCGGGCGATTGCGCGCGGGAGCGCCGTTTGCGTTTGCGCCGGGGCTTGCGGTCGGCGCCTTTGGCGCGTTGATAAGCCAGCAATTCGGCGAGGCTTGGACATGGTGAAGAAACGCCAGCAGCGGCGCAGCCCCATGGCGGCGGCTTTCACACTGACCGAAATGCTGGTGGTTCTGGTCATCATCGGCTTGCTCGCGGCGATTGTTGGCCCGCGCCTGTTTACGCGCCTCGACGACGCCAAGCAGCGCACCACCATGCTGCAGATCACCAATCTCGCCGCAGCCGTTGATCTTTTTCGCATCGACATGGAGCGCTTGCCCACCCAGGAAGAGGGGCTCAGCGCGCTGGTAACAGCCCCCGCGGACGCCGCCAACTGGGTCGGGCCCTATCTCGCGCGTGATCGCCTGCCGAAGGACGCCTGGGGCAATGCTTACCTTTACGAGCTTGATGCCGTGGCGGGCAGATACGCAATCGTGTCGTACGGCGCTGATGGGCGCGCCAACGGAGAAGGCGCCGCGCGTGATTTGCGCTCCAACGAAGGCGACGCGCCAGCTGCGCAGGCTATAGCGCCGCCGCCTGCGGCAAACGCACCCTGATGTACACTCTAACCTTGGGTGCCGACAATGGTTCCGTTGTTGGTGACCGTGACAGTATTGCCGTTCTTGCGAACAGCGTAGCCTGGCGCGCCGCCGGCGCTGCCAGCCTGGTAGGCTGAATCTCCGACAATCCCCGCCTGGCCAAATCCCCCGCCGGCTCCGCCATCGTTGCCGTTCGCGCCCGCGCCGCCCGCGCCGCCACTTGCTATGGTTCCTGGATTTCCGCTTGCGCCGTTGCCGAGATCGCCTGCGCCGCCGGCGCCTGCCAAGCCATTGGGCGCCCCGCCGCCGCCGCCGCCGCCGCCAGAGAAGAAAAACTCCCCGCCTGAGCCGGTGCGGTCACGTCCGCCGCCTCCGCCGCCTCCGCCGCCCGCCTTGAGTTCACCGCCGGCGTTGACTGTGACGGTCAGCGGCAACCGGCAATATAGCGCATCACCGCCCGCGCCGCTGGCGCCTGCGTTACCCTTGCCGCCGGTGCCGCCGCCGCCATAGGCCTTGCCGCTGATCTGAAGTGTGAGATTGATGGCGTACGTGCCGGTCGGCCAGGTTCCCGTGTCGATGGCGATGCCGCCATTGACAGCGCCTGTGATGGCGACGCCTGCGCCGACTTGAAAAACCACCGTAGCGTTCTGGGCGCCGTTATAGCCCGCCGCATCAGCGAGCGTGCGCAGATTGACCGGGCCTGTCCCGGTGATCTGGATCGTCTGGAAGAAGCCCGAGCCTGGATTCACAGTGACGGTGGCTTGCTTGGTGTTCTGACCGCCCGGACCGGTGGCGGTCAATGTGTAGGTCGTGGTCGTTAGCGGCGAAACCGAAATCGAACCGCCGGCCACCGGGGTCACCGAGCCAATGCCACTGTCAATCGAAACGCTCGTTGCGTTGGTCGTCGTCCAGCTCAGCGATGCGGAGGCGCCTTGCGTGATCGTGCTGGGTGAAGCGGCGAAAGTGCTGGTCGGCCCTGGGCTTGGCGGCGTTTGATCCAAAGTGATGCGGTTTCCAGCTGGATCGTAAGTGTAGGTGATAACCTGGCCGTTGCCGTAGGTGGCGGTCTTGAGGCGCCCCAACTCATCGTATGTGTAAGTCACTGTTTCCGCGTGAGCTTCCCCAAGCAATGGCAACGCGCTGACGCTCGCCAATTGCGCCAACATGAAGCGGCGGCTTGCATGCTTCATGGCTTGTTGCACGCACGTGAAGCGCGCGCATCCTCTGCGCCGTGTGATCTGCGCGCGCTGCGGCGCAGCATGCGCGCTTCGGTGTGAAAGTTCGGAGGCATGCGCGCGTTCTCACTCATGCAACGAAGCGATGGAGAAATTTTCTCCATCCGATTGACTCCCAGCACAACTGCGAATTAGTGGCGGTGTCAAGACGAAACGATCGCCGACGAATAACCAACAAGCGAAAGCGGGAGGCGTCCATGGCGCGTCACTTCGGGCATCCAGCACGCAGCGCCGATCCTGGATTTCGTTTGCGGGATGCCTGCTTGGCGCTTCTGGCGGCGTTGAACTTTGTTTGCTGGCCATCGCTCGCATCGGCGCAGACCTATATCCCCTCAACGCGGATTGGCACGGCGGCGTTGCTCTCGCCGTCGAGCGCGGACAATTATTACAACACCACGCCCGCCCCGACCGATCCCAATTTGGTTACGGTTCGCCCAACCGAAATAGTGGAACTCTCGCGCGCGCTGAGAAACGATCCCGATCTCATCTACGATTTTGTGCGCAACAATATTGAAATCGAGTGGGCGTATGGCTTGAGAAAGGGCGCGCTCGGCGCATTGGTAGACCGCAGCGGCACAGCGTTCGACCAAGCCAAACTTATGGTCGAATTGCTGCGCCAAGCCGGTTACAGCGCCAGTTATCGGGCGGGGACGATCACGCTCACGGGCGCAGAATTCAGCGCCTGGTCGGGCATCACCAATGCGAGTGCGGCCTGCCAATTGCTTTCAAGCGGCGCTATCCCGGCTGTTATCAACAACAATACCGCGCCGCCAGCGAATTGCGCCTTCTCGGGAACGGTGTCCACGATCACTTTGGGTCATATCTGGGTTGCGGTCACGATAGGCGTCGGGACTTACTACTTTGACCCCAGTTACAAGCCGCATGTGTTCATGGCAGGCATTACCAATCTGAATGCGCTCATCGGTCTCGATGCGGGCGAACCGCTAGGCACGGCAGCTGCGGCGGAGTCGGGCACGTCTGGCGCGCCTTGGATACGCAATCTCAATATGGGCGCGCTCAGTACAACGCTCACGGGTTATGGAACGGGGCTGTTGAACTACATCAACACCACCATGCCGTCGGCGACAGTCGACGACATCATCGGCGGTCAGCGCATTATCCGGTTCGAAACGCCAAGCGGTGGCCAGCGTCTATCGTCTTTGGCAGGAACGGTCGAACAGCACAATTGGCCAGGCGAGATTCCAAATCAGTATCGCACGACGCTTCGCGTGCAGGTGCTCAAATTCACCGACCAATTGACGATGTCTGTGATTATCAACGAAGTCCTATACGTCGATGAAATCTATGGACGCAAACTGATTGTGCAGCCCAATTTCATCAAGCGCGCCGACAACGGGGTAGACACCACGACGATCGACCTACGCCTGACAGATGGCGCTGGAACCGATGTTGCCTCACGTCCGAGTTTTCACTTTGCGCGCTTTGAAGATGTCCAGGATCGGGCGGGGCAAATCATCCTTACCGCCAACCACCCCTATGCGGCGCGGGCGGAGGGCTCCTCGGCTGACGGCACGTACATGGACGCCGCCGCTCAGAAGGGCGTCTATTTGTACGCGCCGCTGACCATTGTGAACGGTTGGGGCGATGCGGGCGCCGGTTTGGCAGAGGCGTGGGGAACCCGCCGCGACACCAATCTCGGGCAGACCAGGTTTGCTGGGTGCGACACATGCGAATATAGCGGGTTCGGCACCTCCGCGGGCGATGGAAGACGTGAACAATATGCCTCAAGCTGGATGGTGCAGGCGGCGCGCGCGTCGCGGATGCACGCAGCGCTGGGGCATTCCATCTACACCCATCATCACTCCTTGGGAGTTGTCACGAGCGATGCCGTTGCCTTGGCCACCATTTATCCCCCCCTCCCGCCCCCTGGTACTGTCGCGCACTACTATTACAATCTGGCGGAGGCTTTCGACCGCATCGACGTCGACGATGCGTTTAGCCTAACAAGCACCACTGCCAACTCAATCGACCGGCGCGCCGCGGTGTTCGCGATCGCAGCAACACGGGATGCTCTGGAGGGTAGTGTCGCTGCACAGATCGCGGATTTGCCTGATACGGTCTCTACCTCGGTTCGATTTGAATGGGGCAACAGCCCGCCCACGGCTGAAGATCGATCCAACACCTATGGCTCGAACAGCTATTATGGGCCGCGACGCTTCTACCAATTTAGTGCGGCGAGCGCTTCGCTAGCGACAAATCTGACGCTCGTGGAGGGTCAGCCAACTATTGCCGGCCAATCCGCCATTACCTTTGCAGGTTACGACAATCCCGACGCGGAACCGCTGATCACCGCCAACGAAGCCAACCAACGAGTTGGCATGTTGGCTGCAAGTGTCGCGGAGTATGCGAACGCAGGCTTCACGGTCGTCGCTTCCGAAGAGAGCTTCCTCGGGCCCGGTCAACGTGGCGGGTCGATGTCTCCAATTCAGAGCAATCTGCCGAACTTTTACTCGCATTTCTGGAGCAGGCAGCGCGGCGGGGCGCTGGTTGCGGTGCGTTCGATCAGTGGCGAGCCTGTCGAGATAGCGCATGTTGTTGTCGACGCCTACCACCGCTCGAAGGGCGGCGGCGGCGGCGGTCAGCCAGCGCAGACCGCCCAATATGATCCCTCGGTTGCCGCCGATGTGTTGCGGACGCGTTTCGTTGACCGCTCGTCGGCAATCGGCGTTGACCTTCGCAATGGCGGGGTCACTTACGCCAGTCCGACGGAGGTTTCGGCTGGAAACGGTGAGTTTCCGTATCGCTTGTCCGCCAATCTGATCTGGCGCGGCGGCAGCGAGGTGCGCGACAATTTTGGGCCAACGGTTCGGACACAGCCGCAAGCGCCATGGACGACTAACTGGCACAACATGCTTAGCGTGTCTGCGAGCGGGCTTGAGGCCATGGGCGAGACCGACGCGCGTGCAGCAGCGGGAACCATCGCTGCATTTCTCGCGCAACAGGATGTCTATCGGGCTGCTTATTCGACGCAGCGAGAGGCCGCGGCCTTGCTGGTGAGCGCGTGGTGGGTGCGTCAAATCGCCGGCAATGTGGTGACTGCCAATGTGGGCGCTTCGACCCAGCAATTCGTGCGCCTGGTCGACGGCCAATGGCTGGCGCCGGGCGCGGGAGAGTACGCGACCCTAACTCAGACCGGTGCGCGCTCGATCGGTGTCGATGTGTCGTGTGTTGTGAACGGACCACACTACTCGCCTACCCGCGGTTGGAAGTATGATGGGATGACGTTTTCGGTGACAAACGCTCAGGGAGATGCGCAGACGTTTTCCTTCTGGGCGTCTATATACAGGCCGAGCACCGCCGGCTGCGCCAGTCTGCATGGATTCCGGCTCTCAAGTTGGACCTTTCCGCAGGGCGTTTCGCTAGGATTTGTCTATACCGGCGACGCGGACGGCATGCCGCTGCTCACCGAGGTCAACAACTCGCTCGGGCGCCGCATTCGCTTCTCGTACGACACAGTGAGCAGGTTGGTCGGGTTCGACAATGGCGTGTCAGCCGGGACCACCATCACCCGCGCCGGCGACTCTGTGGGGACAATCGTCAGCGTGACCGATGCGGGCAGCGCCACCACCAGATTCACCACGAGCGTTGTCGACCAGCAGAATCTGCTCAACGAGGTCTACGACGCTGATGACCCGTCCACGGTTCCCTCGCTGCGCTATGCATACGACAGCCTGGAGCGCGTCAACGAAGCGCGCGACGCGGTGGCTCTGCAGGGGCCGCAGAACCCGGCGCGCAATCCCTACCTGTTCCGCATCGCCCCCGGCGCGCGCGGCGAGCGCGAGGATCCCCTCGGCGGGCGCTACACCGTGTCGTCGAACATCTTCGATTCCACCGGCGTGCGCTCCAGCCGCACTATCGACGAACTGGGCCGGCCCACCAACACGTTCTTCGACGGGCGCGGGCGCGCCACGCGCTACGTCTATCCCGAGTTGGACGAGGAGCGGCTTGTCTATGATGCCCGCAATCGCGTCACAAGCATGACGCGGGCGGCCAAACCAGCCTCTGGGCTCGCTCCCATCGTCATCGCCGCGACCTGGAACGATACCTGGAACAAGCCCGCCACCATCACCGATTCGCGCGGGTGCGTCACCAATCTGGCCTATGTCGCATCCGGTCTGGGCGCCGGCCAGATCAGCACGGCCACGCGGCCTGCGCCCACGGGCGCGGCCCCGTGCACGGCCGGCGCGCGGCCCGTCTACACCTTCACCTACGGCGCTTTCGGGCGTGTGGCGACCAGTACCGATCCCACGGGCGTCGTCACGTCCAACGCCTACAATCCGAGCAATGGCGATCTCACAACCACGACACTTGATCCGGGCGTGAGCCCCCACGCCAACGCGCTCACCGCCTTCACCTACAATCCGATCGGCGATGTGCTGACCGTTACCGACCCACGCGGCAACGTCACCGAGACCAGCTACGACCTGGTGCGCCGGCCGCTTGTTGCGCTGCACCATAATGGCGGGATCGCCGCGGCGCTGCTGGCGGCCGAGCGCACCAATTACAACGCGCTCGGCCAGGTCACCTCGACCGAGGGCTGGACCAGTGTTACGTCCTGGCTCACGCGCGAAACCCGCGCCTATACGCCCACCGGGCAGGTCGCCACAATCACCAATGGCGCGGGCAACATGACCCGCACTTGCTACGACGGTGTTGATCGCCCCAAGATCGCCGTCGATGGCGTCGGGCGCGCGCGCCAGACCATTTTCGACGCCGCCGGGCAGGCGCTTGAGGTGCAGGGCTGGTGGTCGGCGAGTCTTGCCGATACGAACTGTGCGCTCACCTCGACGTTGCCGCCCAGCCAGACCACCCGCCATCTGGAGCAGCGCCAGTACACGGGGAACGGCCAAGTCGATTTCGTCGACGACGCCAACAACAATCGCAGCAATTACACCTATGACGGCTTTGATCGCCTGGCGCGGCTCGAATTTCCCTCGCCGACGACAATTGAAACGCCGAACGCCGCTGATTACGAGGCGTACACCTACGATGTGAGCGGCAACCGCACGAGCCTCAGGCTGCGCTCGGGCGAGAGCATTGCGTTTGCGTACGACAATCTCAACCGCGAGACGCTGAAGGATATACCGGGGGCGACGGCGGCGGATGTGTTTTCCGCCTACGATTTGGCGGGCAGAAGGTTGTCGGCAAGACTCGCCAGCACTTCCGGGCAGGGGGTGATTTATGCTCACGACACCGCCGGGCGGCTTGCGAGCGAGACTTCCACCATTGGGGTATCGCGGGCGCTGACGTTCGCGTACGATATCGCCTCCAATCGCACGCGCATCACCTATCCCGATGGCTTTTTCGCGCAATACGAGTACGATGGCCTGAACCGGGTTGACCGGATTGCGGAGAACGGGGTGTTTTCGGGCGCTTCGCTGCTGGCGGATTACACGTACGATACGCTGTCGCGGCGCGATTTCCTGGCCCGCGGCAACGGAACCAACAGCGATTGGGGCTACGATCCAGCCTCGCGCTTGAACGCCCTCATCCACGATCTGCCCGGCGGAGCGGCAAACGACCAGAGTTTCAGCTTCGGCTACACGCCTGCTTCACAAATGGCGAACCGCACCGCCTCGAACGACAATTACAATTGGACCGGCGCAACCATCGCCAACCGCAGCTACGCGCGCAATGGCTTGAACCAGTACACCAATGTCGGGGGCGTGGCGTTTGCGTATGCGGGCGGGGACGGCCAGCGCGGCAATCTCACTTCCGACGGGTCGCGCACGTTCGACTACGATCTGGAAAACCGTCTGATCGGCGTGACCGGCTCAGCCTCGCTTGCGCTGAGCTATGATCCGCTCGGCCGCTTGCAGCAAACGGTAGGAACCGCGACCACGCAATTCTTGTACGACGGCGACCGGCTGGTGGCGGAGTACAACGGGAGTTCCACCACGCCGCTGCGGCGCTACGTGCACGGACCGGGCGTGGATGAGCCGTTGGTGTGGTATGAGGGCGCCGGCGCCGCCGACCGCCGCTATCTGATCACCAACCACCAGGGCTCTGTGATCGCCGAAAATGGCGCGATCACCAGCCTCTACCGCTACGGCCCTTACGGCGAACCCGATACATGGACAGGTTCACGCTTCCGCTACACGGGGCAAATCGCGCTGCCGGAGGTTTCTCTCTACCACTACAAGGCGCGGGTTTATGACCCCGCGCTGGGTCGGTTCCTGCAAACTGATCCCGTCGGGTATGAAGACGATCTGAACCTCTACATGTACGTTGGAAATGACCCGCTCAATCGGATCGATCCAACAGGGAGAGAGTCGTGGCTTCTATCGCGGCCAACGGGATGGGGCGATACTGACCACCTGGCTGTAATTGTGGCGCCTGCACCAGGCGGAGACGTGGAGGCGCAATTCTCCTATGGTCCGAGCGAAGGGATCGGCGGGCAACTAACCGTCCAACCCCCAGGCACAAGCATATATGAGGGCGACCGTGCCGACTGGGCGACTCTTTCGGACCCGAACGCCGCACGGGAAGCTGGCGTTTCAGCTCGCCAAATCAACGCATCGGACCCAACTGTCCGAGCAACGGGCGAGAGCGTGAACGCTCGACTAGGTACTCCGGGCGCGCCGGGCCCCGTGCCATATTCGCCCGTGCCGACAACTGGGAGCGCTGCAAATAGCAACTCAGCGGCATACGCGATCGCTAACGGAGCAACTCAGGCCGACAATCCGGGGGCCCCAGCTCAGCAATTGCCCCCGGGGGCTCAAGCGCCCGGATGGGGTGAGGCAGGGCGCGTGCTGCCCGGAACCGGTGCGCCGCCGCCGCCACCGCCACCGCCACCGCCAAACCCGTATGGCCCGGGACCGGTGCGTTCGCACTGAGGAGCATGTTGTCATGGGAAAGGGAACAACCGCGTGGACAAGGATTCTGATCCTCGCCGCCGTCTGCCTAGCAATTTTGGCCGGTTGGTTTTTTTTAGATGAGCGGACGCGCCTAACCGTATTCAAGCCAAATGGCTTTATCGTTTCTGGCGAAGCTCTAGGTGTCGCGATCGGTGACAGTCGGGACAGCGCGCTACAGAAGCTGCGGAACTCTGGGATGGCATTCCAAGGAACTCAGAATGGCGGAACTTGTTTTTTCCGCGAAGTGCAGCCTGGTCGCGAACTTGACACTTTCTTCGTCTCCTCGTGGCACGGAGGCATGGTGTGTATTGTGTCGCGGAACGAACGCGTTGAAGAGCTGATTTGGGCTTTTCAGCCGGTTTCTCTTTGAAGTGCGAGCGTGCCCTGGATCATCTCGTCCGAGGCAGAACCATGGAACACTCCGATTTAATGCAACCCGAGACCCTGCGCGCTATCGAAGGCCGGTGCGATGCGGCGCGGCCGGGGCCTTGGCGGTCAATGGTTGAAGGCCGGGATCACACCAGCGGCTCGAATGTGATCGTTGTCGGCCCGCCTGGGTCTGATCTCGATGACATCGAATTGCTGAACGGAACGGCCGCTGACCAGGACTTTGTCGCGACGGCTCGAACGGGCGTGCCCGCGCTTCTGACTGAGATCAGAGAGCTGCGTCGTCGCCTGGGCATCGAAGGATTCTAGGCTCGAAAATCAGAAGCAGGGTGTAGGGCTAGATAAAGCAGGTGCGGCGCTTATTGGCATAAGCGCCTGTCTGCACGTCGAAAAATCCACGGTGCGGCGGGGTGCGCGCGGGGTGCTCTTGGTTGGCGAAAATCGCGGCGGCGCCGCTGCGTACAACACCGGGTGCGCCGGCCGTGCGCGCGCGTCAACCCCGCGCCGCGCTGCGCGCGTCGCCCCTTCGGGCTTTGGGGATTGACCCGACGAGCACGGTCGGGGTATCGCGGGCGCTCACTTTCGCGTACGATATCGCCTCCAATCGCACGCGGGTGACGTGGCCGGATTCAACCGCGCAAAACCCGCAGTTTGTGCAGTATACCTACGACGCGATGAACAGGGTCGACTTGGTGCAGGAGAACGCTGTTACGACGCTCGCGGACTATCATTACGATGCGCTGTCGCGAAGAGCGTCCGTGACGCGCAGCAATAGCGCCAACAGCGATTGGGGCTACGACAATGCCTCGCGCTTGACTGGGCTGATCCACGATCTGCCGGGCGGCGCGATCAACGACCAGAATTTTGGCTTCGGCTACACGCCGGCGTCGCAAGTCTCCTCGCGCAGCGCCTCGAACGACAATTACAACTGGACCGGCGCAACCATCGCCAACCGGGCCTACGCGCGCAACGGCTTGAACCAGTACACCAATGTCGGGGGCGTGGCGTTTGCGTATGCGGGCGGGGACGGCGCGCGCGGCAATCTCACTTCCGACGGGTCGCGCACGTTCGACTACGATCTGGAGAACCGTCTGATCGGCGTGACCGGCTCAGCCTCGCTGGCGCTGAGCTATGATCCGCTCGGGCGCTTGCAACAAACGGCGGGAACCGCGACGACGCAATTTCTGTACGATGGCGATCGGTTGGTGGCGGAATACGACGGCGCCGGCTTGCTGCTGCGCCGCTACGTGCACGGACCGGGCGTGGATGAACCCTTGGTGTGGTATCAGTGCGCGACGCCGTCCACTTGCGCCAACGACCGCCGCTATCTCATCACCAACCACCAGGGCTCTGTGATCGCGGAGAATGGGGCGACGACGAGCCTCTACCGCTACGGCCCCTACGGCGAACCCGATACATGGACCGGCTCACGCTTCCGCTACACGGGACAAATCGCGCTGCCCGAAGCGCAACTCTACCACTACAAGGCGCGCGTCTATGACCCAGCGCTGGGTCGGTTCCTGCAAACTGATCCCGTGGGATATGAGGCAGGGGATATGAACTTGTACGCCTATGTGGCGAACGATCCCCTCAATCGTAGTGATCCAACGGGCCTGTGCACGGCTTCGCGAATAGGTACTGCCGAGGGTTCCATCTGCGGCGGAAGTGCATTTGACCCTTCCTACTTCGACGGCCCCGACGACTCCGGTGGCGGTTTGCCTGACCCGACAATTGAAGGGACCATTACCCGAGCGTGGAATGAGTTTTGGGGCACGGCGGAATCGCGAGCAGAGGCGATGGAGCAAGTCGGCAAGGATTTACAGACGACAGCAGAAAACGTCGATGAAATCACAAGTCCATTCTTCAATTCGCCAGAAGGGATCATTCTTGGTGTTATTTTTGACCCTTCGCCGGCGGGTGAGGTACGCGCCGTTTCTGTTGCGGCGGAGAGTGTAACAAACTTTATAGGGGTGGGAGCACGAGTTGTCCGACACGACGCCGATGCGTTTGTCGCGGTGAGCCAAGATGGCTTGAGACGTTTCCGAATGGACTTCACCGGCCATGGCGATCGACCACACTTCCATTTGGAGCAGAGAGGCAGTTCAACAGCGCGCTTCCGAGATGCCACTAGCGAACACAGGGGGTATTTTCGCGATGAGTGAAGTCTCGTTTGTCAACAGCGTTGGATTTCATCGGATCGAGTTAGTCGAAAAAAGCGAGGGCATTTATGTCTTCGTGTACGAACAGGAGAGTTCGCAGTTTCCGGAGCGTGATTACTTGGACGACACATGGGAAATCGCCCGCGAACGATGTGTCGAAGACTACGGTGTGCCGGAAAATTCTTGGATGCCAGGGCCGGCAAAGTAGAGCCGGACTCGGGGGACGCAGATTTGTCGAACGATGACGCTCTTAAACTCCCCATCATCGCGGAGAACGGTGTGTTTTCGGGCGCTTCGCTGCTGGCGGATTACACCTACGATACGCTGTCGCGGCGCGATTTCCTGACGCGCGGCAACGGAACCAACAGCGATTGGGGCTACGACAATGCCTCGCGCCTGACCGCGCTGATCCACGATCTGCCGGGCGGCGCGATCAACGACCAGAATTTTGGCTTCGGCTACACGCCAGCTTCGCAAATGTCCTCGCGCAGCGCCTCGAACGACAATTACAATTGGACCGGCGCAACCATCGCCAACCGCAGCTACGCGCGCAATGGCTTGAACCAGTACACCAATGTCGGGGGCGTGGCGTTTGCGTATGCGGG
>Ga0247727_10005034_pt1 | contig 27279 bp, 23 predicted proteins | sample WisWelCaveWW1625_FD_202498 | JGI IMG/M metagenome (GOLD analysis project Ga0247727, IMG submission 202498) | Biofilm microbial communities from Wishing Well Cave, Virginia, United States - WW16-25 | ecosystem: Environmental > Aquatic > Deep subsurface > Groundwater > Cave microbial mat | place...
TGACGCTCAGCCTCTTCCCGTGCGAGAATGATGATCTTCCGACCCTTGTCCGTGAATCGTTCGAACATCCTGCCTCCTTTTAGGTGAAGCCGATCACCAGTTCCACGCGCGCAAAGTTCTCGAAAAATCTGGCCTAATTCTAACTAGAAGGATTTTACGTGTCAAGACTACGAGACAATCGCACAAGCCAAGAACCGATGTTCAGGCGAGAGGCACGGGGCTAGGGGCAAGTGGCGAAGACTGCGGTCGGGAATCCAGCTCTTTCCTCTAGCCCCTAGCCTCGCGCCCCTCGCCTGGCCTGTTGGCACGCTTTCGCAACGAACCTTCATGAACAATGCAGGCTGGTTCGTTGACTTCAAAAGAACCCTCCCGATACAATCGCGCACATTTTCACTGATCTCTCGATAGAATCACGATACGGTTTCACTGCATGAAAAGCAAAAGTGTCGGGATCCTGACAAAACCGAAATTTCCTGAGGATAAGAGCCCGCTGCAAGATGTGGTCGCCTGGCTCCGAACTCGAAATATCGATGTGATCTTAGACACGACGTCGGCGAGTCTTCTCGGTGAACAAGGGGGCTTTCAGAAACCTCAGTTGGCGAGCAAAGCGGACGTACTTCTTGTCTTGGGCGGCGACGGAACCATGCTGAATGCCGCTCGACTTGCCGGGGAACGAGGCATTCCCATCCTCGGTGTCAACATGGGCGGACTGGGGTTTTTGACCGAGGTCAGGTTGGAGAACCTGTACCCCTCGCTCGAACGGGTATTTGCGAATGACTTTGTTCTCGATGAACGGCTCATGCTACGGACGTATATTCATCAGCAGGGTGAAACGGTCGCGCAAGGGGTGGTGTTGAACGATGTCGTGATCAGCAAGGGCACGCTCGCCCGCATGATCGAACTGAAGATTGCGATTCAAGGACGATTCGTGACCAACTTGCGTGGCGACGGGTTGATCGTCAGCAGCCCGACGGGTTCTACCGCCTACTCTCTTTCAGCCGGAGGTCCCATTATTGATCCGGCAGTCCAGTCATTGATCCTGACGCCGGTGTGTCCTCATACGCTGACGCATCGGCCATTGATTGTGCCGGGCAACGCGGAGATCGAAGTGACACTCACTAGTAAAGATAACGGCGCCATGGCGACGCTCGACGGACAGGAGGGGGTGACGATCACGCAGGGAGATACGGTCGTCATCCAGACCTCGGAGCACCGGACCCGATTGATCCGATTTCCGGAGAGCAATTACTACGACCTACTCAGAGAAAAACTCAAATGGGGGGACGGGTAGAAACGAACGGTCTACCCACGCTCGAGCAGTCCGATCATTTCCTGGTTAGTGGTGTACTTGAATTCTCCGATACAATCTGTCGCGCCCGTGTGAGCCTTCTCTGCAGCTTCGAGCGCTCGGAGATTTTTCACATCTACCGGATGGCTCTTCCGATCATTCAGGAACGTCTTCAATTTGTCGAGGACGACCTTCGAATGGTTGCCCGGCGGCTTGATTGCCAAATATCGGTTCACCACCTCTGCGCACCAATCTCCGTCCCGTTTGGCAATGCCGACTAAGCCTTCGCTCGCCTTCCGTGCCCAACCAGCGAGAAACACGCCGTCGACGATCTTGCCCGTGGTTTCATCATAGGCTTGGAAGAGCGCGTCGTCCGGATCGTTGCCGGTCTTATTGGGATTCGTGATGAACATACCGCTCTTGTACGGCAGTCCAACGGTCTCATCGACTTTGTCGCCGACCGCGAAGACGACGGAATCGCAGGGGAACTCATAATACTGTTTCAGCCCGACCGCGACCGTATCCTCGCCTTTTGGATCGAGCCTGTTGTCTTCCATTTCCAAGCCGCGCACGCGGTTGTTCGCGTCAACGAGAATACGCTTGGGTGATGCGAGGAACTTGAATCCCATTTTCGTCTCGCTGGCCGTCTGTTCGCATTTCGTAAATTCGTCAGTCAAGGCCTTCAGCACCTCATCGGCATTCTGACCAACCGCGGCAAGGCGATCCTTGATTCGAGCCACTTCCTTTGTAATGCCTTCCACATCCATGTTCGAACAGACGGCCCTGATTTCCTTGGGGTTGTATTTGCGTTCAACTGGGCCACGCCGCACGACCGCGGTGACCCGCTCGACTTTCTTGTAGCGAACCAGCCAGTGTGCGATATCGACCATCACATCGCCGGCGCCGATGACCGCCACGTTCTTGCCCATATCGAACGGTCGGTCGCCGAAACCGGGCAGTCGATTGAAATGGTAGACCACGTCTTTCGCGTGAAAAACCCCTTTAGCCGAATCCCCTTCCACGCCGATCGCCTTGGTCCCTTGCGCACCGATAGAAAACACGACCGCGCTGGCGCCAAGGCTTCGTACCTCTTCGACGGTAAGATCTTTTCCGTTGCCGATTGATACATTGCCGAAATAGTGGACGTTTGGTCGCTCGAGCAACTCCCAGTACTGCTTTTTGAGACCACCACGCAGCTTCAACTTCGAGGGGAAGATTCCATATTCAGCCAACCCACCGAACTTGATGTCGCGATTCAGGATAATGACTTCATGGCCTGCCTTCGAGAGCGAACTCGCCAGGGCCATGCCGGCTGGTCCGGCACCGGCCACAATGATCACATGCGATGTCGTCGTGCTCATGCCTTGTTCTCTGGGTGAATCGACAGAGAAAAACCTAGAACCTCAACAGTTCCGCGGACTTTAGCATAGGTGGTTTTTCTCTGTCAAAGCTGAAGAAACACCCTCAGATCGAGAACGCGGGTAACAATTGTCCTCAATCGTGACAGCGGCACGCTATAGGAGAAACGGATGGTCTATCAGCGCTTATGTGGGGTGGAAAAAGCCAAGAAGGTGGCTCTCATTGCCTGTATGCGAAACCGCCGATCATGCTCAACGCGATTCTGAAGCATCGGACGCACGGAATGACCTTCGCAACTCTGGATTAGGTACGCGTGCGCGTTCCGGTGAGGAAAAGTGGGACAGGCACCACCGAAGACGGCGGAGCCAGTCCCTTGCCCTCTACCCTCCAGCACTTCCGACCGGTCCGCCTGGTTCGGTCATGCGCCAGGGGTCGAGCAGTTCGTTGAGCCGCTTTTCTGGGAGGACTTTTTGTTCCTTCGCCATCTGGCGCACGGTCTTGCCTGACTTGTAGGCGTCCTTGGCGAGTTTCGCGGCAGCCTCGTAACCGATCTCCGGAGCCAGGGCGGTGCACATGGCCAGGCTTTCCTCTATCAAGCTCTTGCAACGCTCGTCGTTGGCCTTGATGCCGTCGACACACTTGACCGCGAAATTGGTTGAGGCTGTCGAGAGGAGTTCAATGGATTGTAATAGGTTATAGGCCATGACCGGCAGCATGACGATCAGTTCGAAATTGGCCGCTTGCCCTCCCACCGTGACCGTCACATCGTTGCCGATCACCTGAGCGCAGACCATCGTCACCGATTCGGCAATGACCGGGTTGACTTTGCCCGGCATGATGGACGAGCCTGGTTGTGTCTCCGGCAGATTGATCTCCCCGAGCCCACAGCGCGGGCCGGAGCCGAGCCATCGAATGTCGTTGGCGATCTTCATGAGGCTCACGGCGATGACCTTCAACTCCCCGCTCGCTTCGACCAACGAATCCTGTGTAGACTGCGCTTCAAAGTGGTTCTTCGCTTCTGTAAAGGTGCAGCCGGTCTCCTTCGAGATGATGGCCAACACCTTGGCTGAAAACTTCGGGTGGCAATTGAGCCCTGTGCCGACTGCTGTGCCGCCGAGCGCGACTTCGCTGAGCGCGTCTTGTGCGCGCTTGACTCGTTGAATGCCTAATTCAATCTGCCTCGCGTACCCGCCGAATTCCTGACCCAGCCGCACAGGCGTCGCATCCTGCAGATGGGTGCGACCGATCTTGACTATCTTGTCGAACTCTTTGGCTTTTCGAGCGAGCGCTTTCTGCAAGCAGGTGAATGCCGGGATGAGCTGCTGTTGCATCATCTCTCCGGCGGCAATATGAATCGCCGTGGGAATTACGTCGTTGCTGGATTGGCCCAGATTGACGTGATCGTTTGGATGCACCAGCTTGCTGCCTCGCGCGCCGCCTAACAACTCGGTGGCACGATTGGAGATCACCTCGTTGGTGTTCATGTTCGTCGAGGTACCTGAACCGGTTTGGAAAATGTCTACGGGGAATTCGGCGTCGAGTGCTCCCTCGACCACTTCGGTTGCTGCCTGGTTGATCGCATCCGCTGGTTTCTTGTCAAGGAGGCCCAGCGACTGATTGACCGCCGCGGCAGCACGTTTGATCATCCCCATCGCCCGGATCATGGCGCGGGGAAATCGTAACGAGCTGATTGGGAAGTTCTCGATGGCGCGGGCGGTTTGCACACCATAATAGGCAGTGGCCGGTACAGCCAGCTCGCCCATCGTATCTCGCTCAACTCTGGTCGCAGGTGACGCCGTGGTCGAAGCCCCTGTCGGTACTTTGTGCTCCTTCTTCATGCGTTCTACTCCGGTGTAAGGGTCATCAAGTGTTGCGGGCGCAATGATAAACTCCGCTACCCTGCGTGCACAAGGGCATTAGCGCGAGACCCGGATGGTTTGTCTTGTTTGTTTGGTCTATTTGGTTTGTTTGGTTGAACGTAACTACTGAGGTGTTTAGGCTGAAGGCGATAAATTACCTCGCTGGGTTCAAGCAGAGATGAATCCGCTTTGGGCAGAAGCCCGACCCCTAAAAGCCTTCAGCCTAGCTACCTATACAAAAGAAGAGGCCCGCCGGAGCGGGCCTCTGTTCAGACCGGATGCGGCGGCTGGCGATTAGCCGACCGTGACTTCGATCGCTTTCGGCTTTGCCTTCTCGGACTTGGGCAACTGAAGATTCAGAACGCCGTCCTTGAATTCCGCCTTCACCTTCTCCTCATCGACGAGATCGGGCAATGTGAAGCTCCTGACAAAGCTGCCGTAAGAGCGCTCCACCCGATGGTACTTTTTGCCTTTCTCTTCTTTCTCCTGCTTCCGCTCACCCTGGATCGTGAGAACACCGTCTTCTACCGTCACCTTCACATCCTCTTTCTTCACGTCAGGGATCTCCGCCTTGATCTGATAGTCTCCATCCGTTTCACTGACGTCCACGGATGGCACCCAGTCGGCAACGACCATCGTCTCCTTGCCGTTCGTCTGAGGCAAAGCGGGACGGTTGAACATCCGATTCAACCGATGCGACATGTCTTCGAGTTCACGAAACGGATCCCATCGTACAAGTGTCATGGTAGACCTCCTTCTTGTTCGTATTCACTGTTTCAGAATGTCTATTCGCGGCGCGCGCCGATGTCTCTGTATGAAGCGGTAGATAACTCTGCCTGCCGCAGAGTCAAGGGGGCCTCCGCGCGAAGCGCGAGAACCGGCTGGTATCTCTTGTTTATTTGGTCTATTTGGTTTGTTCGGTTGGACTAGACTAACCGAACGAACAAAACAAACCAAATGAACCAGTCACGCCTGTCTCCCGCAGGATGCTCAAAAAGGCCGTCCAGCAAGGCCGCAGCGAGTGAAGGGCCGGAGGCGTACCCTCTGGGTACGTTGAGGGTCTGAACGATGCGAGAACGACGCTGGCGGACTTTTTCAGCATCCTGCTAGCGTTGCTCGATGGGCACGTAAGGCCGGCCATGCTCACCGGAATAGATTTGATCAGGACGGAACAACTTGTTCTCGCGAAGCTGTTCGAGCCAATGGGCCAGCCACCCCGACACTCGAGCCAGAGCGAATAACGGTGTAAACAGATCGGTCTCGATTCCCAACTTGTCGTAGACGATCCCGGAGTAGAAGTCGACGTTGGGATAAATCCCTTTCCCCTTCAGCAACTCTGCTGCAACCCGCTCGACCTCTACGGCAACCTCGTACAACGGTGAACTGCCACATTCTTTGAAGAGTCGCTCGCAGAGACCTTGTAGGATTGTCGCACGGGGATCTTTGACCTTGTACACCCGATGACCGAAGCCCATCAGCTTTCGTTTCGCACGGAGCTGTTCTTCGAGGTACGATCGGACCCGACTTGGCTCCCCAATCTCCTTCAGCATCTGCACGACTTCTTCGTTGGCCCCGCCGTGCAGCGGGCCCTTCAGGGCCCCAATTGAGGACGCGACGACCGTATAGGGATCTGCCAGCGTCGAAGCGGTGACCATGCCGGTGAAGGTTGAAGCATTCATCGTGTGCTCGGCATGGAGGACCAGGCAGTCGTCGAAAATGTTGCCCCACAAAGGAACCGGCTCTGTCTCAGTCAGCATGTAGAGGAAGTTTTCTGAAAATCCAAGATCGTCGCGCGGTGGAATGTACTCGTTCCCATACCGCAGGCGCGCCCAGGCCGCGACGATCGTGGGTAGTTTGGCAACGAGACGGACTGTAGACCAATAGTTATTTTCAACGTCCTGGACATTCCGGCTTGGATAAAACATGCCCAAAGCAGCAACCGCAGCTTGCAAGGCGTCCATGGGATGCCCCTGCTCCGGAAGGCATTTCAATAAATCGACAATTTTGAACTTGATGCGGCGGTGATGGACGATGTCCTCGTTCCACCGTGCGAGCTGGGGTTGAGTGGGAAGGTGTCCAAATAGTAACAGATAGGCGGTTTCGAGGTAGGACGATCGCAGGCAAAGTTCTTCGACGCGGATGCCGCGATATTCCAGCACACCGTGCTGCCCGTCCACATCGCTAATCGCGGATTTGGCTGCTGGGACGCCGGCGAGCCCCGGCATGAAATCATGTGGCATGACTGTACTCCTTCACCTGAGTGGCAGGATACATGGCGCAGGATGCTGAAAAAGTCCGCCAGGCTACGTACCGTGGCGCGTGACGCGCCAGACATGCGAGAAAGGCGCGAAGTGCACAGAGTGGATTTCCATCTCGTCCCGCCTGTTCGCGCGGCTAGGTTTTTCCGAAGCCTGCTAACGTCGAGATAGTCTATCATGTTCGAAGAGGCAGATCTTGAAATGGCTCTTTTCGGTTGGCATACTCAATTTGCCTGCCGTTTACAACCGGGGAAAGGCAAGCGCGATCCGAAGGCCGAAGGTCGGAGTTCGAAGGTCCAAACACTTCAGCCTTCAGTCTTCAGACCGTCTAACCAGTTGCGCTTTTCCCGCCTGTCTCGCTTGAATCAAGCATTGGATACGCAGAGGAGGTAAGCGATGACTCCGCGTCTGTCCCTCCTGTTGATGCTGTTCGGCCTCATCGCGATTGGGACAGCCTCCTTGGTTCAGGCCGACGGCGAGCTCCTTGGTTTTGCCGTCGTGAGTGAGGTGCCAAAAGATAAGGCGCGGGTGTCTGCGAAGGTCTCGGTGAATGACGCAGTGTCAGATATGAAGCTGCTCGCGTCGGAGACGATCCTGAACAATCTGATTTGGAAAAAACTGGAAATCTGTCATGCCATGAAGCTTGAAGGATTCAAAGTTGCTGAAGGCTTTCAGGTTGTCACGGTGCACATGATCGACGCCGGCATGCTGCCGATGTCCTTACAGTCTTTTGCGGGCGATTGCTTGATTAAGAAGGCGATCGAGATCGCACCGCTGGTCGACTAGCAGGGTGCTGAAAAAGGCCGCCAGCATCGTTCTCGCTTCGCTCAGAGGCTCAACGTACCGAAGCGTACGCCTCGCCTCTTCGCTTGCTGCGGCCTTGCTGGACGGCCTTTTTGAGCATCCTGCACGAGACACGCGGGACTGGTTGATCTGGTTTGTTTGGTTCATCTGGTTAGTCTAGTTCAACCAAACAAACCAAATAGACCAAATAAACAAGAGAAACCATCCGGGTCTCGCGCTTCACGCACCGCAGGCTAGGCGCGTCGGCATTCCGGACAAGAGGTGGGTTCTTCTGTTGCCTCACACTCTTCGGCGGTCAAGGAGAAGAGTTGTTCGCACTGCCGGCAGGGGCGAATTTCGAAGTAGGCGGTTCCCTTATCGTCGATGTGGGTGGGCAAGAGCAGCTCCAGCGGGTCATATCCGATCGAGCCGCCGTCGGAGAATTTGACGATGGCCAAGCGGTCGTTAAAGACCTCGAAGGTTCCTTCCTGCCCTTTTCGGTCTAATATATGTCCGAGAACGAATACCGGCTGTCCCTTACGCTTCGTGCGGAGGTCTCGTAAGGTATGCTGGGTGTCCGTAGCGCAAGAAAACTGACCGGTGGAACTGGTTCCGAAGATTGGCGTTGGCATAATGGGCATTCATGCGAATAAGATGAATCCCATGTATCACATGGGTAAAAATGGCGTCAAGGCGGGCGAGAGGCAAAGAAAGGAGTTTGATCATGGCAAAGGTGACGATTTACCAGAAACCAACCTGTAGCACATGCCGTCAGGCGGTGCAGTTGCTAAAAGAGAGTGGCAAGCCCTTCACGGCCATTAATTACTATGAGAAGCCCTTCACGCAGGCACAACTCAAGAACCTTTTAAAGAAGGCCGGTCTCTCACCGAAGGATATTCTGAGAACCAAAGAAGACATCTACAAGGAGCTCGGTTTAGCCAAAAAGAATCTTTCGGATGATGAATGGCTAGCTGTAATGGTGGCTCATCCGGATCTCATTCAGCGTCCGATTGTCGAAAAGGGTGAAAAGGTAATCTTGGCTAGACCGGCGGAGTCTGTGAAAGGACTTCTTTAGCCAGACCTACGTTCCGTAGTCTCCACTCGCAATAACTCTCCCTGATTCGGCATGAGATCGTCGTGCCGGGATAACTGTCTCCAGTCCGCGTTTCACGACGTTCCCTCCTGCTCCTTTGGCTTCATACAGGGCACGGTAGGCCGACTTGATCACCAGAGTCAGCGTCGCGCTGTCGTTCAGTTTTTCCGCCACACCGATACTCAGAGTGATTGGGAGTGCCTGATCGCGTGATCCGGTCTTTTGGGTCACTCGCTGCTTTTCCCAGACCCGATCCCGTCCTCGGAGGAACAGATTGATGGCTTCGGCCGTTTTACGGACGGTCTCCAACGTACTCAAGGCTTCGGTGTTTGATTTTCCAGGGAACAGTACCGTGAGTTCCTCTCCGGTCGTACGGAAGATCTGTCCACCAGAACAAGCGGCATGAACTCTGGGTGCAACCAGTTTCAGAATCTGTTCGCTGACAGATTTTCCGTGAATGTTAGCATTCTGAGTTAGTTGGTCGATGCCGATGACTGCGACGGAAAATCGCTTCCCGAGTTGCCCAATCGCTTCGTCATAAGCCAGGCGACCGGGAACGCCTGTGAGTTCGTCGCGGTAGGTCTGCCGATAGAAGGATTGAAGTAATGTGGAGAAGAGAATCAGTCCGGCCGCCATGAAAAAGTTTGTCGGTTGCCAGCCGTAGCGGCTCGTATGATAGGCCACAAAAACGGCAAAGAGAGCCCAGATTGCTCCTCCCTCTAGTGGGTCACGATGAAGGGCGAATCGTATAAAGTGCAGCAACGACGCTGTGGCGAAGGCAAACAGCGCCGGCTGTGGAATCGGCGTCCATTCCATGTGCCGCGAGGGGATATACTCCCATGTGAAGGAGGAAGCCAGGTCATGCTGCTCCGGAAGGCAGAGCCAGAGCAGCAGAAATGGTTGGACCAAGACGAGCACTACACGCGTCAAGCCACGAAGTGTCAAAAGGGAATCTTCTTTGAGGAGGGAAAAGGCCAATAGGTTGAGTGGGACGAGAAAAGCGGATATGGCGACAATCGTCTGGCGTACGGCCTCCTGATCGGCACCGGTGGTGGGAAGTAAGACCAGGGCTTGATCGGCGAGTGCCAGCACAAGCAGGGAGAGGATCATGCGACTGCTGGCAAAGTACCAGCCGAAGATGAGCCCAAACGTGAGGACGATATACGGCAGGGCTGCGATCGGCTGTTGCAGCCACATTGGGAGTCCCTGGGGACGAAGAAATCCAATCGCAATGAGAAAAATCAGCCCTCCAGGGAAGAGAACCGAGAGGATGGATTTCCCGAGCTGACTCAGCATAGGTCGTACCTGTGAATAGGGTGGACTGGGGTCCTAGCAGAAATGCCAGATCCGTACCAGCCCGTGCCTACTTTGTAGAGAGCGCTAAAACAGGGATCCAGTAAAACCCTGGTTTTTCGAGGGGAAATCCGGCGTCCGCCTGCCGCCTTGCAAGGGAGCCGCGAGGGCGAGGGCTTAGACAGGTCCGTTTTTGAACAGTCAGCGAAATGTGTCAGGCAGGGGGAGCGAGAGACGGCTCGTCAGCTTGCAGCGTTCAAGGGACGTTCCTGGGTGATCCGGAGGGCACCGGAAATTCGATCTACGGTAATGGTAACCGCTCCATCCAATACTTGTAACAGCAGGTCCCCGGCCACTTGTCGTCGCCAGCCACGGAGGATGGGTACATCGATGGCCGTCCGATTCTCCCTGGCTTCCACGAGCGTTTGTAGGTCGGTGTTGGTGGCGAGCATGGTGGGGGCAATCCCCTCCTCTGCCGCACAGGCTTTCAGCACGGCTTGCAGGAGTTCGACGATGCCGGCCGATTCAGGGTCCGGTTTTCGTTCGCGAGGAACTTCCGGCCATGCCGACGGTGGAAGCACCTGTGCCGAGGTGATGGCAGCCAACAGTTGTTCTCCGTGTCGTTCGACCTCGGAAGAATGGACGCCGCGGAGGCCACGCAGCTCATCAACCGATTTGGGTGGATGGCGCGCGAGTTGGAGGAGCACCTCGTCCCGCATGACGCGTCCACGAGGCACGTTCCGGCGGTGGGCTTCCGCTTCTCGCCAAGCGGCCAATTCACGAAGCACAGCAGCCCCTTTGGGCTTGAGCGTGTCCCATCCTCGAATTCGTTGGTAGCGCTCCCGTGGCTCTCGACTTTTTTCTCCCACCGCCGCTTCGAGGCGTGCAAATTCCTCACTGACCCATTCCAACCGTCCGAGTGCGCTCAGGCGATCCTGTAAATGCGTATGGATCGACAGAAGGAATTCGACATCTTCTAAGGCGTAAGCGATCTGGTCATTCGAGAGCGGCCGCGCACTCCAGTTGGTAAAGGTATGAGCCTTGGCCAGCTTCGTCCCGTGGAGTCGCTGAACCAAGTTCGCGTAGGCAATTTGGGCTCCATACCCGACCATGGCAGCGGCGACCTGGGTATCGAAAAACGGCTTCGGGATCTGTCCTGCATGCATGGCGAAAAGATCGAGATCTTGCCGCCCGGCGTGGATGATTTTCTCAATTTTGGCATCACAGATGAGCTCCCAGAAAACGTCGAGCGATCCGCTGGCCTGTACGGCAGGAAAGTCAATGACCGCAGCGGTGGTGGCGGTGGCGACTTGGATCAGTTCGAGCCGTGGAATAAAGGTGTCTTCCCCGACGAATTCCGTATCCAGAGCCAGCCGCGGACTCTGCCGCAACGTGTGGCAGAGGGATTCTAGTGCAGGCAGGTCGGTCACATACGGTAGAGGTGTATTGGGTGTCACGTGTGTTTCATTCTGTTGGACGGTAGGTGGCGTCTGGTGACCGTGGTGGCTCGACATTGCTGAGGCTCAAGTATTCCTTCAGGAACTGGTAGGCCTCCAACATGCGGCGCAACTCCGGTTCAGCGCTGCGGTCCCCATTATTCGAATCAGGATGGAATTGCTTGGCCTTGTGGCGAAATGCGGCGGTGACATCGGCGAGTGAACTGCCGAATTCTACGCCCATCGCGGCGTATGCATCCATCGCGTTGTTGAAGCCGCTCGATCCTTGTGACAGGTCGCCGCCTCCCCCGCCGGCGGCTTTCAACATATCGGCCAGGCTGATTTTCTTGCGCCGGCGACGGGGGCGCTCTCGAATCTCGCTGTCGAAATCGTCCCATCGGTCTTCGACAAACTCGAGGCGGGATTCCAAGCGCATCGCACCGGAGAGCTCACGGATCTCCCCAATCTCCTCTTCAATCTGGACCAGTGATTTGATGATTTCCTCCAGCCCTTGTTCAACGCGAAAGAAACTGTCGACCCGCTCTTGCATCATCGTATCGACGGCGAGCTCCAGACTCTCTTCGGCTTTCGGGCGCAACGAGTCGATCCGTCGTCTCATTCCTTTCTGAAACTTGATGAATTTGCTTTGTGAGAACGGCATGTCAACCAGACTCTCTTCTAGCAGGCTGCGGAAAAACTATGCCGGTACGTCCGAACGTCGATGGTTCTCACGTGTGAGACAAACCCAACCTCTCCGGTTCATCTGGTTTCTCTGGTCTATCTGGTTCATTTCGTTCAACCAAACAAACCAGACAGACCGAACAGACCAAATGAACAAGAGGCGCGCATTGTAACACAGCCGGTCGCGTGCCAGAAGGGCAGTGGAAACAGCTGGATTCATGTGGTCTGATTGGTTAGGAGGACGCGAAGTCGTCGCTGAGTCTAGTACGGCGTCGGGCCATGCCCGTTTCACGCGCGGCTGCCGCCACGGCTTTTGCCACACGCGGTACGACTTCCTTGTCAAACACGCTGGGGATGATGTAGTCCGCACTGAGAGCCGAAGGGGGAATGGCCTCAGCCAGGGCCTTGGCCGCAGCCAGTTTCATCGCTTCGGTGATGTCCCGCGCCTGCACGTCCAGCGCACCCCGGAAAATGCCGGGAAATGCGAGCGCATTGTTGATTTGATTCGGATAGTCCGAGCGCCCAGTAGCAAAAACCCGGCAATGGGAGGCAGCCAACTCAGGGGGGGCTTCGGGGTCCGGATTGGCCATGGCAAAGACGATGCGATCAGCCGCCATCAGATCCAGATCGGCCGCAGTGACGATATTGCCGACGGATAACCCAATGAAGACATCGGCCCCCTTGAGCGCATCACGAAGCGTGCCTTGGGGACGGTCTTTAGTCATGCAGGCGGCAAGATCCGTTCGGCAGGCCCGCAGCTGCTGGCCGTCCCCTCGCAAGACGATACCGTGCGGCTCGCATCCGATCAGGTGAGAAAGGCCGGCGGCAAGCAGCATCCTACAGCAGGCGGTTCCAGCGGCGCCAAGCCCATTGACGACCACGCGGATGTTCTCCATCCGTTTTCCGGTAACGGTGAGCGCATTGGTCAACGCGGCGAGGATGACCACGGCAGTGCCATGCTGATCGTCATGCATAACCGGAATATCCAGGGCGCTTTTCAAGCGGCCTTCGATCTCGAAACAGCGCGGTGAACTGATGTCTTCCAAATTGATGGCGCCAAATCCCGGAGCAATGGCTTGAACCGTGCGAACAATCTCGTCAGGATCTTGCGTGTTGAGACAAATCGGCCATGCATCGATTCCCGCAAATTCTTTGAACAGCATGGCCTTGCCTTCCATCACGGGTAACGCGGCTTCCGGACCGAGGTTGCCGAGGCCCAGCACCGCAGATCCGTCGGTAACCACGGCGACCGTGTTCCCCTTGCCGGTAAAGGCATAGGATTTGGTTTTGTCCTTCGCGATCGCTTGCGACACGCGGCCGACTCCCGGCGTATAGACCATCGACAAGAGGTTACGTGTCGTGATGGGGAATTTGCTTTGGACGCGAATCTTTCCACCGAGATGCAGAAGGAAAATCCGGTCAGAAGCCGAGAGTACTTTCACGTCCGGCAGTGCCGCGATACGAGCGAGTACCTTCTCGCCATGCGCTTCGCTTTGGACGTCGAAGGTCACGTCCGGCACCATACGGTCTGCCGTTGCTGAGACAACATCCACTGCAGCCAAGTTGGCGCCTTCCTCGGCCAGGGCGGCTGCCACCTTCGCGAACATACCTGGCGTGTTGGCGAGTTCAAGCCGAACGGTCAGACGGTAGTTGGAATAGGGCCCAATGTCTTTCATGGCTCATCCTTCATTTCATTAAAGACTACCACAAGACAGGTCATGATCTAGAGTGCTTTGCGTGTGTGTCGTCGGTTCCAAGGAGATGGCCGAGGAGGGTAAATACGCGATTGACAACAGCGGCCTATCCTGGCTAGCGTACTGTCCCTGTGTCCTCCTTGAGTGGGGACACAGCACATTACCACTAACATTAAAGGGGGTGACATATTAGGAAGCACATCTTGATGGCAATCGTGGCAGTGGCAGTGACGTTCAGCGCTCCTTGCTTCGCGGGTGACGACAAGAAGGACGAGAAAAAGGACGACAAGGGCAAGTAAGCGCGATGGAAGTCGTTTGTCTGATCAGACAAGCCTAACTTGAACGATTCTGAAGAGGCCTGCGATTTCGCGATCGCAGGCCTCTTTCCTTATACGCTCATTGACCCCTCTCCGGCCCCGATGCTACCGTGGGACCATGCACACTTCACCAGGGTCAGCAAGGTCCAATCGCTTGATCCACGAAACCAGTCCCTATCTCCTACAGCATGCCGGGAACCCGGTCGACTGGTACCCCTGGGGACTGGAGGCCTTGCAGGTATCAAAAGCGCAAAATCGTCCGATCCTGCTCTCGGTCGGATATTCCGCCTGTCACTGGTGTCATGTGATGGAGAGGGAGTCGTTCGAAAATGAGGCGATCGCTTCACTCATGAACAGGCATTTTGTCTGTATCAAAGTGGATCGGGAAGAGCGGCCCGATCTCGACGAGATCTATATGCAGGCCACGGTGACCCTCAACCATGGTCAGGGTGGATGGCCGATGACGGTCTTCCTGACACCGGATCAAGAGCCATTCTTTGCTGGTACGTACTTCCCTCCTGACGATCGCTGGGGCCGCCCAGGATTCCCCAGCCTGCTCAAGAAAATCGCGGATGCGTGGGAGCAGGATGCCGCCGGTCTCATGAGTCAAGCGCATCAATTGACTGAACGGTTGCAGAACGAACTCAAAGCTGTGCCCCCTGTCTCAGTCAGTACCTCCGTGCTCGATGAAGCCGTGACACAATTCCGTGAGAATTTCGACGAGCGCTACGGCGGATTCGGCAGTGCGCCGAAGTTTCCCCCATCGGCAGGGCTCTCGTTGCTCCTGCGTTGTTACCGTCGAACAGGAGCGAGCCGAACCTTGCAGATGGCAACTCGCACGCTCGATGCGATGGCGGCCGGGGGGATCTACGATCATATCGGCGGCGGATTCGCGCGGTACTCCACCGACGAACGCTGGCTGGTTCCCCATTTCGAGAAGATGCTCTACGACAATGCCCTCCTGGCCCGGACGTACCTGGAAGCCTATCAGGTCACCAAGCAAGACTCCTATCGCCAGGTCACGACGGAAGTGATCGAGTACATTCTACGGGAGATGACCGATCCTGCAGGAGGATTTCATTCCGCGACGGATGCGGACTCGGAAGGGGTCGAAGGAAAATTTTTCGTCTGGACGCCGAGGGAGATCCGGGCCGTGCTGCAGAATGCAGAAGATACCCGCCGATTCTGTGCCTGTTACGATATTACCGATCAGGGGAATTGGGAGCATCGGAGTATCCCGAACCGACTGCGTCCTATCGAGGCTGTAGCCAAGGAGTTGAACCTCACCGTCGATGAACTGTACGAGACGACCCGGCGCGTGCGTCCTCTCCTTTATCGAGCCCGTCAAGAGCGAGTCCCGCCCGGACTCGACGACAAGATCATCACGGCATGGAACGGCATGATGATCTCGACGATGGCCGAGGCAGGCCGTGTGTTAGGGATCAGCCGCTACATCGACGGGGCCACGAAGACCGCAGACTTTCTCTTACGGTCGCACCGGACCTCCGAAGGAGCGCTGCTCCGCACGTCGCGGCAGGGCCGGGCCCATCTCGATGGGGTACTGGAGGACTATGCCTATCTCGCAGAAGGATTGATCGACCTCTATGAAGCCTGTGGGCAGGAACGATATCTCACTGCCGCGCTCCAATTGGGAGAGCGGATGGTGGACTCGTTTCTGGACGAGGAGCAGGGAGGGTTCTACACCACCGCGAAAACGCATGAAAGACTGATCATCCGAGCGCGTGAGGGAGCGGACGGTGCGACGCCCAGTGGAAACGCCGTGGCGGTCTCAGCTCTCGCCAGACTCTCGTTTCACTTCGATCGCCAGGATCTGCGCGAGGCAGCGATCGGCGGGATTCGTGCCTATGGCAGCCAGATAGCCCGATATCCGAGAGCCTTTGCCAAAACGCTTGCCGCGGTCGATCTGTTGGCGGAAGGACCGATCGAATTGGCTTTTGTCGGAGCGGCCAACGATCCTGGGCTCGAGGCACTGCAGCTCGCCGTGCGAGAAGTGTTCTTACCTCATCGTGTGATTGCCTCCGGCGATGGAACGGGCCCGCCGTCCGGTCATCCCCTGCTGGCCGGCAAGGGGTTGGTGGAGGAGAAGGCGGCACTCTATATCTGTCGGAACTTTTCCTGCCAGCGTCCCCTCACTGATGCGCGGGAAGTCACCGAGGCGCTGCTGTCGGCATCGCGTCGAACGGATCAGACGCCTCAACAGACACTGCTGCAAGGAGCGGCGCTACCAGGATCGGCCAGTTCCGAGGGAACCGCCAGGTATGCCGCGCGCATCGTGAGTCAGTCACGCGATGACAGCCACATGGAACATGGGTATGGCCGGTTCGGCAACAGCGGGTTGACGACGTCCCGACTGGGTTTCGGTACCTATCGGGTCGGTACGAGAGAGCCGGAGCATCGAGACGCGCTCAAGAAAACCCTGCGAGAAGGCGTGAACCTGATCGACACGTCGACGAATTACATGGACGGCGACAGCGAGCGCCTGGTGGGCTCTGTCTTACGCGAGTTGATCAAGAGCGGTACGCTGACCCGTGAAGAGGTAATCGTCGTCTCCAAAATCGGCTATGTGCAAGGGCACAACTTGAAACAGGCAGAGGCACGAGAACAGGCCGGACGCCCTTACCCTGACATGGTCAAATATGGCGAGGGCATCTGGCATTGTATCCACCCGGAGTATCTGGCCGATCAGCTCACACTGTCACTGGATCGGCTTGGATTGGCCACTCTCGACGTCTGTTTGCTGCACAATCCGGAATACTTTCTTTCCGAGGCAGCGCATCATGAAGGTCGAGATCTCGCGCTGTCGCAAAATACCTTTTATCGACGAATTGAACAGGCCTTCACGTTTTTTGAATCGCAAGTGGCGGCGGGACGGATTCACTATTACGGCGTGTCGTCGAATACGGTGACGGCAGATCCATCGGATACCGAGGCGACGTCGCTCTCTCGCATGTGCGACGCGGCGCGAGCTGCCGCTGCGGCACAGGGCATCGACCACCACCATTTCACGGTGCTGCAATGTCCCATGAATCTCTTGGAGGCAGGCGCATTGGTGACGCCCAATACCGGGATGGATCAGCGGGAGACGGTGTTGGAGGTGGCGCAACGAGAAGGGATCGCGGTGCTGGTCAATCGTCCGCTCAATGCCATGCCGACGAAAAAGAGCGGCGTACTTCGATTGGCGGATTTTCCGATCGAAGGTGATCCGGTGGACTTCGATCGACAATGCCGGACGGTTGCGGCGCTTGAAGAAGAGTATCGAACGACCATTGCCCCGACCCTTCAACATAGTGGTCAAGGGATGGCCCCAGCCGACTACTTCACCTGGGCCGTTGAGTTGACGCGCGTGCGGCCTCAGATCCAGGGTCTGGAACATTGGGAACAGATCGAGCAACAAATGATCGCGCCGCATCTCAATCAAGTGATGCAGGCGCTCTCGCGGCATTTTACCGGAACGTCCGCTGAACAGTGGGAGGCGTGGCGCGATCGCTATGTCCCGCAATTGCTCACCCTGTTGCGCGAGCTCCGCAGAGAAGCCACCAAACGCAGTCGTGCGAAAACCGCCTTGGTGTCGGCGGCCCTCGATCCACTGTTGCCCGAAGCCAGGCGCAGAGAATCGCTGTCACGAAAGGCTCTGTGGGTGCTGGCTAGCACGCCTGGCGTCAACTGTGTCCTGAATGGAATGCGTTCTCCAGCCTACGCCGACGATTCTCTTGCCGTCATGGGATGGGAGCCGCTGAAGGGAGTCAAGCAGATATACGAAGGTATTGCACAGCGAGAGCCGTCTCTATCGTGAACGCGCCGGTCGGATGAGATCTAGCCCGCATGATTCATGAACGTTTCTGCTGCAATCGCTGATGATCAGGCGAGAGGCACGGGGCCAGAGGCTAGGGGGTGATCAGAAGGAATGTCTGCCCTCTCACCTCGTGCCCCTCGCCTGGCCTGCGCCCCCTCCCATCCCTCGCCCATACTATGGGGGAGGGTGAGAGAAGGGGGCCGAACCGTCATGAATAATACGGGCTGGAGGAATAGATAGTATCCGAAAATCCGCTACTTACGATTGCCGATAAATTGGGTGAAACTCTTAATGGCATTGCCGAACCAAGACCCATTGCTCTCAGCCTCCCGTTTGCCATTGGTCGGGTGTTTCGGCCTCGGCGAAAGCTCCTTGACTCGACTGGCAACATCTCTAAACAGTGGGTTCACTTGAGCGATGGAGCGGTACAGGGTTGCCGCTTCTGCTATCTGCCCCACTGATTCGAGGGTCTGTGCGAGAAAATACTGGACATCGAGAACCTCTTTCAGAGATGCCGACTGATCGCTCAAGGCAACGCGGAACGCCTGAATCGCGGCCTCATGGTCTCCCATAGACCTGTGGCAGAGTCCGATCTGGGCCTGGGCTTTCAGCCAATAGGACGGATTCTTCCCCGCCAGTTCGAGCATATTGATAGCTTCTTTCAATCGGCCTTCTTTCCTCATCGCTACACCTTTTGCATAGAGGAGGGGTTCGGAGGTGCCGACCGAACGCGTGGCGGTGAGTTCCAGAGATGGACCTGCCGACGTCGACTCCGATGAGCTGGGTTGCGGAGGGGCTGCATCGATCTCAGTGGCATCTTCCGGAGCGCCGGCCAAGACACCCAGTTCTTCTCGTGCCGCGAGCGGTAAAATTCTGCCTTTACTACGGTCGAAAGCAGCCTGCGCGACGAGCTTGGATGTAATGATCCGAGCCTGCTCTGCAAACCCATAGGTCAACGCATAACTGCACACCTGAGTGATGAGACGAGGATTACCTCTCGCCAAACGATGCACCAAGGCACAGGCTTTATTCGTAAACAATGAGGGATGTCCGCCTGCAACCTTTAACCGATGACGAATGCAATGCCCCGTCTCCGCTTCCGAGAGCGGTTCCAAGTGATAGTCGACGACAATCCGTTGGGCAAACTGGGTCATGTCGTTCCGCTGCAGTAACGTGTGGAGGGCCGGCTGGCCGGAAAGAATAATCTGCAGCTTCAACGATTTCCCGTCGTTCAAATTGGACAGAAGCCGCAGTTCTTCGAGCAGCTCGGAACCAAGACTCTGGGCTTCATCGATAAGAAGAATGACCCGCCGGTGCTGATTGGATTCCTGAATCAGAAACTCCGAGAAAACGTGATAGGCCTCGATCGGGTCAAGTTGCTTTTTGCTCACCCCGAGGGAAAGCAGAATCCAGGGCAGGAGATGTTCAATGTCGTAGCGCGCGTTCGTGATGAAACCGATCGAATGCTTCTCCCCGTGCTCTGAAATAAGCTTCTGTAGGAGAGACGTCTTGCCCATCCCCGGATCGCCGGTGAGCACTATAAACGGCGCCTCGTTGAGAAGCCCGTATTCCAGTAAGCTGTAGGCCGCGCGATGCACCGAACCAGGGTAAAGAAAGTCGCTGTCCGGCAGGAGCGCGAAGGGTTTGGTCCGAAGTCCGTAGAATGATTCGTACATGCCGTTCTCGCGATCTGGCGTCAGGGTCCTCCTCGCTACAGGAAAGGCAGCTTGTCCATGCTAGCAGGAGTTGCGGCCATTTCCCAGCCTTATTCAGATCCGTTCCCAACCAGGGACGGGCATTCTTCACCAGGACAAGAGCCGCTGCACCTCCTCGGCCGTGGTTTTCTCCTCCTCCGCCACAAGAAGCAGCCCGTCCGTACAGGGAGAAAACGCCATCACATCCGCCGTATGGTGCAGCGGGGAAAGATCAACAATCACAATAATAATTTTTCTGCAGCCTGCTAGGATTGGGGGAATACGTGGCCTGTTGGAGGGAAACTTGGCTGGTTCAGGAAATGCCCCGCACTTATTACTTCGTGTTCCGCAAAAGATCCCACCAAATGCGCGAGGCTGGTTTTGTCCATCGACTGCTCCCCTGTCCTCGGCGGTTATCGCGGTGCATTCGTCTCGTGCTCAACGATTCGATACGCATAGCGACATCTCGATATTGCGGCGCTTCACGGCGGAGCCATCGATAGGATTCTAACGCTTCAGGAATGCGCCCGAGTGACTCTAACGTTCTCCCTAAGAGGTAGAGGATCTGCACTCGTTCTTTCGATGATGCCGTGGGTATTTGCAGGGCTCGGCGAAAGGCCGCGATGGCTTCTTCATGTTTTCCGCTCTTCTTGAGGCTGAGGCCCATTTGGGCGAAGCCCTTCAGTGCGTATGTGGGATCTTGTGCGGCTTTCTCAAAATGTTCTGCTGCCTGTCTGAACAGGCCCACATTTTTGAGCGCCGTCCCTCGTTCGTATGCTTCCTGTCCGTCCGGTATCACGGTCGATCCGGAGGCTTCGATTATCTGAAGCGATGCCCACGGTCTTGGGGTACATTCTCCATCTTCCGACGAGGTTCGGTGTGAGGCCGGATGGTTCTCTTGTGTCAGGGTTAAGGGGTTGGTTTCGTTCACGGTCTGGTTTCCTGTGGATATAAACGCAAATGGCAATAAAAAATTCGCAAGTCTTGGACCAGTCAGGTTGGTTCTCAAACCTGTTACGATTCAATGTCTTTGGGCCTGTCGCTATGGCTGTGAGAGGGAGAACAGAGCATGCTTGGGCAGGTTCGTTCAAATTTGCTCCCGCGCCCTAGATACGCGAGAAGGGCGACACAGGCGGGACAAGCACGATCCGAAGGCTGAAGTCCGAAGGTCCTTAGGCTGAAGGTCGGAGTTTTGAACCTTCGGCCTTCAGTCTTCAGCCTTCACACCTAGACCGTTTCGCTCGGCTCGCTTTTCTCGCGAGTCTCGCACGAGTACGGCGGGTTCAGAAGGTGACTTGTCGAAGATTGTGGCGATTGGCAAAAAACCACTGCATCGTCTTGTTGAGTCCTTCCCGGAGTGCGTGCTTCGCTTGAAAGCCGAAGAGTTCTTTGGCCCGGCTGACATCCAGGCACCGTCGAGGCTGCCCGTTGGGCTTGGTGGTGTCCCATTCGATCTGTCCTGTAAAGCCAGCCTCCGCGGCGATCATGGTGGCAAGGTTGTGAATCGTGACTTCCTCCCCTGTCCCCAGGTTGACAGGTAGACTTCCTTCATAATGCTCAGCTGCGCGAAGGATGCCCTCTGCGGCATCCTCAACATACAAAAACTCTCGAGTCGGAGTTCCGTCTCCCCACAACGTGAGTGTGGCTTTGCCTGCTTCTTTTGCGGTCACGCACTTGCGTATTAAGGCTGGAATGACGTGAGACGTTTCCAAGTCAAAGTTATCGCGAGGGCCGTAGAGATTCACCGGGAATAATACGATTGAATTGAACCCATACTGTTCACGATAGGCCTGCGACTGCACCAGCATCATCTTCTTGGCCAAACCGTAGGGTGCATTGGTCTCTTCGGGATATCCATTCCAAATGTCGTCCTCCTTAAATGGAATGGGGGAAAATTTGGGGTAGGCACAGATGGTGCCCAGCGCCACGAATTTCTTCAATCGCCGTTGGCGTCCGACTTCTATGAGCTGGGTACCCATCATCAGGTTGTCGTAGAAAAACTTTCCTGGATTGGCTTGGTTCGCGCCGATCCCTCCGACCCGTGCGGCCAGATGGATGACCATATCGGGGGTTCGATCGCAGTAGAGTTGGTTCACGGCGCCCATTTGAACGAGATCGTAGTCTTTGCTGCGGGGCACAAATATGTCTCGGCAGCCTTTCGCGCGGAGCTGTTCTACGACAAACGATCCAAGAAAGCCTGCTCCTCCCGTGACGACGACGCGCTTCTCTTTCCAAAATGACGTCATGGTCGCTTGAGTGGCTCCAACCACCAACCCTTAGCTTCTCTTCCGGGTACCATCCAATTTTTCTTTCTCTGCAGCCAGATCCGCGTCGACCATCATGGAGATCAACTCTTGGAAACGCACCTTCGGTTGCCAGCCAAGCTCTTTCTTCGCTTTGCTCGCGTCGCCGATGAGGAAATCCACCTCGGTCGGACGATAGTACTTCTGATCAATCTTGACATGTTTCGTCCAATCCAGTTGCAGACGGTCGAACGCGAGCTCGAGCATTTCCTTGACTGTATGTGTTTCGCCCGTGGCAATGACGTAATCATCGGGGGTCTTCGCCTGCAACATCATCCACATGGCTTCGATGTAGTCGCCGGCGAAACCCCAGTCGCGCTTGGCGTTGAGATTCCCCAGAAACAGATCCTGCTGGACACCCAACTTGATACGGGCTGCGGCTTTCGTGACCTTGCGCGTCACGAACGTCTCGCCGCGCCGGGGTGATTCATGGTTGAATAAAATGCCGTTACAGGCAAAGAGGTCGTAGGCTTCTCGATAATTGACGGTGATCCAATAGGAATAGACCTTGGCAGCCCCATAAGGGCTGCGGGGATAGAACGGTGTGGTTTCGCGCTGAGGGACGTCTTGCACTTTACCGAACATCTCGCTCGACGATGCTTGATAAAACCTCGGCTTCAATCCTGACTCCCGAATGGCTTCTAGGAGACGGATCGTTCCGAGCCCGGTAATCTCGCCGGTATACTCGGGAATATCGAAACTCACTCGCACGTGACTTTGTGCTCCCAGGTTGTAAATTTCATCAGGCTGGATCGTTCGGATAATGTGGTTCAGCGAACTCGCGTCGTTGAGGTCGCCATACACAAGATGGAGCCGTCGATGGGGAACATGCGGGTCTTCATAGATAGGATCGATCCGTCCCGTATTGAACGAACTCGATCGCCGAATAATGCCGTATACCTCATAGCCTTTCCCGAGAAGAAACTCTGCCAGATACGATCCATCCTGGCCCGTAATGCCGCTGATCAGCGCTTTTTTCACAAGACCACCCCTTAGGTTGCGTTGGAATCGGCTGAATTATGTCTTGATTACACAGCGTTGTCTAGGAGCCTGTACGACAATGACCGTTCTACTGCGTCGAACGATCCACGACCATCTGCGTCGTGCTCAGCCAGAAAAAATCCTCAATGTATTCCAGCGAGTACACCTCCGGTTTTTCCTGGCCTTGCGCCGCTCATCCGGCCGTACCTCCTTCACCTCGTCACAAAAGCAATGTCGAACAGGCTCCCAGGGACTGCACAATTTTGATCGTTTTACTGGCTTATTGGTTGATCTTGCACAGGACCTTCGCTCCGCACTAGAATGTCTCGGTGATGGGACGAGTGATCCTTAGTCGATCTCGAAGACTATGAATATGCGTCGGGGCATCATATTCGCCTTTGTCATATGTGGCACCTTTCTCGTGGCCCACATCGTCAACGCGTTGATTGCCGAGGCCTTGTCTGTTTCGGTAGGGCCGGTGCAGCCATCACCGGCTTCCGACCGAGAGACCGACGTGAGTGCTGCCTTGCCCGTTTTGGTTGAGCGCATTCGGACGAGCGGACTCTTTCCCTTGCCGCCCGATCCCCTCGGCATGAGCACCGCTGGGTCCGGCGCACCGCCTTCCCGTGCTCCGTTAAATCTGGCATCGAAGCTCAAGCTGCTGGGTGTGGTGATCGGCGATCGTGAGGGGGTCTCGGCTATCGTTGAAGAACTTTCCAGCAAACGCCAATTATTTTTCCGGTTGCACGACCAAATCCCCGATGTGGGTGAGATCAGCGAGATCCGGCGGGGCGGGATAGTGGTGCGTCAGGGCGATCAACAGGAGTTGCTTGAACTCGCCGCCTCGCAGATCGAGAAACCCCCGTCTGCCCCAGTCACAACGGGATCAGCCGTAGTCCCTGTGACCGGGAGTCCGGTGCGTACAGTGCTTGACCGGAGAGAAGTCGAACAAGCGATGGGCGATGTGCCCAAGTTATTGTCCCAGGCGAGAGCCGTGCCCTACCTGGTAAATGGAGCAATGAATGGGTTTCGTCTGGACTTTATCGCACCTTCCAGCTTTTATGAGAAAATCGGTTTGAAGTACGGGGATGTCCTCCAGCAGGTCAATGGCGTAGACATTCGTGATCCCGGTACGATGCTCACGCTGTTCCAGCAGCTCCGCAACGAAAAGACAGTGAAGCTTGATGTCCTACGTAACAATCAGCGAACCGCGATGACGTTCGACATCCGCTGAGTCCGCTGAATCCCCATCCGTTGCGGCCCCCTGCTGCTTCCAACAACCTGGTTTGTTTTGTTTATCTGCTTGATGTGGTTCATCTGGTTAGTTTCGTTCAACCAAAGAACCAGATAGACCACACAAACCAAATAGACAAGATAGACCATATGCCTTGTCAGAGAGATTCGGCAGGGAGTATCCTTTTAGTTCCAAAGGTTTGTGGCATTGTCCCAAGGGCCATGGTTTTTTCAGGGATGAACCATCCAATTGGTGTTCTGTGGTAAATGACGAGCATAGCGGTCGGCCGCTGTTAGGAGCGATCCTCGAAGACAAGTTTGGCTTGTCCGACGCCAAACTGCTTGAGGCAATTAATATTCAAGGGACCAAGGGGGGGCGTCTCGGCGAAATCTTAATCAGACTCAGGGCGATTAGCGAAGATCAACTCCTCCAGGCGCTCGCCGTTCAATTTGAACTTCCCTGGCTCCCGAGTCTCGAGGTAAGCCAGGTCGACCATGAATGGGTCAAGAAGGTTCCGATCCACTTTGCCCGCCGCTATCACGTGCTTCCTCTCAAGACGGATGAGGGAGCGGTGATTGTGGCGACGACCGATCCCATGGAAACGGCTGCATTGGACGACCTTCGACTGTTGCTCGGCCTTCCCATCAAACCGGTGCTGACGAGCAGCTTGTCGCTCCTGGCCTGCCTGAATCGTGTGTATGACGAAGCGGCGAGTCCTGCAGGCGCAGAGCAAGTGATGGACGATATCGCGGCCAGTGAGAGCCTGGATCAAATTGCTCATGAGCTGGATGAACCACAAGACCTTCTTGATGCCACAGACGAAGCCCCCATCATTCGGTTAGTCAACTCCGTGCTCTTCCAAGCGGTCAGGCAGCGCGCGAGCGATATTCATTTCGAATCGTTTGAACGGGGATTGGTCGTTCGGTATCGCATTGACGGGGTGCTTTATCCCGTCTTAACACCCCCCAAGCATTTGCAGGCGAGTATCATCGCGCGATTGAAAATCATGGCGGGTTTGAACATCGCGGAGAAACGATTGCCGCAGGATGGCCGATTTCGGATTCGTACGGCAGGTAAGGATGTCGATCTGCGTGTCTCGGTGTTGCCGACCTCACATGGCGAACGGGTTGTTCTGCGTCTGTTGGAGAAAGAGAACCGTCTCCTGAATCTGCCGGAGATGGGGTTTTCGCAGGACCGGTTGGGGATCATCCAGCAACTGATTCAGTTGTCACACGGCATCATTCTCGTGACCGGGCCGACCGGGAGCGGGAAGACGACGACGCTCTATGCGGCGTTGACTCACATCAATGCGCCGGACAAGAACATCATTACGGTCGAAGATCCGGTGGAATATCAGCTGCTCGGCGTGGGCCAGATGCAAGTGAATCCCAAGATCAACCTGACGTTTGCCGCAGGGCTACGGTCGATTCTTCGGCAAGATCCCGACGTCATCATGATCGGCGAAATTCGCGATCGTGAAACCGCCGAAATTGCCATTCATGCCTCGCTCACCGGACATTTGGTCTTCTCCACGCTCCATACCAACGACGCCGCGAGCGCGGCCACACGATTGATCGACATGGGCATCGAACCGTTTCTCGTCGCCTCCTCGGTTGTGGCCGTCTTAGCGCAACGGTTGCTGCGCCAGGTTTGTTCGGACTGCAAGCAGCCCTATCAGCCGAACGATGAAGAACTGATTCGGCTCGGTATCGTCCCGCCGAAAGTGCGCCCGACATTCTATCGGGGACCCGGATGTCCGGCCTGTGCCCAAACCGGCTATCGAGGCCGAACAGGCATTTTTGAACTTCTCGTGCTGGACGATGAGATCCGCCGCCTGATCGGCAACAAAGCTGATTCGGCGTCGATTCGTCAAGCGGCGATCGCGAAGGGGATGGTGACGTTGAAGGATGAAGGCGCGGAGAAGGTGTTTCATGGAGTGACGACGACCGAAGAATTGATGCGGATTACCCAACAGGAAGTCGAGATCTAGCAGGATGCCAGTCTACCATTATAAAGGTTATCGAAACGACGGCGGAGCCGCGACCGGCATCATCGATGCCGAGAGCCCGAAGGTTGCGCGCGTGAAATTGCGGAAGGTCGGCGTGTTTCCCACCGATATGGTGGAACAGGGTTCTGTCACTGCCGGTTCGCCTCCGGGCACTTCCGGCAGATCCTCTGCTGGAATCGGACGTTCCCCTGCCCTCAGCACAACCGATGTGGCGATGATGACCCGGCAGTTGGCGACCTTGCTGGTGGCTGGTCTGCCGCTGGTCGAGGCGCTCGGTGTAATGGTGGATCAAACCGAGAAGAAACCCGTGAAGAGCCTGATGGCCGATATCCGAGAAGAAATCCGTGGAGGAGCGTCCTACAGCGCAGTGTTGGGGCGCTATCCACGCGAGTTCTCCCCGATCTATGTGCACATGGTACGGGCCGGTGAAGCCAGCGGGGCGTTGGATCAGATCTTATTTCGCCTTGCAGAGTTTTTGGAAAAGCAATTGGCGCTCAAGCATAAAGTGACGAATGCGGTGCTCTATCCTGCCCTGATGTTGATCGTCGGGGTTTCGGTGTTGTTTTTCCTCATGACCTTTGTCGTGCCGAAAATCACCGCTGTCTTTACAAGCTTGAAACAGGCCCTCCCCTGGCCGACCGTCGTCCTGATGAGCATCAGTCATTTTCTTGCAGACTATTGGGCGGCAATTCTTGGTGGAATGGGTTTGATTGTATGGGCAGTGCGCCGGGCCATGAAGACCGATGGGGGGCAGCTCAGGGCCGACCGATGGCTGCTCAAGGTTCCGCTCATCGGCGAAGTCGCCCGTATGGTCGCCATTTCGCGGCTCACGAGCACGTTGGCCACCATGTTGGCGAGCGGTGTGCAGTTGTTAGACGCCATGGATGTCGCGAAGCGTGTAATGAGTAATCGTGTGCTGGAACATGCAGTCGAGGGGGCCAGACAGAATATACGCGAAGGGGAAACGATTGCCGAACCGTTGAAGCGCAGCGGAGAATTTCCCGCGCTGGTCACCCACATGATTGCGGTCGGTGAACGGAGCGGTGAGATGGAGGAAATGCTTCGTCGAATCGGGCAAATTTATGATGGAGAAGTGGATCGGGTCATTACGCGGTTCACGTCGCTCCTGGAACCCATCATGATCTTGGCCATGGGTATCTTGGTGTTCTTTATCGTGGTGGCAA
>Ga0247727_10005035_pt1 | contig 27278 bp, 28 predicted proteins | sample WisWelCaveWW1625_FD_202498 | JGI IMG/M metagenome (GOLD analysis project Ga0247727, IMG submission 202498) | Biofilm microbial communities from Wishing Well Cave, Virginia, United States - WW16-25 | ecosystem: Environmental > Aquatic > Deep subsurface > Groundwater > Cave microbial mat | place...
TTGGGTTTTTTTTAATCAGTTTAATAAATTTGATTTACAGTTTTTCTATATGTATACCAAGTTCGTCATAACCAGAAACCTTGGCTTTTGTACCAAGTGGTAGATCAGAAGGAGATTTGATATTTCGCATAAAACCAGAAATTCGGAGATCTGCGCTATCTAGTTTTATTACAACCCACGCATATGGTGTGTATTTTTCATATCCTGCTGGAGGAACTGTAATGATGGTATATGTAACAACAGTGCCTTTTCCTTCAATTGAGACATTCTCAAATCCCCTATTTCCGCAATTTTGGCAGAAATAGGTAGTGGCAAGGTGCAGATAACCACATTTTGTGCATTTACGGGCAAGAATCTTGCCTGCTTTAGCATCATTAATGAATTCTTCTTTTGCTGACAAGTTATACACTTTTGAAGATATGTACTGCGCAGCTTGCACCTGTTGCACCAAAGTTATGCGTTAGACCAATTTTAGCATCCTTCACAGTTCTTTCTCCAGCTTTTCCTGTAAGCTGATCAAATACTTCAACTACTTGACCAATGCCGGTTGCACCAATTGGATGTCCTTTTGATTTTAGTCCTCCTGATGGATTGATTGGTATAGCACCATTTAGCTTTGTCATTCCTTGTCGTACTGCTTCAACTGCTTTTCCTTTTTCGAAAAATCCCAAGTCTTCAGTATCAACTAATTCTGCAATTGTAAAACAATCATGTACTTCTGCAAAGTCAATATTTTTTGGTGTTACACCTGCCATTTTGTATGCAGCTTGAGCTGCAATTCTTGTACTTGGTATTGTTGTAATGTGTTCTCGTCCTTGTAATGCAGCTGGTGATCCACCTCTACCTGATCCAACAACTTGGATATAGTTTTTTGTATGTTCTTTTGCAAATTTTTCGTTGCATAAGATCACTGCACTTGCACCATCAGAAAATGGGCAGCAGTCATATAATTTGAGCGGACTAGCAACAACTGCAGATTTCATTACATCATCAATTGTAATTTTTTTTCTTAAATGCGCTTTTGGATTTAGAAAACCATTATCATGATTTTTTACTGCAACCATTGCAAGATCTTCCTCAGTTGCTTTGAATTCTGCTAGATAAGCTCGAGCCATTGATGCAAACAATCCTGGAAATGATGCGCCAGCTCCACCTTCATAAAAGAAATCAGAGCAGTAAGAAAAGTATGTTGTAGTCCATTCTGTTCCAGTATGAGTTACTTTTTCAACACCGGTTGCTAAAACTGCATCATAAAATCCCGCTGCTACATTAGCATAAGCTTCTCTAAATGAAACAGAACCACTTCCACATGCGGATTCAATTGATAAAGACGGTACTTCTGAAATTCCAAGATTACTCATTATAACAGGTCCCAAGTGAACTTGTTTATCTGCTATACCAAAGACGTTTGATATGTATCCTGCCTGAATTTCTTTTGATTCAATACCAGCGTTTTCAATAGCTTCTACGGATGCTTGAACAGCTATGTCTGTAATACTATCTTGTAATTTTCCATATTTTGTGCTTCCTGCACCAATAACACAGACTTTTTCCACAAATCTCGCTGACTACATTCCATATAAAAATTCTTCACTAATCTTCAATTATAAGAAGATGACATGGTTGTTATGATAACGCAAAGAAATCTAGAGCAAGCTCTTGTTGTAAAGAAGACATCAATAAGAAATTCTGTTAAAATTACAAAAAGAAGAGTTGCAAAGATGAGAAATGAAATAAATCAATATTATGATAAAAATGGATATCTTTCTTGGTCAGAGAGAAAAAAGAAGTATGTTATACTTGGAACAAATTTACCTAATAATGGATTAGTAGAATGTCCAGAATGTCATATTGGAAAATTAATGGTGATTAGATCTAGAAAAACAAAAAAAAGATTCATTGGGTGTTCAAATTATTATAATGGTTGTAGAGCATCATCTCCCTTAATACAAAGAGGGATGCTTTGTACGACAAAGATTTCTTGTAGTATTTGTGCATGGCCAATGATTCTTTTCAGATATTCTAGAAAACAAAAATGGTCAAGACAATGTTCTAATATAAAATGTAAAAGCAGACAAACTAAAGCTTAAAGTCAGTATAGATATCAGTTCTTCTATTTTTTAAAAGTGGAAGTTTCGTTCTTACTTGTTTTATTCTTTCAAGTGAAACATCTACGATTCCAATTCCTTCTTTCTTTTTCATATCTAATAGTATTTTTCCATATGGATCAACTACTAAACTTCTCCCACAGTAAATGTTACCAACTTGATCAGGAGCAATAACATAACAACCATTTTCAATTGCACGTGTTTTGTTGATAGTTATCCAATGCTCTTCTTTCATCCCACCTTTTACCCAAGCTGATGGAACAACTAAAAATTCTGTTCCTCCAGATGCTAGTGTTCTAGACATTTCAGGAAATCTCAAATCATAACAGATCATCATCCCTATAGTACCTAGGGTTGTCTTGATGGGTTTTGAGATTTGAGATCCAGGATACAATTTTTTAGATTCTTTCATTCCTAGTGCGTCATAGAGATGAATCTTGCGGTATTTTGATACAACTTTGCCTTTTTCATTGATAAGAAAAGAAGTATCATAAACTCGGTTTGCCATTGGGCTTTTTTCGTAAATAGTTCCTACAACTTGAATTGAATTTTGTTTTGCGTTTTTAGAAATTACAGAAACAAATTCTCCAGTAATTGTTTCAGCTAAATTTGCTAGATCTTTTGGTGATTGTGAAGAAGGAGTGTAACACATCATGAATTCTGGAAATGCACACAGTCTTGCTCCTCTTTTTGCTGCCTTACTTATGTAATCAGTAATTTTTTTTAGATTTTTGTATTTGTCAACATCAGCTTTGAATTGTACAAGTGCAATTTTTGTCATGAATGTTGTAAATTGATTTAAAATAAAAAGGTAGTTTAAAGAGGATTTCCAGCCATGTACCAATTTTCTTTTGGGTTCTCCTCAAAGACTACTATTACATGATTTTCTTTTGTTTGTAGAATTTCGACAGCAGATTTAGTAATAGCTTTTGCGAAATCTTCTTTTTGCTTTTCTGTTCTACCAGGATACATTGAGACTGTTATCAATGGCATGACTTGAAATGATTAATGATGGATTTATTCTTTTGAGATGACTTCTAAAATTAATAATAGAATGAATTTATGCTATTGATTACCTTTCCAGCCATATCTGCTTCCATATGTAAAGTCAGCTCGGTGTGTTTTTTTGTAAATATAGCCACTTAGGAGACCTATCAAGAAACCACCAATATGTGCTAAAAATGCAACACCAGATCCACTTGATCCAACCAAAGCCGGTAATACGTTTTGAAATATGAACCAAAATGGAAGATACCATTTTGCAGATATGTGCAACATTCTCATAAAGAATCCAAAGAACATAACAGTCATGATTTTTGCGTGTGGATACAATATGAGATATGCACCAAGTACACCTGAAATTGCACCTGATGCACCAATAGCTGGAATTGGACTTGATGGTCCTGATGCAATATGAGCAAGACCAGCTACAAGCCCCCAGAAAATATACAGAGCTAGATATTTTCCTCTACCAAATCTATACTCAATGTTATCTCCAAAAATATACAAGAACAACATGTTACCACCTAAGTGCATTATTCCAGCATGAAGAAACATTGAAGAGAAAAGTGGTGCTATAACTCCATAATCTCTGTCAATCAATCCTTCTATTATATCACTTGGAACTGTTCCGTATTGATGAAACAATATTGCAGCTCGTTGATTTGTAAACTCAAAGAATTGCCCAGTTGTTGCAACTTCCCAGAGAAATATTATCGCGTTTATGGCAATCAAGGCATAAGTTAGTTTTGGTCTGTAACCGGCGGGTTTTGGATTTTCATCACGTATTGGAATCATTGAATGATAAATTCACAGCTTAGTTTGTATAATAATATTTATTGATTTATCTATACAGAGATTATTCCTATTTTGATCATATATTGAATTCCTGATGCAAAGTCTTTGTCACCAATAGAACCTTCTGACCACCACTTTGCATTGTTTCTGACCCAGTCAGGAATCTTGATATTTTGATTAGATGAACCACCTTCTGTTTGTGGTATCTTGATTATACCTTCTTTGATCATATATTGAATTCCTGATGCAAAGTCTTTGTCACCAATAGAACCTTCTGACCACCACTTTGCATTGTTTCTGACCCAGTCAGGAATTTTTATCTCATCCGAAGTCAAAGAGCTGATAGTTGAAGGTATTACAACAGATCCTCTTGCGATCCCAAGTCTACTTGTGTCAGTCTTTCCTTTTATTGTAATTGATTTTATGTCTATTTCTAGATTGTAAACACCATTGTTTGCAAAGTTAACTGATTGAGTATTTACTGCATTAATTGCATTAAGATCTGTTTTGGAAAAGGCTGCATTGCCATTTTTGTCAAGTATTTTAAGATCATATTTTATATCACCTGCCACCTTCTGTCCTGAGAATGCATCAAAGAAGGTAACAGTGAGATCAGTTTTTGAGTTTGTTTTTAGGTTAGTTGGAGACCATCCAAGTTGAGCTCTAATTCCTCCAAAATCAGTTAGCATCTCGATAGATGTTACAACATCTGCATTTCCAGGAGAAAGAGTGAAATCCATTGTCTTTTTGTCTGGTGAAACTTTTTTTGCCATTTCTAAAATATCGTTTTTGTTAATCAGATAATGTAGGATTAGTGCATCTTCTTTTGAGTATGGATCTACTGCAAGCATTCTTCCAACAAGTGGAATACCGTTTACTTTTGCAGTAAATGTGGATGTATCAGTAAATTCTTTGAATGATTTTGGAATTTGAATCTCTTCATGTACAAAGATGTTTTGATTTTCTATTCTGGACATATCCCAGTTAAATGGCATAGAAAATGAAAGGATCTTTTTAGATTCATCAAATTTGAAGTTGTTAACCTCATCATAGTATGAGATTATTGTTGTATCGTAAGATTTAGTTTGATATGAGATTTTTTGGTGGTAGATATCACCAACACTAAGGTATGAATCAAATTTTGGAGCTTCTGCTGGAATGAAGATATTTCTGTCGTTATCTATTCCAAAGATTTCTATTGCAAAGTGATATAGACCTCCTTCTAGAAGTATTGGTGCCTTCACACTAACCTGATCGTTTGTTGAAGTCCATCCTCCTTGAAATGGTTCTTGATCACCAAAGACTTGCCACTTTCCTGGTGTGTTTGCTGGTTGAATCTTTATTGTAATTAGTCCAGAATGAGAGTGAAAGAGATCTCTCATCAGGAGTTCGTTATTTTTTTTAACTGTAATAAAGTAGGAAGTATGTGGAATTGTCTGATTATTATTTGCGTCAAACAATCTAAGTTGTAAAAATGTGTCCTGAACGGTTTCGGAAGTAAGTATTGGTGGACTGATTTTAACAAAAAGACTTGCTTGTCTATTACCTATAGTTGCAGGTGGTAGATTTTCCATGAAAAGACCGTCACCATATGCTTCAAAAGGCACTACGGTAGTTACAAAAGAAAGAAGTACGAATCCACAGATTGCTGACAGAATACTCTTGTCATAGATAAATTGCATGTGTGTAAAACCAGACAGATGATTCTATTTAATTCTTAGTCACATTATTACTAATGATATAAATGATTGAAGAATAAAAATCAAATATGAAAGTGAGTTGGAAAAAAATTTCTTTTGTTTTAGGGATATTCGTAGTTGGGTTAGTTTCTTATTTTTCATTAAACCTGAACTCACAAAACAATGAAAATTTTGCATTTGCACAAAGTTCGTCTATCACTATAATCACACTTACAAAAGATAATACTTTACTTGGGGGAACTGAATATTCTATAACACCAGATCCATTCAAATTGATTGGCACTTTGACAATCAAGGACAATTCTGCATTAGATTCTGAAAAAGATAAAGATGGAATTATAACAATATCAGGTGTAAAAAATGGAAATTATACAGTTACTCAAATCAGAGCATCTTCTGGGTATGATGTTGACAAACTCTCAAAGATAGTAGAAGTAAAAGAATCATCAGCAGTTACAACATTTACTAACATACCTGGTGGAATCAATTCAGTAAAAACTGGTCCTATACGAAACATCACATATACTGCAAAATTTGTATGTGGTTCTGTCTTTGGAAGTGAAGGACCACTCAGACCAGGTCATTATGATACAGATGTCAGTATCTTAAACAAACAGAACTTTCCGATCACAATATTATGGAATGTTGTTGTCAATGATGGGACAAGTTCAAATGCTGTTGTAAAAAATCTTGATGCAGAAACATCTACTGGCATAGTATGTAAACAAATGAGAGAATTGCTTAGGCTTGGAAATAATAATGAAAAGATAGTAGAGGGTTTTACCATAATACGAATACAATTAGATTCTATGTTGGGATCTGAAGGTAGTAAAGTGTTAACAAATTTTTCAGAAGATGAGATAAATCTTCTTGATGTTCAAGTATTCTATACGGCAAATGCACTTCCAACTCTACCACATGAAGTTATAGTTGACAAGATATCATTTTACATAATTCAAGATGGAACTAATATAATTCCAAAAGAAATGATACGTAAACCACTTGACGTTTCTATACCTTCACAACTAAATGAGATATCGAATACAGAAACTAGAATAAAGAGCATTTTAGCTGAGAAGTATAGCATCCCAAATGAAGATTTGACTAAAGTTGTACTTAGAATAAAATCTGTATCTGTAGGCGTAGGCGCCCTCATAGATGATCATGCGATATCATTACATGTAGTAAAGCCACAAGCAAGCTCATAATTCAAAATTTTGTTCTTATCCATATTAAAGAATAAAACTGGGAAAAATTCTTATTTGCAATTTAGGGAGACTTCAATATTGAAAATTTTTCTAACACTAGTTTTATTGACTTTGGTAATCTTTCCAGTATATGCGCAGGAACAATCTGAACAACAAGTTGTGTTAACTGACAAGGGAATCTTAGAGATTGGATTATCCACCATTCCTGCACAGCCAAATCCTGAAGAACAAACTAAATTTAAAATTGATTTCATAAACAAAAACACAAAAGCAATTCAAGAACATATAGATTATTCAATAACTGTGACAAAAGGAAATGATCAAGTGTTTGGAATTCCGTTAACTCACACTGCCATAGGTTCTGTTACCATTCCATATGAGTTTCAGGAAGCGGGAGAGTACAAAGTTTCTATTGATGTGCAAGGAATAGTGTTTCAACCAATTCCCACAGAAACAGCTTCATTTGCAATTTCTGTTGGAAAAGAATCTCAATCAAAAAATGGATGCCTTATTGCAACAGCAGCATTTGGTTCTGAGCTTGCGCCACAAGTTCAGTTTCTAAGGGAATATAGAGACAATACAATAATGTCAACGGTAATCGGTTCAAGTTTTCTTAGTGCATTTAATTCTGTATACTATACTTTTAGTCCTACAATAGCAGAGATGGAGAGAAACAATAATGTTTTACAAGAATTTGTCAAAGCTGGAATAACACCACTTCTTGGAATCTTGCAAATTGGGAAACTTTCTAGTGTTGGAAATGGTGAGACCGCAGTGCTAACATCAGGAATAATAGCATCATCACTCATTGGCGCAACTTATCTTTGGCCGGCAGGTCTTGTAACCAAGTCCATTAGAGAAAACATCAGATATAGAATTAAAATTGTGGTGACAATAATTTCTATTTCATTAGTATTGACATTAATTTCAGGTACAATTGGAAATGTACAGTTCATGATGGTTTCTACATCAGCATTAGTTTTGTCTTTTATAGGAGCGGGTGCGATGTTTTCATCTTGGGCAATTTGGAAAATTGTACAGAAAGTAAAGATCATATTTTTATAAGACTCGCTTAAATATCCAGACATGAAGTCAAAATCAATAGGTTCACTCTTTGTTGTTTTGACTCTTATAGCTGCAATTGTTGCAATTACACCAAGTGCTTTTGCTGATCATGCAAAAGTTGATGTAAGTGTACCAGCTGGTACATCAACACCAGGCTGTGAAGAAACAAACGCTTGTTTTGATCCAGCTGAAGCAATTATTGATGTGGGTGGCGAAGTCACATGGACAAATGATGACACAGCAGCACATACAGTTACAAGTGGAAATCCAACTGATGGACAAGACGGAACATTTGACAGCAGTCTGTTTGGACCAAGCAAAACATTTACTCACAAGTTTGAAGAAGCTGGAACATTCAACTACTTTTGCATGGTTCACCCATGGATGCTCGGAGTTGTAACCGTACAGGGTGAAACAATGGAAGAAGGTGAAGATGAAATGATGGAAAGTGAGGAGACTTATGCATCTGCCATGTCATCTGATGGTTCAATGAATGTTGAAATAGAATCTGGTATTCCAACAGCAGGTGAAGAATTAGCAATATCTGTTAGCTTCACAGATGCTGATGGAAACATTGTTGAACATGTAAACTATGACATAAGTGCAACACAGGATGAAATTGAGGTTCTTTCAGAATCCGTTGCACATGCTATGAGCGAGCCAGGTATGCATGTTACAGAATCATTGACATCTGACAGTCCAGTAGATGTTCAAGTCACCATACTAGGAATTGGATTTCCTGGTGATGAAGCCAGTTGGATAGGTCCACAAGGTGATGTAGTTTCCTTGCAAGTAGTTCCAGAGTTTGGCACTATTGCAGCACTAGTCCTTGCAATAAGCGTAGTTAGCATCATAGCAGTAACTGCTAAGACTAGAGTTATTCCAAAACTCTAAACCTTTATTTTCTTTTTATCATAGCAACTATCGCCAAGATTACTCCAGCTGCTCCAAGAGAAAGTCCTAATATTCCAAAATTATAGGCTGTTTCTGCGTTAAAGTCGCCTGAAGTTGTTTCTATTCTACTAATCTTAGACTTGAGTGAAGTAACTTCTGTTTGTAATCCAGACATAGCATTCTTTAATGCTACAACATCTTGGTCTGATGAGCCTGCAGTATCAGGAAATGCAAGTAATGATTTGTCTTCCACATCCTCAACAGTGATTTCAGAGTTTATTGGAATTCCGTTAATTTCACCTTTTAACTCTACAACAAGACTACCGGTTCTAGTCGGAATTATTTTTGAATGATAATGTCCTGCCTGTGGATCAGAATCAATATCAAGTGTTTTTTCCAATCCACCAGACTTTACAGTTGCAACCAAATTTTTGAATGCATTTTTTACACCACTTTGTCCATCTGATGTATTTTCATTTATTTCAAAAGTAATCGCATTCATAAAACCAACAAGAGGAGGCTCATTTTGCCAACCTACTTCAATATCTAGATTTTCCACATTCACAGTCTTGTGTGCGTATGCTGAAGAAAATCCGCCAAGTAAAAGAAACAAAGTAAGTAAAAGGGAAACTTTGCGCATGAATAACGTCTAACTATAACATGTTATTATCTTTGCTCAATTGTGGTACATACATAGAAGTAATCAATTGTTTAAATTATCATAACAAGATCTTGTAACTGTGAAAAAATTATTCTTTGTTTCTATCCTTTTTGTTTTTAGTATCAGTTTTGGATCAGCATATGCCCATCCATTTATAATAACTACAGAACCTGCACAATCTTCAAACATTTCAGTAGGAACAAATCAAGTAATAATTCGTTATTCTGAAGCTGTAGAAGTTGATTATAGCACAATCAGAATTCTTGATAATACTGGAAACCAAATAGACAATAAAGATACAAAATATTTTGAGGGTGAGAATTCACTTATTGTTACTACAAAGCTATTGAACGACGGTGTGTATACAATAACAAGTAAAGTACTTTCTAAAGTTGATGGACATCTAGTAGATGATGCTTTTGTCTTTTCTGTAGGTAATGCAAGAATAGATCCATCGCTTTTAAAAGAACAAACAGAGTCACCATCAATATATCTTCCAGAAGCTACAGCTAGATTTCCAGGCTTAGTTGGACAAGTAGTTGTTTTAGGATCTGTTCTTTCTTCACTAGTAATTTGGAGATCACTTAAAGCAAAAAAATCTGTGAGAGAAAACTTTGAAGATTTACAGAAAAGACATTCTCATTTATTTTTAAAAATAACTGGGATTGGTTTGCTTTTGGTTCTTGCATCAAACATTATGATGCTTGCAGTTCAGGCGATATCACTACAAATCACAGCTTTTGATGTAATACAGACTAGGTTTGGTACAACCTGGCTTGTAAGAATGATTTTTACAATAATTTTGTTTGCAATATGGTTCTGGGCAGAAAGAAAAGTAGTTATTGGAAAAATTCAACAACTTCTGATTCTTGGTTTCTCACTTGCATTGATCTCAACAACAACAATGTTAGGTCATGGAACAGCAAGTATGCATGAGCCTGCAATAATATTGGATTATACACACAATCTTCTTGCTTCAGTATGGATTGGTGGAGTGATTTATGCCGCATTTGTAATGATTCCTTCATTTTCTAAGTTAGAATCTGGCAAAAAAGAACGACTGTCCCTTTTTATCATACCAAAAGTTTCTAGTATGATAATAATTGCGGTAGGAATTTTAATTATCACAGGTCCTACATTGCTTTGGTTTTTGGAAAGTGATGTAGGATTACTTTATGATTCAACGTACGGTAAGTTAATTCTTGCAAAGATTTCACTTGGCATAATAATGATTACCATAGGTGGTTATAATCAATTCAGAATACAAAAACCTGCAGAAAAGAAACTTGAATCTGGTACAATAATTGTCTATAACAAATTTAGAAGATCATTAAAAATAGAATCAATAGTTGGGATAATTCTTCTTGGTGTTGTTGCATTGTTAGCAAACAGCTCCCTTCCTGCAGGTGAGGTCCAAGAGGCACAAGCAGAGGATGCTTCATTCGGATATCAAACATTACAATTTTCAAGTGCTGCAAAATTTGATATCTCGATAAATCCTCTCTCAACTGGTACAAACACTGTTACAACATCAATAGCATCCCTTGATGGAAAACCATTAGCTGATGTATTTGATGTAATATTGAAAGTCTCAAATCCTCAGAGAGGTGTCTCTCCAATAGATCTCAAATTATTACCAGCCAAATCTATTGATGCGAATTTAGTTCCACAATACGTAGGCAATGCAACATTTGGTTTTCTAGGAACATGGCATGTAGAAATCGTAGCTCTTAGAACACAAAATGTAAATGAAGCAGTATCATTTGATGTTGTAATAAAACCTCATCTTTCTGAATTACAAACAAATGTAATTGAATATAGTTTTCCAGACACAAACGTTGCACCGCTCTATCCCGTATTAGATGGTAAAAATACAATATGGATAAGCGATACTGTTAAACCACGAATATGGGAATTTACTATTGATGACAAACAATTCAAGTCATACGAATTTGATGGACAAATTTCTGTAACACTTAACATAGATAATGATGGAAAGATATGGTATACTGATACACCAAACTCAAGGATTGGATTCTTTGATCCAGCTACTGAAAAATTCGAAAACATCGATCTACCAATAAAATCTGTGCCGGTGTTCACAGAAGCTGATTTTAAAAATAACATCTGGATTGCATTAGCAGACAAGAATATTTTATTAAAATATGATCAAGATGAAAAGAAATTTGAAGAGTTTAAAATTTCAGCTGCGCCGCTCTCTGGACCAACTGCATTAATTTTAGATGAATTTGGAAATATCTGGTTCACTGAGGCACAGGCAGGAAAGATTGGCGTAATAAATCCAGATACAGGTCAATCCAAAGAGTTTGTTCCTGAGAAGCCACTGAAAGAACCTACAGCGCTTTTCTTTGATAATGATGGCAATCTCTGGATTTCTGAGCATACTGGACCAACTATCACCAAATTTGATACTACTCTTGAAACCTTTGAACGGATTCCAGTTTTAGATCCTGATGCTCTTCCTTTTGGAATGACGTCAGACAATTTTGGAAACATTTGGGTTGCTCAGCATACTATTGACAAATTAGGTGTCTATGATCCTTACAATAACAATTTTAAAGAAATTCAGATTCCTACCAAACAGTCCTTTACACAATTTATCACCTCTGATGACAGTGGAAACATTTGGTTTGCAGAACAACGCGGTCAAAAGCTGGGAATGATTTCCATAACAGAAATTCCAAGACAAAACGCATCTTTAGAAAATGTAAAGTTTAAAATAAAGTATGCAGAAATCGTGTCACCATTAATTTCTGCTGGCATCATTGCAACATCATTATTCTTTGTGAAGAGTATCAAAGATAAAAGAAGAATTGACAGTTTAATAGATTAAGAAATAATTCAGTTAATTTTATACTTGTTTCATACTTGAGATTATTGTTTTATTTTTTATCAAACCTGACGATTTGATTCCAAGTGAGATAGAAAGAATTATGATTGAAATGAGAACAATCATTCCTCCTGGAGCTATGTTAAATGTGTAAGAAGTGAGTATTCCTGTTACTACTGAAAAAACTGCAAAAATCATAGAAAGTATTGCAGTTTGTTTGAACCCACGTGAAAATATCATTGCGGTTACATTTGGTATCACAATTAGTGAAGAAATAAGCAAAATACCTACAAGTTGCATAGAGCTTACCACTGTTATTGCGGCAATTGTTACAAGTAGATAGTTCAATTTCTCAACTGGAATACCACTAACCTTTGCCTGTTCTTCATTAAAGGTAGTGTAAACTAGTTGCCTATACAACAACAGAATTATAATTAAAATTGATCCTGCAAGACCTAGAATTAAAATTGTATTTTCTAAACTGACAAGCAAGATACTTCCAAAAAGAAAACTGAATATGTCTACAGTAAATCCTCCTGATATACTGATAAGAACAACTCCCATGGCAAGACCAGATGAAAGTAAAATTGCTACTGTTGCATCCCCTGAAATCTGAAACTTTTGTCTAATCTTTGTAAGTCCAAGTGCGCTTGATACTGAAACTCCCAAAGCAACCCACGTTGGGTAAATTCCAAGAAATAGTCCAGCAGCTACTCCACCAAAAGCTGCATGTGCCAGAGCATCACCAAAAAGGGAATATCTTCTTAGAACCAGAAAGAGTCCAACAACTGAGCACATAAGAGCAATAGCTATTCCGGAAATGAGTGCTCTATGCATGAATCCATATGAGAGAATTTCAAATACCATTCTAATCCTCGTGGTGATGCATATGCATCTGCATTGACGACTCAGAGTACATTTTTAGTAGATCTTCATTATGGAAGAACCCTTCGGATATACCATGAAAGAATAGAGTTCTGTTAAGGCAAGCTACTTTTGATGCAAGTTTGGCTACTGCATCAAGATCATGTGATGACCAGATTATTGTGATATTTTCTTTTTGATTTAGATCACGTAGAATTTGATAGAATAATTCTTTACTTTGTGAATCAATTCCAGTGACAGGCTCATCAAGAATTAGGATTTGTGGATCATTTACAAGAGCTTTTGCAATAAAGACTCGTTGTTGTTGTCCTCCAGATAGGTCACCGATTCTTCGATGACTTAGTTCATGAAGCCAGACTTTCTGTAAAACTTCATCTATCTGGTCTTTTCTTAAATTTTTTGTTAAACCCATTCCAACAACTTCGGATATTGTAGATGGAAAATTTTTTTCAAAGATAGGCTTTTGTGGTACATATCCTATTTGTTGAAGATATTGTTTTGATTTTCTTATGTTTGTACCAAAAAATCTAATTTCTCCTTTGTAATTGTTCAAAAGACCAAGCATACAACTGAAAAGAGTGGTTTTTCCAGCCCCGTTTGGTCCTATTATTCCCAAAAAGTCCTTTGATTCTACCGAAAAGCTGACTCTGTCTAGAGCCAAAATACCTTGATATTCAACGGTTAGATTTTCAATTTCAACTATTTTCATGAACAAAGTTCCTCCTTTAGATTAGCTAGGTTTTGCTCCATTTTACTAATGTAGTCTTTATTTTCATCAGGAATTTCTATTGGACTTAGAACCAGTACTTTTCCTCCAATCTCATTAGCTAAAACTTCAGATATTCTTGGATTGACTGCCTCCTCAGTAAAAATTATATTCAAATCAAGACTTTTTGCATTTTCAATAATTTTTTGCAAAGTTGCTACGGTTGGTTCTGCTTGGGGATTAACTCCTATTATGGTATGTTGATTTAGATCATATTCTTTTGCAAAATAAGCAAATGCGTTATGAAAGGCGATGAAATCTTTTTTATTGCATGTAGATAGATCTGTTCTAATCTTATTATCAAGCATGTTCAATTTTGCGTTGTATGCATCAGCATTTTTGTTATAATATTCTGCATTTTTTGGATCAAGTTTTACTAATGCAGATGCTATGTTTTCTATTTGTTTTTTAGCTAAAACTGGATCAAGCCAGATATGCGGATCTTTGTTAAGGCCATCATCAAGTTCTTCATCTTGATGTTTTTCATTTTCATGAATGTTGGAGCCTTCTATTAGTTCTATGCCATTACTTGTATCAACAATTACTGCATTTTGATTATTAGTAACAAAATCTTCAAACCATGTTTCAAAACCTATACCATTAATTATAATCATGTCAGCTTGTTGCATTTTTTGAAGATCTTGTATTGTAGGTTCCCAATCATGTGGTTCTATTCCTTGTGGCACTATTATTGAAACATTGATTCTTTCCTTTCCTACTTCTTTTGTAAATTCGTAAAGGGGATAAAATGATGTTAGAACTTTGATTTGTTCTTCTTCAGCTAAACTTGATATTTTACCCTGATCAGAAAACCAGAGCATAAATGCGGTAAGAGGAATTACTATAGATATTACTAGAATTGCGGCTCTTGAATCATTCACATTCTTAGTATATTATTGTTATTAATAAATCTACAAAAAATTAATAATAATTACTACTAAACATATAAGATAGTTAATAATATCCAAGATATGCCAATCGTATCTATATCACTAAATGATGAAATTCTTTCTGAAATTGACAAGTTACAAAAATCCATGGGGTTTTCAGGCAGATCTGAAATTATACGAGCGGGAATTAGAAACTTGATTGCAGAAGAAAAACAGCGAAGCAATCTTTCTGGTCTAATCCATGCTATACTCATGGTTATTCACAATGAAGAATCAGAGCAAATAGTTACAGGAATAAAGCACAACCATGAAGAATTGATAGGTACACATCTACACAGTAAGATAGAGGGGAACAAATGCATGGAATTATTTTTGTTACATGGTGCAGCAGACAAGGTAGATGTGATGACAAAAGATTTTAAAACAAATAGAAAGATGGACCATGTTAAACTGGTTATAACTTAGATTATCTGTGTTAATAATATAACAGAAGCTTATATTTGGAACAAAAAGAGAAATCTTGTTGTATCATAAAATTTTTGTTGGCTTTTTTATTTTATTGATTATCACTCCATCAATAACTCAAGCATTTGGTCATGGACTGAGTATTGATACCCCTCCTCCTGTGAACTATCAAGGACGTGACATTACGATTACTGCGGAGATGCTTCCAGCTTTTTACGATGATACGAAAATTGATAAACAGATCAAAGTACGAGCTTTTGATCCACAAACTGGGGATAATATTAAAAACATAAATTTTCTGATAGGACTAAATTATAAAGATGAAATGATTTTTAGAAATTTTTTCTTTACTCAAGATGGAGATTTGACAATAAAGGTATATCCAACTAGTGAAGGTGAAATTGAAATTACTGGTGAAAAAGAACCTTTACTTGGCGGTTGGATGGCTACAGATGCAAAACCAATAGAATTGAGAGGACCTGTCTTTAATTCCGGTGGGTTGTACCACTTAGAAATAGCAATCCGTACTATAGATGAACCAGATAACTTACTAGATGAACCAATAAGATATGACGCATACATTAGTGTAGGTCATACAACTTATCATGATCAAAAGACTAATGATAAACAAGATGTGAAATTTAGAGTAAGATCATATTATGATACAATAACAAATTTCGAATACAATCCTAATGAGAATATCATATCGTTTGAAATGCCATTTGATTGGAGTGAACAGAATATTAGTCAGATTCCATATGTACATGAAGAATTATTATTTCCAAAACATTTTGTGGAACTTCTAACACCAAGTTACAAGGGGCAGATAAACGGTATTGATTTATTCAGATCATCAATTATGGTAGATGATTATTCTGTGGAGGATGGCAGGATAGTACATTTTTTACTAGCGCAAGATCACCTTAAAGTTTTAAGGGATCAACAAAAAAAATCTGGCGATTTACCAAACTATATGAAGTTTAAATTGATTGCAAGTGATGAGATTAAATTTCCACTTGTTGCTTTGACTGATAACCAACAATTTCAGGTAGATCTTTCATTGGATCCACCAGTTATACAACCAGGTCAAAAAACTAGGTTCATATTTACAGTAAGGGATCCTGTCACGCTTGAAACAAAACTACATTCTACCTATGATTTTGTTATATTACATAATAACAAAGAGATTCATCGAGCTTCTGGCAATGCGGTAGTAGGTGGCGGGTATGAAGATTTTACTTTTACTGACGAACAAACAGGTCCAATTATTATCAGATTTGAGAAAATTGCCGGTACATCATCTTCAACACAATTTGCTCTAGTTGTGGTTCCTGAATTTGGACCGCTTGCTATTTTGATCCTCATACTTACAATGAGTATCATCATAATATTGAAAAGTTATTCAAAAATTCTGTTCAGATGAATAATTAGAAACCTTTCTCATTCAACATTAGAGCAAGGAGAGCTGCACGTGTATCCTTACCATATTCTGCTTGCTTGAAGTATTTTGCATGTTTTGTGGTATCTACTTCCGGTGAAATTTCATCAACACGTGGCAGTGGATGCATTATGATAGCATCTTCTTTCATTTTCTTTATTATTTCAGGACCAATTTTGTAGCTACCTTTTACTTTATTATATTCTTCAACGTCTGCAAATCTTTCTTTTTGAATTCTTGTTACATATATGACATCAAATTCGTCTAGATTTTCCTCAAGACTAGTCGATTCTGTGTATGATAATCGTTTTTTGATTTCATATGTAGAATCAGCTCTGATCTTTAGTGCCTGTGGAGAAATAAGATGTACATCAACCTTGTAGTTACCAAGTGCGTATAACAGAGAATAAACGGTTCTGCCATATTTCAGATCACCAACTATTGCTATTTTCAAGCCATCAATTTTCTTTTTTTCTTTTCTGATTGTATATAGATCTAGAATTGCTTGTGTTGGATGCTCTTCTGTTCCACTACCTGCATTTATCATTGGTTTTGTAGAAACTTCAGCTGCGAATCTGCTAGAACCATCAAGTGGATGTCTTAAAACAAGGACGTCTGAATAAAGTGACATTATTTTTACAGTATCAGCGAGACTCTCGCCTTTTTTTGTAGATGAAGAAGAGGCATCAGCTATTCCTATGGATGTTCCGCCTAGTGATGCCATTGCTGCTTCAAAGCTAAGTCTTGTTCTGGTACTTGGTTCAAAGAAAAGATATCCTAATGTTTTTCCACGCCCAAGCTCACGTCTCTCGTTTGGATTCATCTTAATTATTTTATCAGTAGCATCAAAAATGGTATCAAATTTTTGCTTGTCAAAATCACGTATTGAGACAATGTCTTTTTGGAAAAAAGAATTGCTCATTCCAGTTCAATAATATATATGAGCACTATACAAAGTATTCCAATGTCAGAATCTGATCTTATTGTTAGACGAATCAAGGATGGGACAGTAATTGATCATATTGAAGCTGGCAAGGGCCTCAAAGTTCTGAATGCACTTGAGATAGATGGGAAAGATGGGAATGTAATTACAATAGCGTTGAATGTTCCAAGTGCAAAGGTCTCAAAAAAAGATATCATAAAGGTAGAAAACAGATTTCTAAAAGATGATGATACAAATAAGCTGGCATTGATTGCACCAAAAGCTACTGTCAACATAATCAAGGACTACAAGTTAGTCGAAAAAAGACGTGTTACTTTACCAAATGAAATTGAAAGAATTTTCAGATGTTCTAATCCTGATTGTATAACAAATAGTGGTGAAGACATAGAATCAATAATGGATGTTGTGGACAAAACAGGGCTTGTCCTTCGATGTAGATACTGTACAAGAATTTTAGATGTTAATGAGTTAAAGTATTACTAGTTTATTGACATAAGAATGATGATATAATATTCGTCTATCAGAATTCTCCAAAACAAATCTTACATATGTCGTTTCCTATCTGCTGTGATTAAGAAATATTTAATAATTCAAGCAGTTACTGTTTCTTTCTTTGATACTTCTAACTGATATTGATCATACGTAAACTGTCGCCTAGTTCCAAAAGGCTTGAATGATCTTCCATTACCATGATAGAATTTGGAGAAGAACTCAACGTAAATTAGTCTAGCACCTTGGATGCCAGGCTCGAAAACGCCAATTATAATATTGAAAATGTGTCCAATGATCAATATAACTACTCCAAGAATGACATATGGTATTGAATTATCCAGAACTCTTATGAAAATGTAATCAATAACATCTGCAAGTATGACTGATGCTAGCAATATTCCGATAATTCTCGTATAGGAGAGTATGTGGCTAACTATCGATGGCAATTCCATGATGGCTTTGACACCTTCTCCATATAGCATTAAACTAATTCCACCTAAAAGCAATCCAAAGTAACCAATTCCTCCTACATGATGGATGGGGTTGATGGGTTCATGGCGCAAAAGTGCCAATCCTATAAGGACAACTCCCCACCCAAATGCCAGCCAACCTATTTTTCCAATCGCGTGTCGTTTTTCACCTTCTCTAACACTATTTAATATGCCAAGAATAAGACCAAATGACACCATCCCCAAACCAATGTATCCACTAATTAGCAAGAGTTTTCGAAGCCCGTGGATTGGATCAAAGAATGCCCCAGCAGTAGGAAGAAGTTGCATGCCAAGTGCTGTGTTTAGATAACCAAACAAGTAGCTATTGAGATGGAATCCAAAGTACAAATCGAATGTGAATCCTAAAATAATTGCAATAATAGCACCAGGAGTCATTGCTTTTGCCAATTTGACCATCTGTCGTGGTTTCAATATCTTTAAGGCAAAACTTCTCAATGGCTTTGGCATGATATTCATATTGCGCTTTCCTCCTTCTACTCGTCTTATGACCCATCTGCAGACAAGAAGTATTACAAGGCCATAACCAGCATCACCAACCATCATACCATAGAAGATTGGAAAGATCAATCCAAAAATTAAAGTTGGATCAAATTCTTTGCCAGACGGCAGAGAATAGAATCTTATGAAAGCCTCAAAGAGTTTGAATCTTTTTGGGTTTGCAAACAGTGTTGGAGGATTTTCCTCTGTTTCTAACTCATAAATGATTGTTCCCTTTGCATGTTTTCCCAAAATAGCCTTTACCTGTTCAAGATTTGGTTTTGGAATCCATCCTTCCAGAGTAAAGATATTATCGGTTACTCCTAAACTACCTATGATTTCATGTTTCTTGTTTTCTATCTCTAATTGTTCTTCTACACAAACTATATTTCTAAAATGCATTTTAGAAATTTCTGTAAGTTGTTGATCAATATCCTTCAGTTTCTGAGAGAGATTATTAAGAATACTTTTTTGATTTTTTATTATTTCGTTCGGTTTTCCACTAAGTTTTGGCACTGCTTCAATTTTTACATCATGTGACTGAATTAAAGTAGCAAAGGCTTGAGGTAGGAACTTGGGAAAAACAACAAGAACAAGTTGTGTAACTTTTTTCTCCTCTTTAGAGTAAAGAAAAATATCTTGCTGGTACGCTTCCAAATCCTTCTTAAAGTCTGGAAATTTTTCTGATGTAACACGACCAAAGTAGGAATTAGCAGATGATAACTGTAGAACTTTCAAGTCTTCAGGAAAAAATGTAAATTCCTCGATAAGTTTGATATTATTTTCTGTTTTTTTTATTTCGGTAAGAAGGCTTTCCTTTTGTCTTTCTAGTGAGGCAACTTTATTATCAATATCAATTAATTTGCTAGTTTGCATGAGATCTTCTGTTGATGCAAAAAGCTGACATTGTGTAACTGGCATGGCAGGAAGAATGGTCCTTAACGCTCTGATTCGCAGAAGTTCATCTGAAACTTGTCTAGACAACTCAATATCACGCTCGTTCCTTAGTAGTGCAATAACATTTTTCGACAATGGTTCTAGTTGTACAACTTCTAGGTCATGTAAAATAGATATAACAACTTGCATGTATTTTCTTAAACCAAGAACAGCTATACGTGCCATTGGAACAGGTTTTAGTACCATTAGTTCACACCTTTTAGCAAAATATCGATTATTTCTTGCGCGGTCTGTGCATTTACCTTTGTTGATATTGTTTTTGCTTTGGCCTTAGCATCTTCTATAATCTTTTCTGTTTCAGCTGTAGCCTTCTTTTTGCCTTGTTCCATACGTGATTCTACAAGTTTTTCTCCTTCTATTTTTGATTGTGCTATTGTCTCTTGCATGTCAGTTTGTAATTTCTTAATTTCCTCATCAATTTTTTTGATGTGATTTTCAATTTCTTTTTGTACCTTTTCTTCGGCTTCTTTGAGTTTCTTAAGCGAGTGAATGTATTTTTCTTGCGTATCTGACATGGTTAAATACCTAGGAAATGTTTGGTCACAAACAATACCATCACTACAGTAATAACAATGTTGGCGATCTTAAACGCTCGTGTTATAAAATAAAATTTCCTTAACTGTGGATTTACAAAATTATCCCGCAATGATGGTTTCCTCCTTTGTAGTTTCTTCCTGTCTTTCACCCATCTTGCGCTTTACAGTCTTTAACATGGTGAAGGTATCACGCTCAATTTCATCAAGTCTGAACGTAATGAATCTTACGGCAGCTTCTAAATTCGGAATGAAGACATTCTCTATTGCATTAGCTTTACGTTTTGTCTTTTCTATTTCATAGAGAAGTTTTCGTAAAGTAGTTTCTTTTTCCGCAACATCCAACACTATTTTATGAATTTCTTGGAATGCCTTAATTGTCTCGCTTATAGAAGTAGGAAGTTCCAATAGATGTTCTGCAAGATCTTGTTCTCTGGTTCCACCTTCCAATTTTGGAATACGAACTCCCATCACGTTTTTCGGCAATATCTGTAACTTTTTTAGCTGTGGGATTTTCATTGCTTCGTTTTCTAGTCGCATTTCACCATCCAGCATCTCTGCCATTTGGATACTTTGATAACCCTTGATCAGTTCAGATTGTAATTCACCTCTTAATCTAGCCGAAGTTTTACTAATATTGAAAAATTCAAGAATCAGCGCTTGACGTTTTAGCTTTAACAGTTTGAGTCCTTTTTGAGCTATACGAATACGTCGCTTGGCACGTATGTATTCAAGGCGTGTTGGACGTATGTCAGTACCTGCAGACATTTCCAGTTACCTTACGTCGTGTTTTCTTTTCCACCATTGGGTATCAGTCCTTGCATATTTTGCTATGAATTCTGGCTTGATACGAGTCATCTCTGATTCTGAAAGACCGCTAAGTAGGTCCCAGCCAATGTCTAAAGTTTTTTCAATTTCACGATTCTCGTCCAAACCTTGGTTTACAAACTTTTTTTCAAATTCGTTTGCAATTTTAAGGAATTTCCTATCCAAGTCACTTAGTGCTTCTTCTCCTACTATAGCTGTTAATGCTCTTGCATCCTTGCCTTGTGCATATGTTGAATAAAGTTGGTCTGCAAGGCTTCTATGATCTTCTCTTGTTCGTCCTTTTCCAATTCCTTGATTCATTAAACGTGAAAGACTGGTTAGAACGTCAACTGGTGGTTGAATGTTCGCTCTGTGTAATTCTCTACTCATCACAATTTGTCCCTCTGTAATGTAACCTGTGAGATCTGGGATTGGATGTGTAATATCATCAGCTGGCATAGTAAGAATTGGAAGCTGGGTTACTGAACCATTTCTACCCTTTATTCTTCCAGCACGTTCATAAATTGAAGCCAAGTCTGTGTACATGTAACCTGGGTATCCTCTTCGTCCTGGAACTTCTTCACGAGCAGCAGAAATTTCTCTTAGCGCTTCACAATAATTTGTCATGTCGGTCAATATTACTAGAACGTGCATTTCACGTTCATAAGCAAGAAATTCTGCGGTGGTTAAGGCAAGTCTAGGCGTAAGTATACGTTCCATTGAAGGATCAGATGATAGATTTAGAAACAAGACTGTTCTGTCAAGCGCTCCACTTTCTTCAAATTGTTTTATAAAAAAGTTAGCTTCCTCACTGGTAATTCCTATCGCAGCAAATACAACAGAGAAGCTTTCCGTCCCTCCAAGAACTTTTGCCTGTCTTGCAATTTGTGATGCAAGCAAATTGTGTGGAAGACCAGAACCTGACATTATTGGAAGTTTCTGACCTCTTACAAGAGTATTCATTGCATCGATATTTGACATTCCTGTTTGGATGAATTCGGATGGTTCTTCTCTAGAGTAGGGATTGATTCCAGATCCCACAAGATCATACTTTTGTTTTGATACAATTTTTGGACCATTGTCTTTAGGATTTCCAAGTCCGTCAAACACTCTTCCAAGCATTTCATCAGAGACTGATAATGTTGCAGTCTCACCAAGAAACTTTGTCGAAGTACCGTTAGTGTTTAATCCAAGTGTAGAACCAAAAACCTGAACAACTGCTAAACCCTGTCGAGTATCTAGAACCTGTCCTTGACGTCTATCTCCGTTGACAAGTTTTATTTCAACCATCTCACCATATGCTGCGTTATCTATTCCTTCCACAAATATCAATGGCCCAGCAATCTTCGAGAGTGTCTTATATGATATTCCAGACATTTACTCAGATACCTCTTTTAATAGGCTATCAAACTGCTGGTTCATTTTAGTCTTAATTTCGTTAACTAATTGTTCTACCTGTTCTTCCTTTGTCCATTTTATTTTTGATAAAATTTTTCTTGCCTCAAGTGCACTTATTTTTGAGGATGGAATTCCTTTTTTTATTGCGTTAGCTTCCATCGTACCGAATTCTAAAATAACAGAAAGCATCAGATATTGTTTCTTAATTGATGTATAGGTATCGACCTCATCATATGCACTTTGCTGAAGATAGTCTTCACGTATAGAACGAGCAGTATCCAGAATACCTTTTTCTGGTTCTGGTAATGCATCATATCCAACTAGCTGAACAATTTCTTGTAATTCTGCTTCTTTCTGTAAAATTTCTAGAGCTTCAATTCTTTTTTCAACCCAATCTTTAGCTACATTATTTTTATACCAATCTGACATATCATCAACATACAAAGAATAACTTGTCAACCAATTGATAGATGGGAAATGTCTTCTCGAAGCTAAACTTGCATCCAGTGCCCAGAATACTCGTGTGACTCTTAATGTGTTTTGTGATACTGGTTCTGAAAAGTCTCCACCAGGTGGGGAAACTGCTCCCACTATAGATAGAGAACCTTCCCGTTCATCTGGAGAGATTGTTATGACTTTGCCTCCTCGTTCATAAAATTCTGCTAATCTTCTTCCTAGATATGCTGGATATCCTTCTTCACCTGGCATTTCTTCTAATCTTCCTGAGATTTCTCTGAGTGCTTCGGCCCATCTAGACGTGCTATCAGCCATTAATGCTACCCCATATCCCATGTCACGATAATACTCTCCCATTGTAATTCCAGTATAGATACTTGCTTCACGTGCTGCTACGGGCATGTTGGATGTATTAGCAACAAGAATTGTGCGTTCCATCAGTGGACGTTTTGATTTTGGATCTTCTAGTTTCGGAAATGTTGAAAGAACTTCGCACATCTCGTTTCCTCTTTCGCCGCATCCGACATAGACTATAATTTCACTATCTGCCCATTTAGCTAGCTGTTGTTGGATGACTGTTTTTCCACTTCCGAAAGGACCAGGTATTGCAGCAGTTCCACCCTTGGCAACCGGGAAAAATGTATCAAGAACACGTTGGCCTGTAATCAATGGTTCCTCTGGTGGTAGCTTGCGCAGAACTGGTCTCGGTGTTCGAACAATCCACCAACTTGATAACCCGATATCAATCATAGTACTATTTGTTTCTACAGCTGCTACATTTTCATTGACAGTATATTTTCCTTCAGTAATTTCTGCTAGTTTGCCATTAACATTATGTGGGATCATTATTTTGTGCATTATTATTGGAGTCTCTTGAACTTCGCCAATGATTTCACCCGGGGAGACATGATCGCCTTTTTTCTTTACTGGGACAAAGTCCCATTTTTTCTTTGGATCAAGAGCTGGAATAATACTTCCTCTACTGATGAAGTCTCCACTTTGTTCTCTTAAGATATCTAAAGGTCTTTGGATGCCGTCATAAATTGATGTTAAGAGTCCAGGTCCAAGCTGCAACGAGAGTGGTCGCTTTGTATTGATTACTTTTTCTCCAGGTCTCAGACCTGTAGTATCCTCATAAACTTGGATCATAGCATTGTTCCTTTCTAGACGAATTATTTCTCCCACAAGACCCAATTCTCCAATACGAACAACGTCAAACATCTGTGCTCCTTCTAGATCCTTTGCTACAACAACCGGCCCCGAGATTCGTGAAACTATACCATCTGGCATATTATCATCAATCCGTTTTGATACTTATTCCAAGCACTCGTTTTGCTAAAGCAGATATAGATTCTTCATGTACGTTTTCTTTTTGTGCAGGCATAAATAATACCAATGGTTCAATAGATCTATCTATTTGTGATAGGAATCCGGTTGGGAGTTTACCTCTAACAGATTCGCTTGCGATTATTAAACCAAATTCATTAGAAGAATATAGTTCTTGGATTTTTTTGCTGGCATCTTCCTCACCAACTATAAAGGTATCATCTATTCCATTAAGTCGATAACCGATAACAAGCTCACGATCTCCAACTATGGCTATTCTTCCATTTGACTCAGTTTTTTGTTTATACACTTTTTCACTCATGTAAGTAACATTCCACTTATGCGTTCATTTGAAAGGTTGTAGCGCTTTCCATATGTTATCCTTTTAAGATTTTCATGTTCATGTTCTGCATTAAAGATAAAATAGAAAATAGTTCCAATAGAAAGTGCAATATTTTTCAATTTCTTCATGTATGTTGTATTGATAAATTTATTGATAGCTACTTCAAAATCAATCAGACTATTTGTGGTCTTGTACTGTTCAAGTGCCTCAGTTAATTTAAAGGAGGCATCTATTCTTCCCACGATTTCTGTAACATCTTTTACTCCATATATTTCCAGTAATTCCTTTGTGGAAATTTTTCCTCCTTCTACAAGATGCCTCTCAACCATTTCTTTATCTAAATTTGACTTCTTCGCCTTCAAAAGATTTAGAATGTTTTTCTTATCAATTTCGGTTCTGATTAATTCCCTAATCATACCTTCATCACCTTGAAAGAATTTTAGGGATTCAAGTAACTTCTGGTAGTAGAAACCGTGCAAAGCGGACATCATTGGTGCTATGTCGCCTGTCTTTTTGTATGCATCTAAGTGTTGCATTAGTATTACTCCATAACCGTACTTTGCAAGTTTATTTACCACACCCTCAACTCCTGACTCGGCAAGAATAATTTTCATCTCATCATGTGAAATATTTCCAGCAGAAATACCGGCAGGAACATTACGACTGGAGATTAGTAATGATTCGGTTTCAGTAATTGTTCGTCCCAGGCTTTTTGAAGAAAGGATTAACTCAATGTTGTAAATATCCCACTTTGACAGATAAGATCGGATAGCGTTTTTACCATTAAATGGCGTAGCTTCTAAAAGAATTTTATTAATTCCAACTAGATGACGATTAAATGCTACTTCTAAAAGTTCTGGACCTTGATAGACTGATGCAGCTCTTTTAATCTCTTGACCATACCAGGTTGGTTCTAACAGTCTGATCATCTCGTTGACATCATTTGCCTTAAGTAGATTTTGCATGAAATCTTTAGAAAGAAAATTTATCGATATTGATTGTAATCTACCAAAAGAAGAAGAATATTGTGATGTTCCCATTACAGTATTTTCTCCAGAATTTTATTCTTAATCTCATCTTCATGAGTTCGCAATAATTCTTCAAAAGTTAAATCAAGTTCTTTTGTACTACTCATATTTTCTGCAACAATTCCGCCTAAAGTTTGAATGGAAGAGCCTATGATAACGTCCATGTCCTTTAAAATCATTTGATCTTCTTTGCGACAATGAATTATTATCTTATTATCCAATCTTTTTTTTGAAGTTTTGACCATTTTCTGTAATATTTTTTTATATTCTAAAGTCATGGTATAGTTACTAAGTTCTTGTTTTATAACATCAAAAGTAGAAACCAAATTTGTGTTGATGGCATCAAACAAAATCTTTTTTGCCTTTAGCTTTCCTGCCTCAATTATTCTAGCACTCTCTCTCTCAGATTTTATTCTTGCATCGTTTGCATAGCGTTCTTGCAATTCTTTGATAGTTGTATTTTTTTCGATTTCAATTACAGATTTTTTATTGTGTAATTCTTTGTCAAGATTTTCTATATCCTGTTTTTTTCTGTTCTCTATCTCAAGGACGAATGTCTCTATGCTCATTGTAACATCTACTATAGTATACCAAGTAACAGAATTATTCCTAGTACAAAGCCGATGATCCATAGAGTTTCTGGAATTACAAAGAAGAATAGTACCTGTCCAAACTTTTCAGGTTTTTCTGCAATTATGCCCATACCGGCAGCACCAATTCCTTGTTGTGCATTACCAGTACCTATTAGACCGCCGGCTATTGCAATTGCTGCAGCTATAGCTAACAGTGGTTTTGTTAATTCACTGCTGGTAGTAGTTGATTCTGCAAATGCTGGAGGGGTTGAAATAAAAGTAGAAAATGCGATCGTCAAACCAGCAATTGTTGTTATAACCAATAATTTTGATCGTTTGTTTAGTCCCATCTTAAATTAGATACATTTGACGGTATTTTAACTTAGTTTTTAAACAAGTAAATTTTTACTTGAAAAATTAAATATTCTTATTATGTAAGTTTGTCATAATAGGATAAAGTCATCTAGAAAGATTAAGAATAGATTACTAAAAGATAACGATACTAGCAAACCTGCTCTTATTGCTCCAAAGGCTTAGGTATTGTACACGTATTTTAGGGGGTTAGTGATTTGAAATATTTCTGGAATTATTGTCCTAAGATGATGAACATCATTACAATACCATAGATTGCAATTGATTCTACCATACCTATGAAAATGAAAACCTTTGATTGTAATGCGGGATTTTCACTTATTACAGCAAGACC
>Ga0247727_10005036_pt1 | contig 27276 bp, 26 predicted proteins | sample WisWelCaveWW1625_FD_202498 | JGI IMG/M metagenome (GOLD analysis project Ga0247727, IMG submission 202498) | Biofilm microbial communities from Wishing Well Cave, Virginia, United States - WW16-25 | ecosystem: Environmental > Aquatic > Deep subsurface > Groundwater > Cave microbial mat | place...
CCGGCGCGGCGCGTTTGCTCGTTGAAAAGGAATTGACTGCAGAAACATTGCTTAATCATATTCAAGAGTTGACGGCGAACGCGGGACTGCGGCAACAGATGGCGGCGGCGGCGAAAAAAATGGCGCGTCCACAAGCCGCCAGTGAAATTGTCGAAAATTGTTTGGCGTTGTTGAAATAAAAAAGAAAAGTGTAGGAAGTCCGACTGGCGCTGCGAGCTTGTGCTAAATTAGAAAATCTTTGAGTGCCAGTCGGACTTCGCCACACGGAGTTTTATTATGGCAATAAAAAAATACGGCAAAGTTTTTTTCTTCTCCACCACGTTCGCCCTGGCGGGTTTGCAACTGGGAAATTGGGTCAACCGCGATGCCGGTTTTCGCGTGCAAAAAATCGTCGTCACCGGTTGCAAAGCGTTGACGGAGTCTGAAGTCGTCGCCGCCGCGAAGGTGCCCATGTCGCGATCTATTTTTGACGTCGAGTTTGCGCCGATTGCCAAACGCGTTGAAGCCCTGCCGTTGGTGCAGAAAGTTCAAGTCGCGCGCGTTTTTCCTTCAACCATCGTCATTGCCGTTGCCGAGCGCCAGCCGCTGGCGTTGATTAATCACGCCGGCTTATGGCCGGTCGATGCGGCAGGCGTGATTTTGCCGCGGCTGCAATCGAATCGCCGCGCGCGCGCGCCGCTCAATTACGACACGCCGATACTTTCCGGCGCCGCCTTTGCAGGAAACGGCGAGAGCAAAGAGTTGGCGAAAACCCATCTTCGCGTCATTGAGTTTTTGGCTGAACTGCGCGCCAACAATGCCATGCTCTATCACGGCATTTCAGAGTTGAATGTGAATGCCAAGGGTCATCTCACATTTTACCTAATGGACGGCGGCGTGCCGGTTTATCTCGGCGCTGATCAATGGATGGAAAAATGCGATCGGCTATTTATTTTTTTGCAGCATGTCAAACCGGCTTCAGGAAAATTTGTAACCATTGATTTAAGATACGAAAATCAAATTGTGACAAGAGAAAGTTGAAAAAATGTTGGACGGTTGGACCGTTGGTCGGTTAAGCAGTTGTTGAGCGAACCGTCAAACCGTTAAACCGTCAAACAGGAGGTAACACATGGTCGTTGATTATATTTGTGCCCTCGATATCGGCACGACAAAAATTTGCGCGCTGATCGGCGAGGTCGATGAGCATAATCAAATCAAAATTATCGGCATGGGCAATGCGCCCTCCGATGGTTTGCGCCGCGGCGTCGTGATCAATCTGGATCGCACGGTGCAATCGATTTTGCGCGCGAAAGAAGAGGCCGAACGCATGGCTGGCGTCGAGATCAAATCGGTTTATGCCGGCATCGCGGGCGATCACATTCGCAGCATCAACGGCCGCGGCGTCGTTGCCGTCTCCGGCGAAGATCATATCATCTCGCCCGAAGACAAGCGCCGTGTCATTGAAGCCGCGAAAGCCGTGGCGCTGCCGTTTGATCGCGAAATCATTCATATTTTACCGCAGGAGTTCATCGTCGACGATCAACGCGGCATCGATGATCCCGTCGGCATGAGCGGCGTGCGCCTCGAGGCGGAAGTTCACATCGTCACCGGCGCGGTGACTTCGGCGCAAAATATCTGCCGCTGCATCGAGCGCGCCGGCATGGGCGTGCACGATCTCGTGCTCGAGCCGCTGGCTTCGAGTTATTCGACGCTGACCGATGACGAGAAAAATCTCGGCGTCGCGGTGCTCGATATCGGCGGCGGCACCACCGACATCGCGATGTTTTATGAAGGCTGCATTCGGCACACGGCCATCGTCGGCCTCGGCGGCAGGAATGTGACCAACGATCTGGCGCACGGCCTGCGCACGCCGTTGGATCAAGCCGAGGCCATCAAAATTGCGCACGGCAGCGCCATTCATCTGGAGCATGAGCGCGAAGAAGTGTTTGACGTGCCGGGCGTCGGCGGCCGCGCGCCGCGCAAAATTTCGCGCAACGTGCTCGTCGATATCATTCAGCCGCGCGCCGAAGAAATTCTCAGTCTCGCTTTCAACGAAATTAAAAAATCCGATTACGTGCATTTGATGACCTCCGGCGCCGTGCTCACCGGCGGCTGCGCCATGCTGCCGGGTCTGGTGGATCTGGCGGAAGAAATTTTCAATATCCCGGTCAAGCTCGGCAAACCGAACAGCGTCAAGTCGGTCACGGATGAAGTTTACAAGCCCAACCATGCGACCGGCGTCGGATTGATTCTGTACGGGTTTCATAATAAAGCGACGGCCAATCATCTGCTCGCCGAAAGCGAGACGCATTTGTTCGATAAAATTGCGGAACGCATGAAGCGCTGGTTCGGCGGCGTTGGACGTGCGTGATAAAAAATAGTGTTAGCCCGTTGGCCGGTTTGCCAGTTGATCAGCAAGCCGGAAAAACTGGCAAACGGTCCAACCGTCTAACAGTCAAACAGGAGTTCCCATGAACCTTCGACTCAATTTTGATGAAGCGAGTTTACTGGCGGCCCGCATTAAGGTCGTCGGCGTCGGCGGCGCGGGTTGCAACGCCGTGAATCGCATGATCGACGCTGGTTTGCGCGGCGTTGATTTTGTTTGCATGAACACCGACATCCAAGCATTGGAAACCTCGAAATCGACCGTGCGGCTGCAAATCGGCAAAACCACCACGCGCGGCCTCGGTGCCGGCGCTGATCCCGAAGTCGGCCGTAAAGCGATTGAAGAAGATCGCGAGGCGGTCGCCGATGTGCTCGGTGAAACCGACATGGTTTTTGTCACCTGCGGCATGGGCGGCGGCACCGGCACCGGCGCCGCGCCGATCATCGCGGAGATTGCCAAAGATCTCGGCGCGTTGACCGTCGCCGTCGTCACCAAACCATTTCTCTTCGAAGGCAACAAACGCAATAAGCGCGCCGAAGAAGGCATCCTCGAATTGAAAGAGCGCGTGGACACGCTCATCGTCATTCCGAATCAACGTCTACTTTCGGTGGTGCCCAAAGGCACGCCGCTGCTCGAAGCGTTTCGCATGGCCGATGAAGTTTTGTTGCACGCCACCAAGGGCATTTCGGATTTAATCTCCGTGCCGGGTCTGGTGAATTTGGATTTTGCCGATGTGAAAACGGTGATGTCGGAAATGGGCGATGCGCTGATGGGCGCGGGCATGGCCAGCGGCGACGAGCGTGCGCTGCAAGCGGCGCAACGCGCGATCTCCAGCCCCTTGTTGGAAGATCTCTCGATTGCCGGCGCGCTGGGCGTTTTGGTGAATATCACCGGCGGCGAAGATTTGACGTTGCACGAAGTGAATGACGCCACCACCGTGATTTGCGAAGCCGCCGGTCCGGACGCGAATATTATTTTCGGCGCGGTGATCGACAAAGCCTTGGGCGATCAAATCCGCGTCACCGTGATTGCGACCGGTTTCCACAAAAACGGCCGCGCCCCGGTTGCCGGCCGTTTGGCGCGTCCGACGCGTTTTTTTGATACGACGTTGACGGAGCTTGATATTCCCACGTATCAACGCAAAACCGCCAATGGAAATGGCCATGCCAATGGCCATTCGCACAACGGCAACGGTGGACCGCACGAGCCGATCATTCGGCCCTACGAAGAAGAAGTCGCCGTCGAAACGCACCCGGTGGATGATTATGAAGTCCCCGCATTTTTGCGCAAAAGAATGAGTTGAGCTTAACTTGCTGTTTGCTTTTTGCCCTTTGCTTTTTTTTTCTGGTCTACCGCAAAAAGGCCCGTCTCGTTGATTCTGCAGTCAACTTGGCGGGCCTTGCCGTTTAATGCTTGTTTTGCCGATAAACGAGTTTTCGCTTGCCTGTTGCATTTAGCTTTCGTAAATTTTGTCAACTGCAAAATCATCAACCAACTCGGGAGCCATAAACGTGTTAACCTGGGAACAGTGGCAGGAGAAGTCGGAAAGCTCATTGGAAGCTTCGCGAATTTTACTTGAGAATCAGAAGCCCATTGAAGCGGCGAGCCGCGCCTATTATGCGGCGTATCAAATGGTTACCTGTGTGTTGGTCAAGCTCAAACTCAGCCCCAGAAGCGAGTTTGGCAATTGGTCACATCACGAGACGCAGGAGATGTATCGCACTCACATTTGCCAAAAGGCGGATTTGGGATATAAAGAGAAACAAGCCTTAAAAAATCTGCTTCTAGAATTTCGGCACCTGCTGGAAACAAGATATTTAGCTGACTATGGTGAAACGACAAAAATTGATTTGCCTCTGGCTAAATCGCATTGGCGCGATGCTAATAAATTAGTTAGTCTCTTAAATCGACTCATAAAGAGAGGGTTGCTATGAGCCTTGCAAAAATGGATTTATCATCAAATGGCCTGAACAAGACGCAAACAGCGACAGTGGTGAAATTCAAAAACAGGTTAGCACGAAAGCTGCCGAATTTCCACATTGCCTGGGTGAAGCCCGTCAAAGAGAATATGATAGAGCTACATCTGGAAACGGAAAAACGCACTTACAAGAATAGCCGTCAAGCTGTCAAGTTGGCTATTGATGTAGAAGACGAAACAGGCGTCATTATCATCCTGCGTTGAAGAAAATCCTCGATAAGGAGTGTAATGAAAACTCAAAACGCAGCGACGCAAAATAAAAACCACAACTTGTCAAGTGTGCAGTTGAAAACTTTCAAAAAATTTGAGCGCCGATTGAACGAGAAAGTTCCAGACTACCGCATCGCCTGGGTTCGGCCTTACAAAAAAAATATAATCGAAATCGGGCTGGAATCTCAAAAAAAATCGGCTACAGAAGAGGCCTTCAAGCTGTCAAGTTGGCGGTTGAGGTGGAAGACGAAACGGATGTCATTACCATTTTGCGTTAAATCGGCAGAGCGCCGAGAGCAGAGCGCATGGCGCGAAGCGACACCGCTCTGTGCTCCGCTTCTCTACCGTAAAAAGGCCCGTCCGGTTGCTCTACAGCTACTTGACGGGCCTTGCCGTTTTAGCCTCTTGATTTGAAAAACTGCGAATCAAAAAAGTAGTAGCATTTTTAAACGAGTTTTTGTATATTCTTGCCGCATCAAGAAGTCCTCTATGGATATCGATAATGAGCTCGCCTACTCGCGCTCTTGCTCATAGAGGCACAACAAATGGAGTAGCAGACATTTGGTTGTTTTTGCCTGATTCGACATCGTTCGCCTTCTCCTCATTTTTTACTTTCCCAATTTTTCTCATTTAAAAGGGCTCTTGGTTCGCGCTTTTGTGTCTATTTATTTAGGCCGATAAATGACCGAGGATTTATTTGCATACGCACCAATCGCATGATTTCGGTTGATGAAAATTTTGACGACTAATTCAGAGTTTTAAATCTCCTCCGCCTTCGATTTTGCATCCGGGTGACAACCGCGCGGAAATTCGTTGGAAGTCGGGTAGGGTCCATGTCACGGACGTCTTTTTTATTTTCGACCAATGTCGAGTTACCCAATCTTATTGGGCAAAGCGAAAAAATTCACGAAGTCTGCCGGCGCCTCGGGCAGGTGGCGCCGACCGACGCCACGGTTTTGCTTCAGGGCGAGAGCGGCACCGGCAAGGAGCTGGCAGCGCAGGCGATTCATTTTCACAGCCGCCGCGCTGGCCAACCTTTTATCAAAGTGAATTGCGCGGCTTTGCCCGAAGCGTTGATTGAAAGCGAGCTTTTCGGTCACGTGCGTGGCGCTTTTACCGGCGCGATACGTGATCGGCAAGGCCGCTTTGCGCAGGCTGACAGCGGCACGATTCTACTCGATGAAATCGGCAGTCTGACGCTCGCCAGCCAGGGCAAATTGCTCCGGGTGTTGCAAGAAAAAGAGTTTGAGCCGGTCGGAGCGTCAACCACCGTGCAGGTTGATGTGCGCCTGATTGCCGCCTGCAATATCGATCTCGCCCGCTCGATTCAAGCGAAAACTTTTCGCGAAGATTTGTTTTATCGGTTGAGCGTCTTTCCGCTTTTCATTCCGCCTTTGCGCGAGCGCCGTGACGATGTGCCGCTGCTTGCCGAATATTTTCTCCGCCGGAATGCCCACCTGACCAATCACCAAGTTTGCGGTTTTTCTCCGGAAGCGTTGTCGGCGCTGCGCGCTTATGACTGGCCGGGCAACGTTCGCGAATTGGAAAATGCCGTTCAACATGCGCTCATTGTCGAGCCGGCGAATGTTATTCAAATTTCGAGCTTGCCCTTGCCGATGAACCATGCCGGTGTTCGAGAAAGTGAAAATGATGACAACCGATCGCTGCGTGAAAAACTGCGCAGCACAGAGAAACAAATGCTCATCGATGCTCTCGCGCGCAGCCACCGCGTGAAAAAAAAGGCCGCCGACTTACTGGGGATCAATCCCAAAAATCTGAGCCATTTGCTGCGGAAACATGGTTTGTAAATGCTTGTTCCGTTGATCGGTTAACCCGTTATGCCCCGGCTCTCTGGTTCTTTCGAAAGCTTTCTGGTTTTTTGCCTCTCCCTCTCCTCGCAGCTTTTGGGTTCTGCCTCATAAAATTTACTGCTACACTCATCAATTTTATGACGGGGCTTTGATGCTGCTTTTTATTTTACCTGTAACCTTTCACGAATCTCCGCGCCTCATAATTTCTATGATCTTTGGCTGGCTTTTGCCTTTGGCTGCGCCAGTGATGTTTGTATTTAATCTTTTGAAAACTTCACTTTGCGAATGACCTTGATCATGATGTGGCAAAACGGCATGAAAGTTGTCGATCAGTTTGTCGATTAAAACAAGAAAGGACTCACTGCCAACGAGGGAAGATTACGATGACATATCTGCCAGATCATTTTGTCCGGGAGCTTGAGACGCAAAACGCAAGAGCTCACAAAAGCTCAATCGTGGATGTTGAAACAGGCGGCTTTGAGGTCCAAGCTGATCATCCTCCAGAAAAATCTCACCCAGCCCCGGATAAATCACGCCTTGATTCAGGCCCGGCTTCGGGGAGTGGAGGTCATCGCCATTTATCGCGATAGCCTCGATCCCGCGTGCATGGCGTTGCAGACTCCCGACCAGCGCGCCGCCTGCGGGCAAATCTTCAAGAAATCCCCGCATCCCCATCACAAGAGCATGATGGTGCTGACAGCAGATGGGACGGTTCGCGCCATTACCGGGTCTTACAATACACGCAAACAGAAAGTCGGCGAGAAGCGGCCACGCACGCATACCGTTCTTTTTTTTAAAATGCCGCGCGGAAGAATTCTCTTCGAATTTTATCGCGCCGAAGCGAACCGACTCTTGGGGCAGCCCCCGCGTTTCTCCAAAACGCTCGCGTTTCGCACGCGGCTCGGCATGATGAAGTTTGTTATGCACCCCAGCCGGACTAATCCGGTGCTGGAATTGTTGGATAACATATCAGTTTTTCAAAACACGACGATTTGGCTCGCGTATTTCACCGCCGTCCCGGACGCGCAGATTGGTCTTCCCGTTTTTAACAAACTGCGAAGCCTTCGCCGCTGCGGCTGCAGGATCAGAATTCTTTTAGACGCCAATCGCGCCAACCGAGCGGCTTACGATAAATTGCGGCAACTGCATCTTGACGTGCAGTGGGCAAAATTTCCCACCGGCGCCGCCACGCTGGGCAACAAGTTGGTGCTCGCGAGAACAGACAACGACGTCCATATCATTCAGAGCAGCGCCAATCTCTCCGCCAGCCATCATTTGCAGAAACATAACTTGACGCTCTATCTGCGCGGTCGAGGTTTTCTTCCCATCTATCAAAAGCTGGAGTGGGAAGTGAAACGCTACTGGCGCTGATGAAATGCCTGGAGCGTGATCATAAAATTTCCGAGCCGGATCATAAACTTTATGATGAACTATTGGTTTTTGTTTTCATTTCATTTGCCGCCACGACAGCGCTGGCGGCATCATAAATTTTATGATTTTTGCTTGACCCCCGTTTCAGCAGTTGGTTTTATAAACCGTGGTTTAAATCTTTAAAAAATCGTTGACTGCAAAATGCCGGAATCGGGTGTCGAGCAACTGGCACAGGAGTTGTCTTTGTAACAAGTAAAAGATGTTTATAACACTAAACCTTGAATCCATAAGGAGGATACCATGCATGACTTGGATCGCACCACGGCTGAATTTGAAGCCGATCATGAATTGTACGAAGAGGATGGTCATGAACTTGAGTGGGAAGATGCCTACGAAACAGATGAGGCGTATACCGGTGAGGGCGTGCTTACTGAGGCCGATGAAATGCAACTGGCCGCCGAGGTCCTCGAAGTGACCAATGAGGCTGAGCTTGACCAGTTCCTCGGCAAAGTTTTTCGCAAAGTCGGCCGCGGCGTGCGTAGCTTTGCGCGCTCGGGCGTCGGCCGCGCCCTGGGCGGAGCGCTTCGTAAAGTCGGAAAAGTGGCCTTGCCGATTGCCGGCAAAGCCGTTGGCGGCTTTTTCGGAGGCCCGGTTGGAGCAGCGATCGGCGGCAAGCTGGGTTCGGCGGCCACCAAGCTTTTCGAGCTCGAGCTCGAGGGAATGAGTTATGAGGATCAAGAGTTCGAGGTGGCGCGGCGCTATGTGCAGCTTGTCGCGGAGGCCGCAAACAATGCCGCGGCGGCAGCGCCCAATACGCCTCCGGAAGCGGCCGGGCGTGTCGCAAGAAACGCTTTGGCCAAAGCCGCGCGTCGTCACGCGCCGGGTTTATTGCGCGGCGGGCGCGCGGGCTCTGCCGGTTCCGCCGGCGCTTATGGCCGCCGCAGTGGCCGCTGGGCGCGTCGCGGACGCCGGATCATCCTGTATGGAGTCTGAGCCATTATGCTCGCGGATGCCTCCACCTTGCTGGCAAATGAAGCCCGCGCTTTGTTGACACGCGTCGAGCGGGTGAAGCCCTTTGCCTTGCAGATGACCATGGTGGCAGCGGCGACCATTTCACCGGCAGCGCAAACGGCGATCGAGCGCCATCTCGCCGAGGCGCGACGAAAGCTGCGGCAAAGCGTGCAGAGATTTCTGCGGTGGCTGCAAAGTGCGGAAGCGCATCGCGCGCCGCCGTCGGAATTGCAGCGTCGCTTCACCGTTCTCCGCCTCGCCTTCAATCTTGTTCTTTCGCAAGTCGATATCTATGCCGATGTGCTGACGCAGCGCAGCGAGCACGATCACGGCGTGTGGATGGCGGGGCTTGATGCCGTCGCTGCCGATGCGATCAAATTGCCGCTGGCGAATTATCATCCGCCGCCGGTGATTTGCTACCTGGATCGCGGCGTGGGCGCGGCGATTCGTCGCGCGCGCACCCGTCTTCCCGGCGGCGATCTCAACCCGGTGGCGATCATTCGCGTGCCGCGCGAGCGCATGGTGGGCAGTGGCGTCGCTTCCTCGCTCATTCACGAAGTCGGCCATCAAGCCGCGGCGCTATTGGGACTGGTTGATTCGTTGCGGCGAACTTTGCGGGCGCAACAGGAGCGCAGCGACAGCACGCGAATGCTCTGGCAATGGTGGGAGCGTTGGATTTCGGAAATTGTGGCGGACCTGTGGGCCGTTGCCAAAGTCGGCATCGGCGCCACGCTCGGACTGCTTGCCGTCGTCAGTTTGCCCCGGCCGTTTGTCTTTCGCGTGAATCTGCAAGATCCTCACCCGATGCCATGGCTGCGCGTGAAGTTGAGCTGCGCGATGGGACAAGCGCTGTATCCGGATCGACAATGGCAGGATTTGGCTAAAGTGTGGGAGTCGTTTTATCCGACTACACGTCTCGATCCTTCCATACAAAACTTGATCGCCTCGCTGCAAGCTCACATGCCGAGATTTGTCGGCCTCATGCTCAGTCATCGCCCCGCAAGTCTTCGGGGCGCAGCTTTGCACGAGGCGCTCGTTGATCCGCAGCGACAACCCAACCGGCTGCGACGGCATTATCGCGCCTGGCTGCAAAGGCCGCAAGTGATAGGCGCGCAAGCGCCCGCTTTCGCCTTCGCTGTCATCAGCCAGGCCCGCGCCGATGGCAAAATCCATCCGCGTCAAGAAAGTGATTTGCTTGCCGGGTTGCTTAAAGAGTGGGCGTTGCGCAGAACACTAATAACGTCAGAGGCATGTGCAGCGCGATCTGTGGCGCCGCCTCGTAAGCCGGCGTCAGGACAACATACTGAATCTATTATGGCTAATCTCATAGACTAATCCGTAAGGAGGATAACATGGCTGAAATCCAAAACCCGCGACCGGGAACAATCGTCGTGAGGGTCATTGATGATCTTCGTGACAGATCTGGCAACGATGTTCCTATTTTCAAGGCCAGAATAAGTATTAAAAAAATGGGGGAGACGGAACCGATAATCAAAGGTGAAACCGACTCAAACGGAGATTATATAACCCCAATAGAGCACGGAACCTACACGGTCGAGGCGGATGCCTTCGGAAATAAACCGCAAAAATCGATTAAGGTCGACCCTGACTGTTCGCCTACCGTGGAATTACGGATTCCAGTAAACCTCAAGCTTGTTTCTTCTATTGTGAAGGGCGATTGCTCTTCCCCCTCTGAAAGTTGCACTGAGGTCACCTCGGGCACCGTGCTGAAATATGAGGCCACCCACAGTGCGAAAGTACAAACCAGAACTCGCTGGGTTAGAAATCAAGGCTTACTTTTTGATCCGCTCGACAAGCCGAATGGATCTACAATTTACTTCAACACGGCTAGCGCCGTGGGCTCAACGACGGTCACGGTAACGATTAGTGAAATTGGCAGCGCTGAAGAGTCAAGATCTGAAACTACCGAAGTGCTGCCTGTGCGTGTAACCGCCATTGACGGTAACGTCGCCGTAACCATGCGTCGCACGGCGACGGTCCCCACCAACGATCTGCCGTTGTGGGTCGTGATCAAAAGAAGCACGGATGCGCTCGCTTTTCCGAACTACAGCCGCTTCATGGACATCGTGTTGTGTGGTCAACCGTTGCGCGACGGAGAAAACGGCAAATTCACGGAAGGACAGAATAAATTTGACTTGCTCAAAAAAAAGCGCTTTCTGCCCTTCACGGACGTGGATGCCTATCGTCTCCTGAAAGCCGCTACCGAAGCCTTCGTGATGGTGAACTGTGGCGTTGATCTTGTTAAGAGTTTTTTAGCAGACTCTCCCTTCACGGATTTGGATGTCACTGAAGTCATCAACCGTGTCGGCATCAACTTGGACACTGACCAACTCAGGGATTTTTGGCGGAGTTATCTGCGCAAAGTCAACGGTGACTCAGACGTCACGCTGCCGTATCTCGCGCTCATTCGCGAGAAACTGAAAGATTCCCAGCTCAAAGACGTGGTTTTTGCCGACGATCTCGACGTGCAATTGCCGCGCGAGTGTTTTGGCATTATTCGCAGCAAATTGACCAATCCCTGCTTGCTCGAGCTGATTTGGTCATACTGGCACGAAGAGGGGATGATGGTGCAAACCATGAACGCCGTAACGCTGCGGTTTCAAAACATTCGCACCGCCAAACCCGGCCGCGATCCGCTCGCCAATTTGGAAATCGATCCGCTGCGGCCGCTCAACAATTTGCTCTGGGGCCAGATTCAGGACGAGCAGCATCGCTTGAGCGTGGCGCGGCGCGCGTATGAGTATGATCATCATTACGGGATTACGCTCTACGGCAAAGCGCTGCCGCACTTCCGGCCGGCGGATAGCCGCTCCAAATTCCTCGAAGCGTTTCATAATTTGCTGCATCTCGCCTCCATCTTTTTCAAAGAGGATGACGATACCACGATGATTGCCGACGGCTTCCCGATGTTGAACGCGTTGAAGGAAGTGCACCTCGTGCTCTCCGAAGGCGCGCACAATCAATTCGGCGATTTGCCTTCGACGGCGCGCATCGAGATGATGATGCAGGAATGGCTGCTGGCGCGCCCGGAGTTTCGCGAGTTTTTGCCGACGCGCATCATGGTGGCTTATCCCGAAGCGTGGATGGATCGCGTCGACGCGATGAAGAAGCTGCAAGGCTGGACCGATACTTCGATTCTGCACTTTCGCAACCTCGGCGTGTTCGGCGAGCAGATTCTGCTGTCGATTCGTTACGGCAGTTGGAGCGAGGTCAACAATCCCGTGCAGGCGGCGAACTGGGCGCGCTTCTGGCGCTCGGAAATTCAGGGCTATGTGCATGCCTATCGCGCCGGCACCAGCGTGGATTTGACTTCAGATATTGCCGACATCCGCGAGGCCACGCAGCGCTTCCTGCCGCCCTCGGTGCATTTGCGTAATCGCCTGGAGAGCCAGGTACATTTGCAGGCGCGGTGACGGGAAAGGCCGGTGCTCGACTTCACCTCCTCGCTTTATCTCGGCATGTTGCACGCGAGTCGTGCGTTGCGGCCGTGGCGACAACTCACCACGGGTGTGCCGACCGCACTTGCAACTCCCGTCACTGCTCGCGCGCTGGCGCAAGCAGTGGCAAAACTGCAAGGGTGCGAAAGCGCGACTCTGGCAACTTCCACGCTGCACCTCTTTTGGGATTTGTTCGGGATTCTGGCCGGCGATGATATTGCCATCTTCATGGATGCCGGAGCTTATCCCATCGCGGCCTGGGGCGTCGAGCGAGCGGCCGCAGCCGGCGTGCCCGTGCAAAGCTTCTCTCATTATCAAGCCGAGGCGCTCGAGCAACGCATACGACAAAGCTTGTCGCGCCATCGTATTCCCGTGATTGTCACCGATGGCCTGTGTCCGGAGTGTGGTCGCGTGGCGCCACTGGCAGATTATTGGAAAAGCGCCAGGACGCGCAACGGTTATCTCATCATCGATGACACGCAAGCGTCAGGAATTCTTGGGCACTCGCCCAATCGCGAAGCCTCTTATGGTCACGGCGGCGGCGGCTCGCTGTGTTGGACGGGCGTGCGAGGCGACAAAATTCTCATCATCAGTTCTCTGGCAAAAGGCTTTGGCGTTCCCATCGCGGTGTTGAGCGGAAGCGAAGCCGAGATTGGGCGCTTTGAAAACGAAAGTGAAACCCGCGTGCATTGCAGTCCGCCGGCGATTGCAGCCTTGCGCAGCCTCGAGCATGCGCTGGCTGAAAATGAAGCGCAGGGCGACACGTTGCGAGAACATCTCAGCAAAGAGGTTCGTTATTTTCGTGAGTTGCTGACTAACGCCGGCTTCGCAGCAAAAGGCGGCTTATTCCCCGTGCAAACCCTCGCGCCCATGCGCCATGGTGAGGCGAGGACCGTGCATGCGCGGCTTTTGCAAAATGGGGTGCGGCCGATCTTGCATCGTGGCCGCAGCGCCAACGAAGCGCGCTTGAGTTTTATCATCACCGCGTTGCATCGCCCCGCTGATCTCGAACGCGCCGTGGCAGCGCTCGCCGAGGCAACGGATAGGAAGAGAATGAAGTTTCTAACCAGTATTGATTCCCAGCGGAATCTGTACAACAAGTAACTATTAAGAGCAGGCGAAGTCCGACTTGCGCTTGAAGTGCTTTCGAGTTTTATGCGCCTGGTCGCGCGCAGGTCGGACTTCACTTTGGTGCTCAGGAGTAATGGCTTATGTGGACAACCGCCGATGGTCATATTTTGCGCTTGCCGCATTACGGGCTTGCCAAAATCATGTCGCGGCTGCGCGAATCGGGCTTGCAAGAGTTGATCGCGAATCGCGGCAACGGCCGTCTTGAGCGCAAGGTCGCCAATGCGATCGGACTTCTGGCGCATGAAGCGCGGCGCGCCAATCAGGTGAGCCACGAAAAATCCGGCAAAAACTATTTGGTGTTTGCGGCACAGGCGCACGGCGGGAATTATGAGATTCTCGCGCAGCCGCTGACGCAGCGCCAGCATGCCGTGCTTTTCATCCGCTTCGAGCGCGATCCTGATCAAGCCAATGGCAAAGCCAGCAAGCCCGTGAAATCCGATGGCCCGACTCATGCGCAAAAGAGTGATGAGGTTTTGCTGCGGGAAGCGCGGGCCGTTTTTTTTCGCGCCAACCCGCGCTGGCGCGAAAAAAAGGTGGAAGTGTATCACCGCGTTCCTCTGGCGTGGCGGCGGCTCTTTCCGAAACTCGATCCCAACCGTTTGAGCAATTTGCAAGCCGCGCCAAATTCCGAGCAGCGTCGCCGGGTCAAGCGCTTGTGGAAAGCTTTCGGCCGCCGGTACAAAAATCTGCAGCGCAAACCGACGCCAAAGGAAGTGATGCAATACGTGCGCGAGGTGGATCAAGCCCTCAGCAGCGGCGCGCCGTCTGCGCCATAACCTCACAACGGCCAAATTTAGATCGTGTTAACAAAAACAGCAATCTCTTAAAACCTCTTGACAGAAAGGAGAACCATTATGTACGAAGAACATGATCTTTTAGAGCTGGAAGATCTCGAAGATGTGGAATTTGAGGATACGGGCGAGTTGGAAGACTTCGAAGATTTTGAGGACTTCGAGGCTTATGAAGACTTCGAGGATTATGAAGACTTTGAGGATTATGAGGATTTCGAAGACCTGGAGGATTTGGAAGATATGGAGCTGGAATTCGATGGCGGAGCTCCAGCACCCCCTCGGCGACCTGTGCCCCCAAGGCCGTCTGGAGGCCGCCGCGTTCCAGCGCGACGGCGATGTCTCAGACCACGCGGGGTGAGATGTGGCGTGCTCGACCGTTTTGTGAATAACCGGCATACTCTCACGCCGCGTCATCATCGGCTGATGATTCCTCGCCTCGCCCGTGTGATTATTGCCAGTTGGCGCACACCTCGGCCCATTAACGCAATTCATCTCATAGGCCACACGGACAGCACTGGAAGGCCTCGCTACAACTTGCAACTCGGTCGTCAACGTGCGCAGGCGGTGGGAGCAGCGTTACGGCGTGCTCTCGCCACCCTCATCAATCGTCTAAGGTTGCGCTCGCCCAGAGGGCTGCGAATGACGCTGGCGAGTAACGGTGAAACGTGCCCAATTGCAGACAACCGTACTTTAGCAGGTCGCGCACGTAACCGTCGCGTCGTCGTTTACTGCCGGCGGTGAACGAGGCATCATCAATGGCGGGTTCATTGACGCCCGAGGCAAAAACTGAGACATGCAAAACAGATTTAAACTTACGCCGGCGAGGCACGACCGCGTGATACGAATAGAACGGAAGAGGGCCGGGCACGCAACCGTCGCGTGGAGATTTTTATTTCTTAAAGGTAAAACATGAGAAACTCGTTCGCCCTGAAAACCAAGCCTTGCCGTTGCGGAGGATGCGCCAAATGTGCCGGCCGAGCAGAGCTCTACGATGAATTTGCAGAGCAAGCTGAATACGATTTGGCGCTCGATGAATTGGAAGCCGCAGACATGGAGTTGGCTGGCGATAGTTGGCAAGGCGAAGTCAACAGAAATAGCCGCGATTATGTTCGCTGGATGCAACGGTCATTGAACCAGATTATGGGATTGCGGCTCGCTGTGGATGGCGTGATGGGAGCCGCAACCCGCAGCGCCATCCGCAGTTTCCAACAGCGGAATGGATTGACTGCTGACGGCGTTGTCGGTTCAAGAACTGAACAAGCGCTCCTGGCCGCCGGGGCCCTGCCATTTAGTGAAGTAGTGCCCGTTACCATTTGCGGGGGGCCGCCTACTCATGTGATTGACAAATTTCGCTTCGATCAATCCGCGCTTCGACGTGATCGCGAGCGCAATCACGTCGCGCAGATCGAGGCCATTGCCAAGCAAATCGTTGGAAGCTGGCTTGCTTCTCGGCCGATTCATCTCGTCTGTCTCGAAGGACATAGCGATGAAAAAGGGCCGCCGGAATACAACGTCAACCTCGGCCTACGGCGCGCCGAAGCGGTAAAACGTCAGCTCCAGGCAGCCATTCGTGCGGAGAGCGCCAGAGTTGGCCAACCCAATCTTCCTGCGCGGATAAGATTTGAAATCGGCAGCATTGGTGAAGCAGATCCCGTTGCAGACAATCGCACTTTGGAAGGACGGGAGCTTAACCGTCGGGTTAACATCACCGTGATGCTCATGTCGCCGACCATTCCACCGGATTATGATACGTGTGGTGTGCCGAGCTCTGCGCCTCAAACTGAGATTGATCTTGCGTTCGAAATACAGGAGTTGGAACGCGCATCACAAACTCAACGAGTTCGGCCTCGGCTGTGTCTGTATCAAAACGCACCTATAAGGAGTGATCGAAACCATTTTAATTGTCAAGCGACTCGCTGGGCAAGGAGAATTGGAGCATTCGCAACTCCGCGTACCTCGAATTGCCGGCGGCGCGTTGGTTCCACGCTGTATAACACCGGCGCAGACATCATCAGGGCGATTGACGCAGCTCATCGATGCCTCAACAGACGAGTCGAAATCATTCACATCTCCAGTCACAGTGGCCCACAGGGCCTCTTTGGATGGGTTAAAGACGAAACGTTTGGGTTATACAAGGGCACACTCGACAGGAGCTCTCGGGATAATGGCGCCCGAACCGTTGCAGACATTCCGACTGGCCCCCTCTCCGAAAACGTTGTCTTTGTCCTCCACGGCTGTAATACAGCCACCGGCAACGACAACTTTGCTCGAGCGCTATATCGACACTTATCGGGTTCGCTGCGAAACCCAAAGGTTTATGGACATTACAACAGTGGATGCGCTGGTCGTGATAATAGTTGGCGAGAGTATTCGAGCCGGTCACCGGATGGCAGGCGAAGATTACGGTCACTCTCGCCCGTTTACCAGGGAAACGGCTGTTGCAGCTAATCCAAACGCAACAGCAAGTTCGATTAACTCGACGATGCAACAACTGTAATGACTGCTATGCAATCCGAAGGGCGCTTTATGCGGCGCGGGCGAGCGCCTCGCCTGTTTGGGCGTCGGCCACCGCGGTTCCGCAGACCAAAACGACGATTCCGCCGGCCTTTCTCATTCTGGCATCGCCGGCGCTGGATTTTTCTGCGCAATCGGCGCTACGCCGTTGTCCTGAGGTGGTGGAGATTTTATCGGGCGATTTTATGTCTGCTCGATATTCCGGAGACAGCTCTTTTTTCAGGAACTTTTGCGCGTGCCGTCGCTCGCTGGCAAAGCCGTCACGGGCTAAGGGCAACCGGCATCATCGGGCCGAGCACCTGGGCGAGAATGCGCGTTGTGCTTGATTACGATGAACAGCCCGATCTTTGTGCATCGCTTGCACCAACCATTGATTCAGACGCTATTCTGGACGATCGATTAGAAAACCTCGACTATTAAAAAAGGAGAAACTATGACAAACGGAAAACTCGACAACCTTGAACTGGAAGATTACGAGGATTATGAAGACTTCGAGGATTTTGAAGACCTTGAAGATTTCGAAGATGTGGGAGAGTTCGAAGATTTTGAAGACATGGAGGGAATGGACGAATTCGAAGACTTAGAGGTCGATCCTCGACGCCGAGGCCGGCCGGGAAGAGGCATGCCCGCGCGTGGTCGTCCCGAAGCTCGCCCACGGCCTGGCGCTGGAGCTGGACGTGGAATGCCCAGACGAACTGCTGGAGCAAGGCCCGGAGCCCGTCGCCCCGGCGCTGCTGGCTCTCGTCCGGGCAGACGACCGGGACAACAAGCGGGCGCAGGCCGAAGACAACAACCCGGAAGAAGACGGCCTGGCGCACAAGGCAGAACCCCGCGTCCACAATCAGGAGCGTATCCTGGCGGTGATGCAGGCGCCCCAAGCCCAAGTGATGATTATAGCGCACCGAGTGATGGCGCTTATGGACCAGACAGCGGCGCAGGTTTCGGCTCCGATGCAGGCGCAGATTTCGGACCGGATGCCGCAGCGGTTGGCGGGCAAGATACTGGCGCAGATACCGGCGCCGGCCTTCCGGCAGACAGCGGCGCTGATATGGGACAACCAACAAGACCAGGCTTGAATGGCAGGCCGAGTGCAGGAGATGCAGGAACTGGCGGCCGGCGCTGCCTGACGGATGATACGGTGACCGAATATGCTGGTGGTTATCGCGCGGGTTATCGCGCCGGCTATCGCATCGGCTACCGTCGCGGTTTTGGCGCGGGTTATGCCGGCGAATCAGGGCAACGTGGCTCGCGTTGCTAAAGATGTGAACGATCATGACTGTTGCCGGGCCGATCACATACGCGCATCACCATCGCCCGCGTTTTGTCGAGGAGCTCAAAGCGTTTATCCGTTTTCCGAGCATCAGCGCACAACCGAGACACGACGGCGACATCAAGAAGTGCGCGGTTTGGTTGGCGAACCATCTGCGGCGGATTGGCATGGAAAACGTCAAAGTCGTGCCCACCGCCGGCCATCCGCTCGTGTATGCCGATTGGCTGCACCGGCCTCGCGGTCGAACGGTTTTAATTTATGGTCATTACGATGTGCAACCTCCCGACCCGCTCGGCGAATGGCGCTCGCCGCCGTTCGCGCCGATCGTGCGCGGCGACAACCTTTATGGTCGAGGCGCCTCGGATGACAAAGGGCAAATGTTTGCTCACCTCAAAGCCCTCGAATCTTATTTGCAAACGACCGGTGAGCTGCCCGTGAATGTCAAATGCCTTTTTGCTTGCATTCCGGGAATTTCGGCGGCGCCGTTCGCAATCCGCTGCAAACGCTGTGTGAAATGATTTGCCAACTCCATCATGCCGATGGGCGGATAGCCATACCTGGATTTTACGACAAGGTGCGAACATGCAGCGAAGAAGAGCGTGATTATATGGCCCGCACGGGTCCGACAGATGCTGAAATACTTCACAAAGCACAGGCGGAAAAAGGCTGGGGCGAGCATGGTTACACCGCTTATGAACGCACAACGATTCGCCCCTCGCTGGCAGTGAATGGCATTATCGGCGGCTATCAAGGGCCGGGCGGGAAAGCGGTCATTCCGGCCCGCGCGGCGGCCAGGCTCAATTTCCGGCTTGTTCCCGATCAGAATCCGCACGAGATCGAACGGCGCTTTCGTCAATACCTCGCACAAATTACGCCGGTCGGTGTGCGCTCCATCATTCGCCGGAATCTCGCTGCCAACCCCGTACTTATCGATCATCATCATCCAGTGATGCGCGCCGCGGCCGCGGCTTATTACCGGGGATTCGGAGCGAGGCCCGTCTTTCTACGCTCGGGCGGAACGATTCCCGTGGTTCATACGCTGCAAGAGTTGCTCGGCATCCCGACGGTCTTAATGGGTTTTGCTCTGGCCGATGATCGCATGCACGCGCCCAACGAAAAATTTCATCTGCCCAATTTTTATAAAGGCATCAACACCTCCATCGTGTTCCTGAGAGAAGTTGGTGCGATGTAAACCCGGCGCGCCAGACTCGCTCGCGAAACCAGAGTGCAACTTCCCGGCTGAAGTAAGGTAAGGAGATGCTGGATATGATTATCGACGCCCATTGCCACGCCGGCAAAGGCGACGGACTTACCGGACCGTGGGATACGCGCGCGCCGTTGGAGAAATATCTGCGCCGCGCCGCCAGAGCCGGCATTGATCGCACCGTGCTCTTTCCCGCGTTTCACCTGGATTACGCCGTCGCCAACCGCGAAGTGGCGCGCATCGTCGCGAGCCGCCCGGAGCGGTTTTATGGCTTTGCGTTTGTCCATCCTGATCGTGATCGCGGCCGTGTCCACTCGTTGGTGAAAGTGGCGGTCGAGCGCTACGGTTTTTGCGGCATCAAAGTGCATCGCCACGATGGGCGAATGACGCGCGAGATTTGCGAAGCCGCTCGCGCTTATTCCCTGCCCGTGCTTTACGATGTGACGGGCGAAGTCTCGCAAGTCGAGTTGCTCGCCACCGAATATCCTGAAGTGAATTTCATCATTCCGCACCTTAGCAGCTTTGCGGATGATTGGGCCGCTCAACTGGCATTGATCGATCATTTGGTGCGTCACCCCAATATTTACACCGACACCTCCGGCGTGCGCCGTTTTGATTTGCTTGAGCAAGCCGTGGCCCGCGCCGGCGCCGACAAAATTCTCTTTGGCTCCGACGGCCCGTGGCTGCACCCCGGCGTGGAACTGGCAAAAATATTCGCGCTCGACCTGAATGAGTCGCAGCAGCAAGCAATTCTCAGTGAAAATTTTTTGCGACTGATTCAAAATGCCCGGGCCAGACAACCAAACCGCGCCAGATTGGACAATATTAACCGCCATGTTTTGTTCCAATAATGAATTCAACTTCTGCCATTCTCATCTGCGATCGCGACCATTTGTTTCGCGAATCGCTGCGAAATTTTCTGTTAGCGGCCGGCTATCTCCACATCGAAATCGCGACGACCGTGCAAGAAGCTCTGGCAAAACTGCGCCGCGAACGCTACGGATGTATTTTGATTGGCATGACCCGGCCCCCTCGCAAAGCCTGGCGTATGGCGGCGGTGGCGAAACGACGTCAGCCCCAGGCTAAACTGTTGCTAATGGCCGCCGCCGATGAGCCGCCGTTCGCGCAAAATGATTCGTTCGAATATGTTCTCAAAGAGCAAATTTACTCGGACCTATTGCAATGCTTGCGACATGATGATTTGAATTGATCTCGATACTTTCAGGCCGGAGCTGTTGATCAGTTAAAATAATTGTTGACCGAAGAAAAAATGTGTGCCTTATCCAATCACCAGCAGATCGGTTTCGCCGGTCCCGATCCAAAATCCAAAGAAGCGGCAGATTTCCCCACGATCATCGGCCATAGCGAAAAGATTCGCCAGGTCTGCCGGTGCATCGGCGCCGTCGCGAAAAGCGACGTGACGGTTTTGATTCAAGGCGAAAGCGGCACCGGCAAAGAGATTGTCGCCAACGCCATTCACGCGCATAGCCACCGCCACAAAGGCCCATTTGTCAAAGTGAACTGCGCGGCGCTCACGGAGACGCTGCTGGAAAGCGAGCTCTTCGGCCATGTCAAAGGCGCATTCACGGGCGCGATTCGCAACCGATGTGGGCGTTTCAAACAAGCCGACGGCGGCACGATTTTGTTGGATGAGATCGGCAGCCTGCCGCTCGCCGGACAGGCCAAATTGTTGCGCGTCTTGCAGGAACATGAATTCGAACCGGTCGGCAGTTCGGTCACCACCTCGGTGAATGTCCGCGTTATTGCGGCGACCAACGCCGATTTGCAGAAAGCCGTTGTTGAAAAAAAATTTCGCGAAGATTTGTATTATCGTCTCAATGTTTTTTCCATTCACCTGCCGTCGCTACGCGAGCGCAAAGAAGATATTCCTATGCTCGCGCAACACTTTCTGCAAAAATATAATCTCGCCATCGGCAAAAAGATTCAAACCTTCGCCGCGGATACCCTCGCCGCGATGGTGCAATATGATTGGCCCGGCAATGTGAGAGAATTGGAGAACGCGGTGGAACATGCCGTGCTGGTTGAGAAAGATGCCGTGGTCTCACTCGCCAGTCTCCCGATGAACCTCGCGCCGCAGGAAACTTCCACAACTTCCGTCGAGCTCGGCTTGCGCGAGATGTTGAATCTCCTCGAAAAACAAATCATTCTCGACACCTTGATGCGCGCCAACTGGATCAAAAAACGCGCCGCGGATATGCTTCAGATCGATGCGCGAAATTTTCCCTACCTTTTGCGAAAACATAACTTGGCTGACAGTATTCATACGCATTGAAGCGCGCGAAGATTTGTCCCTTATTGCTTTTTGCCGTTTGCTCTTTGCCTTTTGCTTCTCACCTCGCCTCGCCAATCGCCACCAGATGATTCGGCTCCATGAACCATCGCAATGTAAGTTGACCCGCCCGCAACGGCGCAAAACCTTCCAGCATCGCCACGCCGCCTTTTTTGAACACCGAAAAACTTTTGTGCTGCCCGTTGAGCAAATAGCTCAACAATTCCGAGACATTCGGCTCGTGTCCCACCAGCGCCACCTCGGCGTTGTCCGGCAATTTGTTGAGAAATGGGATGATCGCCGCGGGGTCGCCGGACGGCACCAACAAATCTGTTTCGTCGAGATGATCTGCGGTCAAAACTTTTTGTAGAATCTCCGCAGTTTGCTGGGCGCGCACCAGCGGGCTGGAAAAAATATGCGTGCAATCAATTTCCATCGCCGCCAACCCCTGCGCAATTTGCTCCATCTTTTTTTTGCCCTTCTCCGTCAGCGGACGCTTCTCGTCGCTGCCGCTCCACTCATCGCGCTCCATGGCAATCGCATGCCTGACAATGTAAATTTCCATTCTGGTTTCCTTTCGCGTCGAAATTTTTTACATTAGAACTGTATCCGGAAAATTCGTAAAATCCGGATACCACCAAGCTTTTGGTTTGAATTTCCATAAGTCCGAATGAGCACAATATAATAAAATAATCCCGGGATGTCAAAAATTTGTTTTTCCTTTGTAAAACTGCCGCGTTTCTATTATGTTGAAAACGTGGAACTCGAATGGCTCAAACGCCTCAACACATTTCGTTTGGAGAAATTATGAAACTTTTCTGCAAGAAATTTCTTCTCGGCCTCATTCTATTGTTTGTCGTTTCCTGCGCGCAAGAAAAAACGGCAACGAACCAATTTCGTGTCGCCTTATTAAGTCCCGGCCCGGTGAGCGACGCCGGCTGGAATGCGGCGGCTTACGAAGGCCTGCAGCGGATTGAGAAAGAGTTGAACGCGCCGATCAGCCAGATCGAAACTAAATCACCGTCGGAATTTGAAGAAGCCTTTCGCGATTATGCCCGACAGGGCTACGCCCTCGTCTTCGGACACGGCTTCGAGTTTCAAGACGCCGCTGCCGCCGTGGCGCCGGAATTTCCTAAAACGGTTTTTATTACGACCTCGGGAAATACCGTCCGTCCCAACGTTGCGCCAATGGTTTTTGAGCTTGAACACGCGACGTATTTGGCCGGCGTGATGGCCGCGCTGATGAGCAAATCCGGCAAGCTGGGCGCGGTGGGCGGCATGGAAATTCCGCCGGTCGTCAGCACCTTTGAGGCGTTCGCAGCCGGGGCGCGATCCGTTAAACCTGAAATTAAATTTACCCGCAGTTACATCGGCAATTGGGAAGACGTCGGCGCCGCTAAACAAGCGGCGCTCGCGTTGATGGATCAAGGTCACGATTTTTTGATTCACAACGCCGACGCCGCAGCCGCCGGCGTTTTTCAGGCCGCCGGCGAGCGCAATGTTTTTGTGTTCGGCACGAATAAAAATCAAAATGACATTGATCCGCAACACGTCATCGCGAGCTGCGTCAGCAACATTCCCGCGGCCTTCGTTGAAATGGCGCAGCTCGTGCGCGATGGCCGTTTTGAAGGAAAGATTTATCGTCTCGGCATGCCCGCCGGCGTGGTTTCGTTCGAGCTGAATGCCAAATTGCAATCGCGAATTCCGCCCGAAGTTTTAACGCGAATTGAGGAAATTCGGAAACAGATTGTCGCCGGAACGATACAAGTTCCCAGCAAAATTTGAATTTTTTTTGGCGCAAATTGTACTCTTTCAAAATTATGGTCGTCGAGAAGGTGCCAATTTCTTCCAGCGTGCGAGCGATTCGACTGCAAGGCATTCAAAAACATTTCGGCTCGATTCAGGCGCTGGCCGGTGTTGATCTCACGCTGCAAGCCGGCGAAGTTCATGCTCTGCTCGGCGAGAATGGCGCGGGCAAATCAACCTTGATGAAAATTTTGTGCGGCCTCTATCGTCCCGACGCCGGCGCGATTTATTTTGACAATCATCCGGTTAAAATCGACTCGCCCGCCGTGGCGATGCAACTCGGCCTCGGTTTTGTGCAACAACATTTTTCTCTGGTTGATAACCTCACGGTCACAGAAAATATCGTGTTGGGAGCTCAGTCGCGATTTTTTTATTCTCCCGCCGCGCTGCAACAACAAGTACAAACCTTCATTAATACAAACGGTTTCGCGCTTGAGGCCGCAGCGCCGGTGAGCGCGCTGGGCGTCGGCGAGAAACAACGTGTCGAGATTATCAAAGCACTGTACCGGCAGGCGAAATTCATCGTTTTTGATGAACCCACCTCCGTGCTGGCGCCGCAGGAAATCGCAATGCTTTTCGCCACCATTCGCCGATTGCAGGCTGAAGGCAAAGGCATCATTTTTATCACGCATAAACTCGATGAAGTTTTGCAGATCAGCAACCGCCTCACGATTTTGCGCGCCGGAAAAAACGTCGTCACGCTGGACGCCGGTTCTGCGACCGCTGAAAATCTTGCCTATATGATGATTGGCGAAATAATTCCGCCGGCGCCAGCGAATTATCATAACCTTACCGGCGCGCGTTCAGTTTTGTTGCAGGTGAAAAATCTACAAATTCAAAACGAGCGCCGGCATTTTGCGGTGAATGATATTTCATTCGAGCTTGCTGCCGGTGAAATTCTCGGCGTCGCCGGCGTTGATGGCAGCGGCCAACACGAGTTGGCCGAAGCGATTATGGGATTGCGCCAGCCGGAAGCCGGGATGATTCAATGGAAAATTTCTTTGCTGAAAAAGAAGAAAACATTGTTTGACCGCCGGCGCCTCGGTTTTGTTCCACCAGATCGTTCGTCCGAGGCTTTCGTCTCCGATTTTTCCGTTGCCGAAAATTTTATGCTGGAACGCAGCGACGACGATGAATTTCGTTGCGCCGGATTTCTTGCTGCCGCAAAAATCGATGATCGCACGAAAAGTGTAATCGAGAATTTCAATGTGGTCTGTAAAGGTCCGGAACAAAAATTGCGCGAGCTTTCCGGCGGCAATCAACAAAAATTTCTGCTCGGACGCGCGCTCAGCACGAATCCGGAAGTGCTGGTGGCGATGAATCCGACGTGGGGCGTCGATGTCGCCGCCACCGCCGCAATTCATACACGCCTGCGGCATATGCAAAAACGTGGCGGCGCGATTTTGTTGTTCTCGACAGATCTCGAAGAGATTTATGCGTTGTGTGATCGTTTTTTCGTCATACATGCAGGCCGCTTAATGGGCTGGGCGACTGCCACAACTTCCGCAACGCAGGTCGGACTCTGGATGACCGGGAGGCCGAGTGCGTCGATTCGTTGAAACGACACGCGAATTGGGGCTATCGCTGTTGCCCTCGATTTTAGCGTTTGTCAGCGCCTCGCTGGTGGCGGCGCTGCTCGTCAGCTTTTTCAATCATTCGCCCATTCTCGTGCTGCGCACGATTTGGCAGGGCGCCTTTGGCGACGTCTACAGTTTGAGTGAAACACTGTTGAAAGCGACGCCGCTGGTTTGCACCGGACTGGCGGTGGCGTTGGCCTTTCGCGCTGGCGTCTGGAACATCGGGGCGGAAGGCCAGTTTATTGCAGGCGCGATGACCGTCACCGTTTTCGGCGTCAGCGCAACCAATCTTTTTTCGCCTTTGCTGTGGTTGATCATGACGGGGTGCGTTTTTTTATCCGGCGCTGTTCTCGGCATGGTCGTCGGCTGGCTGCGCGAAAAACGCGGCGTCTCGGAAGTCATCAGCACGATCATGTTGAATGCGATCGCGCTGCAATTTCTCAGTTACGCCTTGCACGGCCCGTTACAGGAAATCGCGCGCAACTATCCGCAATCCGATCGCCTTGCGGACGTCGCGCGTTTACCACAACTCTGGCCGGGAACGCGGTTGCATACTGGCGTGCTCATCGTCGTGTTGCTCGCCGTTACTTTGTGGGTTATTTTGTTCCGTTTACCATTAGGATTTCGTCTGCGCGTGATTGGGCAAAATTCCCGCGCGGCGCGATTCGCCGGCATCAAGGTTTCACGACATATTGCCATCGCTCTCGCGTTGAGTGGCGGCGTGGCGGCGATTGGCGGCGCGATCGAGGTCGCCGGCGTTACCGGCCGGCTTTATGAAAATATTTCGCCGGGCTACGGCTACACCGGCATTGCGGTGGCGATGCTCGGACGCCTGCATCCGCTGGGCGTCTTACCCGCCGCCTTTTTATTTGGCGCGCTCGAATCCGGCGCCCGCGCTTTGCAGCGCAACCTGGGCATTTCACCGGTGCTCGCCGAAGTCATTCAGGGCATGGTGATTCTGTTTGTCGTGCTATACGAAACCCGCTGGTTTCGAGAACGGCTGACGAAATATGTGACATTTCTTAATAACGACCCCAAATAAGATTTTATATTTTCCCCACGAATTGAAAAATGTCACCGGCAAAAAATTTTATCCGCGGGATTTTTCAATCCGCGGGTGGTTGCTTTGCTGTCATAAACTTTCAGATAAATGATGGATATTCTAACCTCGCTTTTAACCGCCGGCGTATCACTGGCGACGCCGTTGTTGCTGGCGGCGCTCGGCGAGATTGTGATGGAAAAAGCCGGCGTTATCAATATCGCTTTGGAAGCGTTGATGCTGGTCGCCGCATTTTTTGCGATGTACATTGCATTGAGCACCGGCTCGCCTGTGCTTGGACTTGCAGTCGCCGTGCTGGCAACGGTGCTGCTCGCGGCAATTTTCGCGTTGTTGTGTGTCGGCGCGCAAACCGATCAGATTATCACCGGCGCCGGGTTGAATATTTTTGCGCTCGGCGTCACGGGTGTTTTATTGCGCAGCTTTTTCGGCGTCACCGGCGCGACGATTACGGCGCCGACTTTTGCGATTTTACCCCTGCCGTTATTGTCGAAGCTACCGTTCGTGGGAGGCGCGCTGTTCGCGCAAAATGCGTTGATCTATCTAACCTTTTTACTCATCCCATTTACTCATTTCTTGCTCACGCGGACGCGTTTCGGATTGAATCTGCGCGCCGTGGGTGAAAATCCCGCCGCGGCCGATGCCGCCGGATTGCCCGTAAAAAAATTGCGTTTTTTTGCCGTGCTCATCGGCGGTTTTTATTGCGGCCTCGCCGGCGCTTATCTTTCCATTGCGCAGGCCAATACCTTCATCGAAGGCATGACGGCTGGGCGCGGATTTATCGCACTGGCGATTGTTATCTTTGCCGGCCGGCATCCGTTTGGCGCGGCGCTGGTGGCATTGTTGTTCGGTGCTGCCTCGGCGATGCAATTTCAATTTCAGGCTTTGGGCCTCGAGATTCCATATCAATTTTTTCTGATGCTCCCTTACATTCTCACCATTCTCGTTGCTGCGATTTTTCGCGTGCGCGATCAAGCGCCGGCAGCAATGGCCAAAACTTATTTTCGGGAGGGCTGAGGGAGAAAGGAGTAAATCATCATCATACCGACTGAACCTCGCCATCACATTCATCCGACTATTCTCCAACATGCTCGCGACTTGCGCCACCCGCTCACACCAACAGAACAAAGAGAAACCGCGAATCCCGACAGCATGTACAAATACGGCATCGCCGGAAAACGGAAGCGTTCCGAGCCTTGCGGCGCGGTGACGAAGAGCAGATAAATGGCCGGCGCCAATAACAAACTCATCGACACAAAGTTTTTTCCTTTTATTAATTTATAAAACGTGAATAAGATTAAAACATAATGTATGGCCAGCCAGCCAAGATTCAGCAAAAATAAAAAAAGATAACCGGCATCGAGCTGGCGCCGCAATTTTTCCAACACCGGTTTTATTCCTCCGGTAACAAATAGCGAGCGTAATCCCAGCA
>Ga0247727_10005037_pt1 | contig 27275 bp, 26 predicted proteins | sample WisWelCaveWW1625_FD_202498 | JGI IMG/M metagenome (GOLD analysis project Ga0247727, IMG submission 202498) | Biofilm microbial communities from Wishing Well Cave, Virginia, United States - WW16-25 | ecosystem: Environmental > Aquatic > Deep subsurface > Groundwater > Cave microbial mat | place...
CTACTTCGCAGGTTGGCGCTGTATCCGGAAGGCCGTCATGATTCCTCCCGAAGTGTCGCACCCTGGCCACTTCGTGACCGCTCCTTGCGGAACGACCCTGGCTGCGTACTCCCTTGCGGGATTCGAGGTGCGATTTCTGTACGCCTACGGCAGCGCACAGGCCGGTTTTTCACCGACTAAGCTCGATACTTTTTCGGTTCACGCGAAGTACAAACGTTTTTTTACGGCTCGTACATGAATTTTGCCGTGCTCAAAGAAATGGAGATCAGTCCGGAGCGGTGGGAAGTGGCGAAATTGAACGGTTACGATATTCGTATCGGGCCGCGCGCCAATCTCGTGCCTTCGGAGCAGCACTGCGTGTATGGCATCATCGCCACGGCGACGCACGAGGAACTGGCGCGGTTGTACGCGCACGCGAAAGACGTGTTGGGCGAAATTTATCTGCCCGAAGCCGTGCTCGTCGAAACGCTGGACGACAAATGGCTGCCGGCGTTGTGCTACATCTGTCACGACATGAAGCCGCGGCCGGCGGCCAATGATTACGTCGACCGCATCGTCAAGCCGGCGCGGGAATTGGGATTTCCCGAATGGTATATCGCACGCCTCAAAAGTTTTAGAGCAGCCGCATAAAAATTATTTCTTGTGGTCGTCGTATTCCTGCCCCTTGATTTTGATCACGACGAAAGTCACGTCATCCTGTTGCGTCCGGCCGTTCGCCCACGTCTCGCCGGCCCGGTTCAGATGCGCGATCACTTCTTGCGGAGATTTTTCGGCGACGGCTTGGAACAGGCTTGGGCTCGCTCTTCGCCGAGCAGCTCGTTAATGAAAATCCCAACGGCGCCTCGTGCCGCGCGGAATCAACTTCCAACCCATAACGAAACCAACCCTGTCCCCGCCAATTTTCGAATGGAAAGTTTCCGAAAGGGAGGCGTTGCCAATCGCGATCATCAAACTCGGGTCGCGGCCAAGTCTCTTGGACGGGATTATCGGCGAGAAAAGCGTAGAACGGCGGATAGCTGATTTGGCGGTCCGGTTGCGCATGGGACTGCCAAACCAACAGCAGGATAAACACCACGGAATAACGGCTTGTCGAATTGAGCATATTTTAGTATCATGTTGTCTTCCTATATTATCAGACAAAGTTTCGCCACGAAGGTTTACGCCAAGAGTAAATTTTTTATAATCCCCCAATCGACCACCAGCCGTCACTGCGAAGCCTGCGCATGCTGATGTTCCTTCGGCACGATGATGAAGTAAGCATCCGGTCGGCCTTCATTCAAAACAAAAACATTTTTAGCACTGTTGAAATGTTCGGGCAGAGCGCCGATGTCTGCGTTTTTCACATACGGCGCATAAAACATCACATGCGGTGGAAACACTTGCGTCTTCGCACCGGTCTTCGGATCGTGCTTCATAAAATCCGGCGACAGCATGTAAGCCACGCCCGGCTTGCGCGGTGCAATCAATTTGCCCGCTTTATATTCCTCGGCGAGAATGCTTTCGGCTTCCTTGAGCGACTTGCCTTGTTCCATCAATTCGGCGCGGCGAAAATCAGCCAGCATCGTGGTCTGTGCGCCTTCCGCGTCGTAGGCGTATGGCGCGATGATCGCGCCGAATCGAACCACCAAGCAGGAGAACCCGTTTTTTCCTTCACGCGCTTTTACAAACCCCTTACCGCGCTCCAGCACGTAAACCGTCGCGTCTTGGCGCAAATGCTCCGGCGCGGCGCTGAGCGCCAATTCAATCTCCTGCTCGCGCGGCATGAGCATCGGCAAGTTGTTTTTCGCCGGCTCTTGGGCCGCCGTAGCAACGGCAACGCTGATGATGGCCAAAAGCATCCGGCCCGCTTTGCTGATTGAAGCAATTGTGCTTTTCATTGTGTTGCTCTCCTTTCGATAAAAATACTGCTAAGTAGACAATACAAAATTTTCTCCGCCGTCCTGCCAGGCAGTTGGGACGGCGGAGAATATGCACAGGAGGAGTGAAAAGGAATTCTCTATCAATCATGGGATGCGCTGCTGCGGAACGCGCCGTTGCCGAACGCTTCGTAAACCAGCTCGCGAAATTCCTGCAAGAATAGATATTTCATGCCGTCAGCCGATTGCGTGAAGAGCATGCCGATGATTTCATTTGACGGATCGACCCAGACGTCGGTCATATAAGCGCCGATCCATCCATAAGAGCCGGCTGGCGGCGCGCCACGATGCCACCAGAAGCCGGGGTGATTTTTCTCCGGTGCCGCGCCGGGTTTGGGTTCGACCACGATGCTGAAACCAAGGCCGAAGCCGTGATTGGTGAATTTGAAATCCATGACGCCGATGGGGATAAGATTCTCCGGCAGATGGTTGCGCGTCATCAGGGCGACGGTCTCGCGCTTCAGCAGCCGCACCCCTTCGAGTTCGCCGCCATTCAACAGCATCTGCGCGAACCGCAGATAATCGGGCACGGTCGAGACCATGCCGGAGTTGCCGCGCGGAAATGCGGACAGCGGCACTTCAACGCGCTTCATGGCATTGCTATCTTGCGAAGCATAAATGACAGCGAAGCGTTCCAATTTTTCATCCGGCACTGTGAAGCCGGTGTCACGCATCTTGAGCGGCTGCAAAATCTTTTGCTCGACGAATTGGCCGAACGGCATACCAGAAACCACTTCGACGATTCTTGACACGACGTCCGTGCTGTAGCCGTAACTCCAGTGCGCGCCGGGTTGGTGCAAGAGCGGCAGCGCCGCCAGGCGTGTCGTGAAATCATCGAGACTCGTGGCTTTGCCGAGGCCGGCCTCGCCATACATTTTATGAACCGGCGAATCACCAAAACCAGGCGCCGTGAGGCCGGTGGTGTGCATCAACGCATCCTTCACGGTGTTCGGCCGCGCCATCGGCTCCAGCTTGCCATCGGCGGCGTAGACTTTTGTTGGTGCAAATGCCGGGAGGTATTTCGCGATCGGATCATCCAACTGCACGCGGCTTTGCTCGTACAGCATCAGCAAAGCGACGCTGGAAATGGGCTTGGTCAGCGAGGCCAAGCGGAAGATCGTATTCAACTGCATCGGCCGCTTGTTCTCGATATCCTGCAAGCCGTATTTTTCTGCATGAACGACTTTGCCCTGGCGCGCGATGAGCGTCAACATGCCCGCGAGCTTGCGCTCATCCACGTAGCGCTGCATCTGTTTTTGCGCCCGCTCCAGCTTGGCCGCCGCGAAACCCATTGGGGTGATTGAGAAGCCGTCTTGCTGTGCCAGGATGGCGGTTGGCAGGAGCAGCACGATGGCGGCGAGCGCTAATGCACGGATAAATTTGCAGAAAGGTGTCATTTCACGATCTCGAGGTTAATCAGTTATAAATGTTTTGTATTGTTTAGACGAATAAGCTTCGCAAAACGGATGAACCTACAACTTCCGATAAATCTTTTCATAATTCCAGAGTTTTTGGAGCAAATGTAGCGCAGTCATCCTGCCCAATGCTGCTAACTTTTTGAAAATGACAAAATAAAAAAGAAAAGCGCACGCAAGGACGCCGAGACGTAAAGGTTCGCAAAAACATTTTTGCAAGATGATTGTGGCAAAATAATTAAAAAGCTTTTAAATCATCTTGCCATAATTATATTGCGAGGTATTCTTTGCGGGGTCTCTACCCGCCACGGCGGGGTCTTTGCGTGAATTTTCGACTTTTCTTGAAAAGTTAGTGACATTGGGCATCCTGACTGCCCCGCACAGAGCGGGGCGCTACCTACTGCGACCGAGGAATTACCGGCTCTTCAAAAAATCGCTTGACTTTAATTTTTTTTGAATATTTTATTTGTATATTACAAATATATGAGGTTACAAATAAATTGGCCAAAGATCAAATCCTCGAGTTCCACAAGCAGATCGTGGATCTCGTCAAAAAGTACCAATTTCGTGATCGCAACGAAATGAGCGCTTTTGGCATATCCGTGAGCCAGTGTTACATTTTGGAGACGCTGCATACGTATGGCGATTTGACGATGAACGAGCTGGCGAAGAAAATGTACCTGTCGATTAGCACGGTCACGAGAGTCGTGGAGCAACTGGTTAGAAAACGCTACGTCAGGCGGGAAGAGACGCCGAATGACAGGCGCGTTCGTCTGATCACGCTCACCGGCGCCGGCCGGGCGCTTTACCAAAAGGCCTGGCAGAAAGTGTTTGTGTCGGAGCGAACGATCCTCGAAAATCTGCCCGCCGCAAACCGAAAAGTCGTCATCGATTTTTTGGCCACCTTGAACAGGGCGGTGGAGAGTTGGCGTTATAGCTGCTGCAAGTCGTAATTTTTTACTAAAAAACTTGTAGGTTACAAGTAAATTCGGAGGCCACATGAATAAGACAGGTAAACGCTTTTACTTAATTTGGACTTTGTTTGTCCTTGCGATTCCCGCCGTCTCGCTTCTTATCGGTGCCGGGTATTCAAATGAAAAAAATTTTAAAAACAACAAGCCAGAATGGCCCCAATGGCGCGGCCCAAACCGTGACGGAGTTTCCTCGGAAAAAGGCCTCTTGAAGGATTGGCCGGCCGAAGGGCCGAAAACGCTGTGGCGAATCGCTGCCGGCGAAGGTTATTCCGGCATGGCGGTCGCGAATGGCAAGTTGTTCACAATGTGGAACGAAGGTAATTCTCAGTTTCTCTTTTGCTTCGATGCTGCAAACGGAAAAGAATTGTGGCGATACCGGATCGGTGAATATTTTCTGAATCAATACGGCAACGGGCCGCGTTCAACGCCGGTTGTGGACGGAACGATCGTCTATGTCGTTTCGGCTCAGGGGCGCCTTGACGCCGTTGACCTCGCAAACGAGCGTCCGCGCTGGAGCCACGACCTTGCGGCGGAATATGGCGGTCAAATTCCAAGCATCGGCTACTCATCTTCTCCAATAGTGGATGGTGAGAAATTGATTGTCGAGGTGGGCGGCAAAGACGGCTTTGCTTTTGCGGCCTTCAACAAATATACCGGTGAACTGCTATGGCATTCGCAAACGGATTTGCCGGCCTATTCCTCGCCGATCATTGCAACGATAAACGGCGCGCGACAGATTGTGTTTTTGAGCGCGGAGGGCTTATTCGCCATTTCGCCGGAAAACGGCAGCTTGTACTGGCAGCATTCCTGGAAAACGCTCTGTCCCGCGATGGCCATCTCATCGTGCTCGGCGAGCGCGGCAAATTGGCGCTGGTCGAGGCCACCCCTGAAGCATTCAAGGAAGTCGCCAGCGTGGAAATTCTCCGCGGTAAATGGTGGACCAGCCCGACGTTGGCGAATGGAAAACTTTATCTCCGCAACCAAAAAAAGATGGTTTGTCTCGACCTCACGGCGCAATAATATGATTGCAAAAAATCGCTGTTGTCATTGAAAGCACGTCGCTAACCTTAAAAATGGAGGCCAACAGTGTCAGCAACAAAAGAAGAAAAAAACAAGGCGCTCATTAAGCGCTTGCTCGAAGAAACTGACGACGGAAATTTGGCAATCGCCGACGAAATCTATTCAGATGATTATGTCGATCATACCCCCTCGCCGGTTCGCGGCCTGAAACCAGGAAAAGCTGGCATCAAACAAGCATTTGAAATATTTTACAAAGCCTTTCCGGATACGAAGCATACACTGCCGCACTTGATCGCAGAAGGCGATTTCGTGGTGGCGCATATTTCGGCAAAAGGAACGCACACCGGCCAGTTGTTCGGAGTAGCTCCGACAAATAGAGAAATCGCACTTACCGGAATTGCAATCTACAAAATCATGGATGGCAAAATCGTCGAGAGGTGGGCGTATAGCGAAGAGCCTGGCGTTCTGGCGCAATTGGAAATTGGCTTCCGCGTTCAGTAGCTTGAAAAGCATCAAAAATAAGAGGCCTCGCGCTGGTCAAAAAGTATCGGTTGAACGGATTTCCATTTGTACGTTTTATGTGCGGTTTGCCACAAATCGTAATTCCTCTGCAAGTTCAACCAGCTTTCGGGCGTTGAATTTGGAAAAGCCTGTGCCAGCCGTAACGCCATTTCCGGAGTTACTGATTTGCGTTGGTTAATAATAGCGGACACCGCCTTTCGTGATACACCAAGTATTTCGGAGAGTTTGGTCCTCGAAATCGACAACGGCTCCAAATAAAGATTTTTAAGTATACGTCCTGGATGGGCAGGACATCTTTTTCTGTTTCTCATAAAATCAGCTCCTGGAATTTTAGTGATAGTCTACATAATCGACCATGTAAGCCTCGCCATTTCCAAACTTGAAAGTAATTCTCCAATTGCCAGACACATTGACGGCCCAAATTTCATCTTTCTTCGGATGTAACTTGTGTAATCGTGATCCAGGGAAATTCATAACTTGAATTGTATTTGCAGAATCGAGCAAATCCAAGATATCTGCCAGCTTTTCAGCATGTTTGGCTTGAATACCTTTGGTTGTGCCATTACAGAAAAAATCTTCCAGGCCTTTGTGCTTGAACGATTTTATCATGATTGTCACAATTCGATGACGGAGACACTTCTGTAACCCTTGGGGTCACAAGCATAATGTAATACATAAAATCGCATTTGTCAAGTATGGTTTTTAAAACTGAGGAGATTTCAATTGATGCTCGACTTAAAACCGGATACCCTTCTTGCGCAAGCCGGCCACTTTGTCGACGAAGCCACCGGCGGCATTGTTCCATCCATCCACCTGTCGACGACTTATGCGCGCGACACGAACTATGAGCTGGTCGGCGATTACATCTACAGCCGATACCAAAATCCAACCTACGATCAAGTTGAGCGCCTGGCTGCAACATTGGATGGCGGCGCCGAAGCAAAGGTGTTTGCGTCCGGCATGGCTGCCATCACCGCCGTGTTCGAAACCGTCAACACGGGCCAGCACATTGTGGCGCCAGCCATTATGTATCACGGCGCGCAGGATTGGCTGCGGCGCATTGCGGAAAAACGAAAAATCGGCCTCACCCTCTTTGACGCGAAGAAGCCGAATGCGCTCCGGCATGCCATTCAGCCCGGCAAAACGGCGATCGTTTGGATCGAAACGCCGGTGAATCCCACTTGGGACGTGATCGATATTCGCGAGGCCGCAGACGTTGCGCATAATGCCGGCGCCATGCTGTGCGTCGATAACACCGTCGCCACGCCGATCACAACGCGGGCCCTGGAACTCGGCGCCGACATGGCGTGCTATGCCGCAACGAAGTATTTGAATGGACACACGGATGTGACGGCAGGAATTTTGGCAACGCGGGAGATGAGCGAACGCTGGGAAGAAATCAAGCTCGTCCGCAAATATGTCGGCGGCATCTTGGGGCCGTTCGAGGCATGGCTGCTGCTGCGCGGCATGCGGACGCTGGCGATCCGATTCGAGCGCGCTTCGAGCAACGCGCTGAAAATCGCCAGACATTTCGAAAATCATCCAATGTTGGAAGCGGTGCTCTATCCGGGCCTTGAAAGCCATCCGGGACACGCCATCGCGAAGCGGCAGATGACGAACGGCTTTGGCGGGATGCTGTCACTGCTCGTCAAGGGCGGCGCGAAAGAAGCAATAACGGCGGCGACGAAACTAAAGCTGTTTACGCGTGCAACCTCTTTGGGTGGCGTCGAAAGCTTGGTCGAGCACCGCGCGACGGTCGAGGGGCCGTTGAGCCAAACCCCGATGAACCTGTTGCGATTGTCCATCGGCATTGAAGATGCTGACGATTTGATTGCCGATTTGGAACAAGCCATTAAATCCGGACGATGAAAAAATCTCGTTCAACGTCTAGATGCTCCAGACCCCAATCTTTTGAGAAGCTGGCTTCGCAATAAATCGTCCTTATGGGCCGGCCGTTCCCGATTGCATTAAGACGTCCCGTCGCGCTTTGCTAAATGCAGAACGGTGCGCGTATGTAATGCAGCCAAGAATCACAGACCACACGGAGGTGACGATAATGTTCGGCGTCTCGGCATGAATAATGTGTGTGCCCAATGCGCCAAGCATCACGACCAGCAATGACGCGGCGGCATAAGTTCTGATCCGCGGGATGAGCATCCCGATTCCGGCAAGCACCTCCACGGCGCCGATCACCATGTAAAAATTGGCCGGATAGCCCCATTCGGCGAATCGCTGCGGCCAAGACGCTTGCGTGAATTTTCCGACGCCGACCATGAAAAACATAGCGCCGGTGAAGATAAATAAAATCCAGGCGGCAATTTTTTTCAGCCGTGCTTTGTTCATAAGGCAATCTCCTGTTTCAAGTTCAATTATCGTTCATGGTACGCAGAAGATAAGGGAATTGCCTTGAAATGTCAATAGTCGTGGGATCACCCTATCGAAATTGGTGATAAAGGCAGGCGCTGGTGGGATAAAACTGAGATGGGTTCGACATCGCCCGCATTATTCGAGTCGAATCTCCTTGACATCGATCCACACGAGAGTCGGTTTTGCACGGGAGCGACCGTCGGGCGCGCGGGGCACCACGTATCGTTTCGTGGGAATGAGCAGCCCGGAGAAATTTTCATATTCCGAGCAGTAGTGAGCAGCTTTCGCCCAGGAAGCATAGACTTCCGGAGCATAGTCAAAGCGCCGCAAATGCAAGCGATCATCGAAATAGAACACCTGCTCGCGGCAATGGGTGGGAATCGTTTCTGGGAAGTTAACCGCCAGCCGCTGCCAGGTTTCGCCGTTCTCCTGCCACGGTTCGATCTCCTTCGTCTCCACGCCTGCCATCGCCAGCAGAAACGGCGTAGTGAAATAATTCCACGAGGCATAGCCCGCGAAATACAGCAAATCCAGCCAATCCCACCACAGGTTGTGGCGAAACGTTCGAAAGGCGGCACGCGGCGAGACGCGCCCATCGATAATTTCGCCGGCGTCGGATTCTATCCAAACGCGGTCGGGCATGAAAATTCCCCGCGTATGCGGACGCGGATAATCGTGCATAACCGTTCGCGGCAATCGCGTTGAAATCTCGAAGCGCCTTTCTTCTCCTCCCATGAATTTGAATCTCGAAGCGAAAGCGAAGCCGCCAAACGCAAGGCGAGCCGTCAGCAGTTTGCAAGCCTGCCAAAGTTTCATGCCGCCGTGCGCGTCAATGGCCTGTTCGAGAAGTGTTGCCATGCGGCGTTGATAAAAGAATTAAAAACTGGAGCCAATAAAGGCAAAACGATTAAGGGCAAAACTATTTTTAATCATTTTGCCCAAAATAGTTTTGCCATAGTTTTTTCTTAAAAAGCGCATATTACCTTTTTAAGGGCCTACGCCAGGTTTGCAGACAAGCTGAAAACTAGAGCCGCTTCGCCGCAGCTTTTGTTTGACAGGATAACAGGATCAACTGGATTGAATCTTAATCCTGTCCATCCTGTTATCCCGTCTGAAAAAGGCAGAATTTTTTCTGAGTTTTGCTGCACAATGACCTAGCTGGCATGCTCGGGCATCAGCCCCAGCAAATACGCGTGCAAATCCGCGCCCGGCGCCTCGAGCGGATCGAGGCTTCTCACCAACTCCGCCCGCAAATCGAACAGCCGCTCTTGGGACGAACCGTTCTGCGTTTCCTTATATAATTTGAGCTGCACCAGCTTCTCTCTCGCGTTTTGCTTAGGGTTGATGAAATCGTTGATCTCAGAGCATTGATAGCAAACGCCGCTTTTGTTGACCAGCTCGCAGCGCCGGTCGAAAATATCGGCCATCGTGTGCCGCGCCTCCGAGAGCGCGTATTTGACCTGGCCTTCACTGAGACCGAGTATTTCCATAATTTCCGAAACTGTGAACTCATAGATCTCTTTCAGAATGATCACGAGTTGTTGCTCGATTTCGAGCGTCTTGCCAATGCAGGTAAAACAGTAGTCGATGTGCTCCTTGAAGTCGTATTTTTCTGCCGGAGAATCGGCGACGATCTCACGCATTCTGGCGACTTTTTCCGGCGAGGCCTGGGTGGCTTCGCGGCAGCGATCCTGGGTGTCTTCCCGCCACCGGCGCCGCACTCTGAAATGATCCTTCGCCAGATTGGTTGCAATGGCGAACAGCCAGGTTTTGAGCTCGATTTGCCGGCGAAGCTCGAAAGATTTTTGAGGGCTTTGATATAAGTGTCGTGCGCCAGATCTTCCGCATCCTGCCGGTTGGCGGCCAGCCGAAAAAGATAGGATTTTAGCTTGGCGTGCAGCAAAAGAAATTGCTCTTGAAATTCTTTCACCGTTATCGCGGCGTATTTTTCCATCGGCAAAACCACCTCCGAGCGAGAGTTGAATTCATGTTGAACGAATTGACCGCGCGGTCAATCTTCCAGATGAATCTTGTTATATACGACGGAGCGCAAAATCGAACGTTCAAGCGCTGTGGCAATGAACTTATATTTAGACGATTGAGGATGGAAAAACGGATGACGGAGGGGTGCAATTCCCAAAAGTTGCTTTTTGACGGGATTAAAGGATTTACAGGATTTCAAAAAATCAAGTTGATCCTGTTATCCTATCAAAAACAAGGCTGTTTAATTCTCGACCAACTTTTCGGAATTGCTCTCATGACGGATCGCTTGATCTCTGTGACGAGTTGGTCGCTTGGTATGATGGCCGATAAACCGGCTGAGAAATATGGCAACCTTTTGCCCTGGCCGTTTGTCTCATTGGTTAATTGTGCCGTGTCCAAATTGCCAACGATTCGCTATTCACCGCGGAGGGAAATAGCATGCTCAAAAACTACCTCAAGATCGCGATCAGAAATCTGGTCAAAAACAAAGTTTATTCCTTTTTAAATATTTCCGGACTGGCGGTCGGCATGGCCGGCGTGATCATCATCACATTGTACGTGCGGGACGAGCTGAGTTATGACCGCTACCACAAAAATGCGGACAGAATTTATCGGGTCACCATCTCGACCGAGGCGGCTGAAATGCCGAGCTGGATCGGCTCACCGGCGCCACTTGGCCCGGCTTTCAAGCAAAAATTTCCGGAGATTGAGGCCTTCGTTCGCATCGATCCCATCGCTTTCAAACGCAAAAGCCTGGTTTCGTTTCACGACAAAAGTTTTTATGAAGAAGGGTTCGTGCTCGCCGATCCGAATTTGTTTGAAGTGTTCGACTTCAAATTGTTGCGCGGCGATCCCCAAATCGTCCTTCGCAATCCGACCAACCTGGTGATCTCCCAGTCAAAAGCTGAAAAATATTTTGGCGCTGAAGATCCTCTCGGCAAAACGCTCACCTACGACGGCAAAATCGATTTCACCGTCAGCGGCGTGATGGAAGATGTTCCCGCCAATTCTCACTTCATTTTTGACATGGTGGGGTCGTATGAATATCTCAATGAGTTTTACGAGTTTGACGTGATGAGCCAATGGGGCATGCACAATTTTTACACCTACGTTTTGTTGCGCGAGCACACCAATGTCACGGCGCTCGAAGCCAAGAGCGCACCTTTTCTCGCCGAATTGAAGAACGAACCGGCGACCACCGTTCATTTGCAGCCGGTAACGGATATTCATCTTCGCTCGAAAATCACTCGAGACCCGACACATCTCGGCGATATCACGAGCCTCTATCTCTACGCGGTTATCGCCGTGGTGATCCTGCTAATCGCCTGTATCAATTTCATGAACCTGTACACGGCCAACTCCGAGAGGCGCGCCAAAGAGATCGGCATGCGCAAAGTGCTCGGCGCGTATCGCCGGCAACTGGTGTGGCAGTTTCTCAGCGAGTCATTCATATTCGCCATTCTCGCCTTGCCGTTTGCAATTCTCTTGGCCGAGCTGGCCCTGCCCCAATTCAATCTTATTGCGGGAAAAATGTTGGACATTTCGTATGCCAAAAATCTTTGGCTTTTCGCCGGATTGTTTTTTCTGACGGCGTTGGTGGGATTGGCGGCGGGCAGCTATCCCGCCATGTTCATGTCCGCGTTCCAGCCGGTGAAGATGCTGCGCCGGAAATTGGCGGCCGGCAGCAGCGGCAAAAAAGGGTTTACTTTCAGAAATGTTCTGGTGATTTTCCAATTCGTCGCTTCCATCGTGCTCATCGCCGGCGCGCTGATCATCAACGGCCAGATGCAATTTATTCGCAGCAAGAAATTGGGATACGAGCGGGAGAATATCGTCAACGTGCCGATTTATAGCACGGAAACGCGCGAGCGCTGCGAGACGTTTCGCAATGAAATTCTGCGCAATACGAAAATCGTCGCTGCCACCGCCACTTCTTTCACGCCGAGCATCGAGCGCTGGCGCGAGGGCATGTATTTCGAAGGGCGCAAAGATACCGACGAGCACAGTTTCTTTCGCATCTCCGGCGATTTCAATTTCGTCGAGCTGTTCGGCCTGGAGCTGGTCGCCGGCCGCACTTTCGACCGAACCATTTCGACCGACCTCAACGATGCTTATCTGGTGAACGAATCTGCCGTGCGCGCCATCGGCTGGGCGCCGGAGGAGGCCCTCGGCAAAGCGTTTGGCAATCGCGGCGGCAAGGTGATCGGCGTCGTCAAAGATTTCAACTTCCGGTCGCTGCGCCGCGACATGCACCCGCTGGCGATCAATGTCATGCCGCGAGCGTTTCAATACATTTCGATAAAAATCCGGTCCGGCGAAATTCCGAGCACGATCAGCTTTCTCGAAAGCGCGTGGAGCAAGGTCAATCCCGGTTTCCCGTTTGAATATTATTTCTACGATATGGAATTTGACAAGCTCTACAAATCCGATGAAAGATTGCAAACCGTGTTCGGCTATTTTTCTTTTCTGGCGATTTTTATCGCCTGCTTGGGACTGTTCGGGCTGTCGCTGTTCACGGCGCAGCGGCGAACTAAAGAGATCGGCATCCGGAAAGTGCTCGGCGCTTCCGTCGCGGGCATCATCGGCTTGTTGTTGCAGGGCCTGCTGAAGCTGGTGCTCATCGCCTCGCTGTTCGCCTGGCCGGTGGCGTATTTCTCCATACAATCCTGGCTGCGCGATTTCGCCTATCGCATCGACATCGGCTGGTGGACATTTGTTTTGGCGACGGCGATGACGCTGGTGATTGCCATCGTTACTGTTGGTTTTCAAGCCATTCGCGCCGCGCTGGCGAATCCGGTTGAGGCGTTGAGGTATGAATAAGAAAATGAGATCCCGAGCATCGGGACGAAGGCGGCGAAGTGAGTAATGAGAGAATGTCAAAAGTAGAAGGTGCTGCTTTTTACGTTCTACTTGTTTAAGTTGTGTTGGGGGAGAGATCAATCAATACGAGATTGGGAATGCGTTCAAAGTGCTTTTTGTTCAAAGTCGCTAATGGAACGGAATTGCTAATTGCCGTAGCGCCAATAAGCAAATCTGCCAGTTCGATCAAAGCATTTTTTGGTTTTAAAGCTTTGTAGATTATGACAGCTTCATCAATACACACATTGTCGATGGGGAGTAATTCGATGTTCTTGGTGATGACGTTGTAATCGTCTTTTTGAGATTCAGATTGGATTCCGATCTTTATCTCGAAAGCCGTAATGACCGAAATGCTGAAACGGTATTTATCGGTCAATTGAAACAAAACGGATTTTGTCTTGTCTTGCTTCCGGAAAAAATCAATCAAAATCGACGTATCTAAGACAATTGTAGAGGTGTCCATTGGTTGATTAATCTCCTGGCTTCATGAATTTCATTTACCTCGGCGTCTGTCCAAACTGAGGTTGTCAAAAGTTCCTTCTTCCATCTCTCGTGAAAAGACTCAATCTGTTTTGCGTCAGTTTTAAATTCAATCTTTAGCAATTCCAATATCGCCTTTTTCTTCGTGATTGGAAGATTATCCACAGTTTGAACGATTTGGCTGGTTAGAGAATCCATTAGGAAAATCTCCTTATAAAAATTGATCAACAGTCTAGTGGTTTAATAAAAATTATATAAAGCAAAGCATATTTGCAAGAGAAAAGTTTTTCCCAATTTTCAGTTTTATCAATGGAGATCCCCCAATGTTCCAAAACTACCTCAAAGTCGCGCTGCGAAATTTGCGCAAATATAAGGGCTACTCTTTCATCAACATACTGGGCCTGGCCGTGGGCATGGCGTGCTGTTTTTTGATCATGCTCTACGTGCGCTTCGAGCTGAGCTACGAGGATTTTCACGCCAACAAGAAACAAATTTACCGCGTCATTCCACGCTGGATGAACAATGGCGTGGAAATGGCGCAGGTGTGGACGCCGACGGGCTTGGCCCCGCATGTGGCGGCACAATTTTCCGAGATCAAAGCCGCGGCGCGCTACGTGTCGTGGGACGGCGAGGCGCTGATGCATGAAGGCGAGCGCGTCTTGCCGCGCGAGCGCTTCGCTCTCGCCGACCAAGCTTTTCTCGAAATGTTTTCTTTCGAGCTGATCAAAGGCAATCCGCAAACTGCCTTGCAAGCGCCATTCGCCATGGTGATCAGTGAAAGCATTGCCAGAAGCGCCTTTCCCGACGAGGAGCCGCTTGGCAAGATCATTCGCTTCGACGACAAGCACGATTTTATCGTCACCGGCGTGTTCAAGGACATTCCGGCCAATTCGCACTTGCAGTTTTCTTATCTCGCCGCATTCGGCACTTTGAAAAATTTCATGGCAGAATACGGCGCTGCCGAGCAGGTGCTGGAAAACTACTCGTCATGGAATTATTCCACCTACCTGTGGATTCCGCGCCCAATCGACCGCAAAGATTTCGAGCGCCGGATGACTGCTTTCGTCGAAGAGAAATCGGGCAACAAGTCAAGAACAACAAAGTATACGCTCCAGCCGTTGGCAGATATTCATTTCACCCAGGGCTTGCGCGGCGACAGCGCCAACGGCGATCTCACTTATGTCTACGCGTTTTCGGGCGTGGCGGCGTTCATCTTGCTCATCGCCTGCTTCAATTTCATGAACCTGGCGACGGCCCGCGCCCTCAACCGCACCAAAGAAGTCGGCGTCAGAAAAGTCGTTGGCGCCTTCCGCTGGCAATTGATGACGCAATTTCTTTTTGAGACGATCCTGCTCAATCTCGTCGCGCTCGGTTTGGGTTTTTGCTTGCTGGAGCTGCTCATGCTTCCCGCCTTTAAAGAGATTGTTGGAACTGACATTGCGTTTGCATACACCGATCACCTTCCGCTCGTAACGGCCATGATCTTCGCCGGCATTTTGACGGGCATTTTAGCCGGCGGCTATCCGGCTTTTTATCTCGCGTCTTTTGCGCCGGTCAAGATTCTCAAGAGCAACACACCGGCCGGTGGCAAATCGAGAATGAGAAAATTTTTGACCGTGCTGCAATTCGGCATCGCCTCGTTTTTGATCATCGGCACCATCGTCGTGGTCGGTCAGATGAATTTCATGAAAAGCAGCAAGCTGGGCTTCAAGAAAGAGCAAGTGGTTTGCCTCGAGCCGCCGCGGGAGCTTTTAAAAAGCTACGACACATTCAAGCAAAATCTTTTGCGGCAAAGCGGCATCGCGAGCATGACGATTGCGAACGGCGTTCCCGGCCGGATGTACAGTCACTATCCTTACCGGTTTCGCAACAACGAAGGCGAGGAGACGACGGTATCGATCAATACGTTGATTTTGGACTATGATTATCTCGACGTGCTGGGCTTGGAAATCGCCGAAGGCAGGAATTTATCGCGCGAGATCGCGAGCGATGCCACCGACAATTATTTGATCAACGAAGCCGCAGCGCGAGAGCTGGGCATGGTGAATCCGGTCGGCATGGATTTGCAAGTGATCAACCGGCAGCGCCAAAAAGGAAAAATCGTCGGCGTGGTTAAAGATTTTCACTACGCCTCACTGCACCGCCGGATCGAGCCGCTGGCGATGTGGATCGGCTCCGGAGAATACTGGCTCGTTGCCCTCCGCATTTCCAGCGGAAACATTTCCCAAACCTTGAAAGTGATCGAGCAGGAATGGTCGCGCCTGGCGCCGGCGTTTCCGTTCGCCTATAAATTTTTGGATGAAGATTTCGACCGCTTGTACAAATCCGAGCAGAAATTGAGCGCCGTGTTGGGCGCGTTTTCGGGCCTGGCGGTTTTCATCGCCTGCCTGGGCTTGTTGGGATTAAGCTCGTTCGTCGCCGAGCAGCGCACCAAAGAAGTCGGCATCCGCAAAGTTCTCGGCGCTTCGGTCAGCGACATCGTCGTCCTGTTCTCGCAAGATTTTCTCAAGCTGGTTGCCATTGCTTTCGTCATTGCCTGCCCGATTGCGTATTGGGCGATGAACCGCTGGCTGCAGGATTTCGCCTATCGAATGGAGCTGGAGCTTGGCATATTTGCGCTGGCCGGCAGCCTGACGTTTTTTTTGGCGCTGGTTACTTTAAGCTATCAAGCGATCAAAGCCGCGCTGGCGAATCCGGTCGAAGCACTGAGATACGAGTAGTAATACGTGAAGCGTGAAACGTAATCCGTAATTTTGATTTGCAATTTTACAAAGATTAGCTTATTTTAGGGTGAATACAAGAAGAATCTACAGCCATGAACCAATGATCCAACGAAAAAAGAGATGAACTCATGGAAGCACTAACCGTCGATCGTTTGCCAACGCGCCAAGAAATCGACGCGTATGGCGACGCCGCCGAAAAAATTTATGCGCCGCTTCGACCCAAGCTCGAAGCCGAACATTGGGGCAAGTACATTACGATCTACCCCGTCAATGGCGATTATGCCATTGGTCGCACGCTTGATGCGGCCGACAAGAAACTGCGTAAAAAATATCCTGACTTCGCTTTTTTTACCATCCGCATTGGCTATCGCGCCGTTGTCCATTTTGGCGGCAGCGGCGCATCGGACGGGAAACGTCCCAAAGGGGGAAAGCATGATCAAAGGCAAAATTGAAAACGGCCTTCATCCCCAAATTGGGGTAGAAGTTGCGGGAAAAATATCGTCCCAAAAATTTCTTGCGCTTGTCGATACCGGCTTTGATTCGGATATTGCCCTTCATCATCAAGAAGCCGCCAGGCTGGGTTTGAAAATCAAAAACTATATCTGGATTGATTACGCTGACGGCGAGCGCGTGAAGGAACCAATTTGTCCGGCGCGCGTGCTTTGGCACGGTAAATGGAAAGCAATTAAAGTCGTTCTTTCTAACGATGAAGAATCTGCCGTTGGCACGCATCTTTTGCAAGGCTCGGTGGTGACGATGGATTTTGTTAAAAATAAGCTTGCGATTGCAGAGCCGCGGCGGAAAAGTTAAGCCACTGCCGCGCGGGGACGAACTTCGGAATAGACGAGGTGGCGGACGAAGCGATCCCGAAAGTCTGCCGCGAAAATCTCACGGCGCTTCGGTTGATCCGGATGGAAGAGCGTTGAGGTTGAAGGTTGATCACGCCGCTCCCGCAGTCCGTTGACGAGCGCTTTCGCGCCCGTTACATCCGCAGGATATTAAGCAACGGATGATGATTTTCCGGAACGCACCGCACGCACGTGGTTGTTGTATGGTTAACTTTCAAAACTCGGCGTTCGGCTAATACGAGTATGGCCGGGTTGAATGACGACAAAAGCTCTCAATAAATTATCTCCCTGTTCAATTATAACCTGCTTTACGGTTTGTGCCAATGTTTGCCGCGCATTGCCGGGGAAGCGAATCAAGATGACGCCCGCCGACTCCGCGTGGCTGGCAAACACCAGCCATCCGAAATCTTTGTCTTCTGTCAATAAAATACGTTTTTCTTGGTGTGCTTGTTCGATGAGATCACGATCAACCGAACGTTGCATGATCTCGCTCACCGCGAGAACGTCGTAACCTTCTGCGCGCAAAGCGCGGACAACCGCGAAGTCACAACTTTCATCGGCCAGAAATTGTAATGTTGCATGCTTCATGCGGCTGCCGGCAAGAGAATGGTCTCATGCGCGAGCGAAGCGGCGGCGTACCCCAGCGCCGCCTTGATGTCTTCGCGTGCTAAACGCGGATAAGCCTCCAATAAATCCGCTTCAGTAGCCCCTTCGCTGAGCTTGCGAACAATAAGCTCGACGGGAATGCGTGTGCCGCGAATGACCGGCTTGCCAAGCATAACGGCGGGATTAATTTCAATACGTTGCGTTATCATATTAATTTCTCCATACGGAAGATAGTCAACTCTCGACAAAAAATCGAGCACGACTTTGGCAAGAAATCCCACACATCGCCAAATTACAATTTGCCCGCCGTCATAATTCGTCGATGCCTGACATAAAAACCGGCGGGCACCTCAAATTTTAAAAATCCTTTTCCGCACGCGCTAGCGCTCTGTAAAAGCCTTCTTTACTTCAACACCTGCTTAAAATAACAAACTCTGTCAAATAATCCAAGTAATAAATGATCAAATGACTCAAAGAATCAAACTTGTGAGGTGTTTTTTACATCATGATCTATTGTCCCGAACGCCCGGCACGCACGTAGAGAGTGGAGCCAACGTCGAAGAGATCGCAGCCGCCATAGTCGAAATCGCCACGCCTCGCCCGCCCCGCGCTGTAAGTATCCGCCGTCCAAATCCAACGTTGCGTTTTGTCAAACTTTGAATCAAGATACAAATCCCCATTCCACTTCTTCGGCTCCGTCAATGACATTGCTTCTTTCAATGTCGGTAAGCGCCAATTGCTGAAACCAGCGAAGCGATCTTTGTTCAATTTCGTCACGTAAGCTTTCGCGTTCTCATAGGACGTTTAGTGCAGTTATCGGAATAAAGGCATCGCGCGGTTTGAATTGTTGCACGGGGTTGGTCGGATGCCGGCGCCAAGCTTCGAGGCTCGCAAGCGAGGCCACCAGGCTGGTCGAGAGCTTGGCTAAACCGGTGGCGTTTTGTTCGTACTCGATGCAACGATAGCTGTGAACGTCGAATGGAACTTTGTCCTTCGTTTGAATGATCATAATTGTTTTGTTATCGATGGCATGCGCAACGCCAAGCTCGTAAAAGACGTTGGGACGCCAGTTGGTGAGATCGGCAATAATCGCATGGCTGTCAAAAATGTGCTCGATAATCTTTTGGTTAATGTTGTACACGCCCTCCAGCTCATCCACGCGCAGCGCCTCGAAGCCGGCTTTATTGCAAGCCGGTTTGATAGCTTCCCAGTAAACCGCCTGGAAGTCTTCGCTGAAAGGCATGATCACAAAACAGAGTTTGTCGTCGATTTTTGGCATTTCAAGTTGCCTCGTGGTTGTCGCCCTTGTTGGATATTCCACGATCAAAGATGATTGGCTCAAGCTGAAATATAAATCTAAAAGAGATGAAAATCAAGACTTGTGGTAATACCTCAGCCTTCGGTGGAAAAATACCGTCCGGACGCTCTGTTATATGTGAATTTGGCGAACTCAATAGTTCAGCGTCCGGACGGTCCACTCACAACTGAGGTGTTACGGCTTGTGTCTGCAAACGGACGGTTGCCTTTCAAGCAACATGTCATGCTGAAAGCATCTTTTTGAAAACAGGTTCAGTGCTTAATAACAAAAAAGATCGTTCCACGATGACATGGCAAAGTTGCTTCGCTAATTCCGCCAAGGGGAATCGGAAGCTAAACGGTTACATACGCAAAAAAATCACCTTTCTCATCAACCTTTTTGCCCGAAGGCTGTCTTAATAAAAAGGCGCAAAGCGAAACAATTGTCTCGCTGTGCCCATTGCGCTCGACGCGATGAACCAGACGAGGAGGAAGCATGCTCACCAACGATATCAAAATCACGGTCAGAAATCTGCTCAAACAAAGAAGCGTCTCATGAAGCTCACCGCTTTTTATCGCAACCTTTTTCTTGCCGTCCTGTCATTAATGATCAGCGTTCAGGCGCATGCCCAAGCCAACATGACGGCGGAAAAGTGGCAGGCGGATTTGCGTTACCTGCAAGAGGTCGTTAACACCGAACGCTCGAAAACAAGCTTTCCGCTATCGCGCTGATCCTCGCAACCGCTTCGACAATGTCGAGGATAAAATCAACCGCCTCGGTTATGAATTGATGAACGAAAGGAATCCGGACGCGGCTTTGGAAGTGTTCCGTTTAAATGTGGAGCTTTATCCCAATTCGGCAAACGGTTATGACAGCCTCGCCGAGTGCTATTGGAAGCGAGGCGATTTGCCCGCAGCGATTCAGCAATACGAACGGGCGATCGCGTTGGATCCCAACGGTCCGGTTGGGGCGAATTCTGCCCAGATGCTGAAAGAAGTTCGGGCTCAAGTTCAATCTGCGAATAAATAGAAGTAGGCTAACTATTCGGCCATCCGCTCGCATGTCATTCTGGAAGATTCCTTTTTGCATTAGCACTGTGCTCGAAATGGAAAAAGATTCCTACGGAATGACAGTCTCCTTTTATACCTGAATAGTTACAAAATTAGGTTACTTTTTGGAGGAACAATGCTCACAAATTATCTCAAAATCACCTTGCGCAATTTGCGCCGCAACAAGGCGTATTCTTTTATCAACATCGCCGGCTTGGCCATCGGCATGGCGTGTTGTATTCTGATTCTGTTGTTCGTGCAGGACGAGCTCAGCTACGACCGCTTTCATAAGAATAAAGAAAATCTCTATCGCATTCAGATGGCCTGGCACAATCAGCAAACCGGCGCGACGAGCGAAATGGCGATCAACCCCTATCGCCTGGCCGAGGCGCTGCGCACCGATTTTTCGGAGCTGCCTCAGGTCGTTCGTCTCTATCCGCAAGGCCGGACTTTGATCCGGCGCGGCGAAAAGCGCTTCAACGAAAACGGTTTCTATTTCGTCGATCCCAATGTTTTTGAAGTTTTCAGCTTGCAACTGCTGGAGGGCGATCCGGCGACGGCTTTGCGCGAGCCTTATACGGCCGTCATCACCAAAGAGATCGCGCGCAAATATTTTGGCGACGAAAATCCCATCGGACAATCCCTCACTTATGATAACGACGAGCTGAAGATAACCGGCATCATGGCCGAGCTGCCGCGCAACTCGCATTTTCATTGCGATTTCCTTGCCTCGATGGCCGTTGCCAATCAAGAGTTCTCGCGGATCGTTTTGGAAAATTGGGGAGAGATGACGGTTTTCACCTACGTTCTGCTGCCGGCCAATATGTCCCCCGCCGAGCTGGAGGGCCGCTTTGACGCGTTCGTCAAAAAACACATTCCGGACTGGGCCACAGCCGTGAGCTTGAACTTGATGCCGCTTACCGATATTCATCTGCACTCGCACACCTCCGGAGAGCTTGAGGCCGGTGGCAATATCATCTATGTGTATGCTTTCACCGCCATCGCCTTTTTCATTCTGTTGATCGCTTGCATCAATTTCATGAATCTCGCCACCGCGCGCTCAGCCAAACGCGCGAGGGAAGTCGGCATGCGTAAAGTTTTGGGCGCGGTGCGGGCGCAACTGCGGCGGCAATTCCTGGGCGAGTCGATGTTCTTTGCGCTCATCGCGCTGCTGCTGGCGTTGCTCATCGTGCAATTGATGCTGCCGGCCTTCAACGGTTTTGTCGAAAGAGAATTGGCGCTCGACCTCACCCAAAATTGGGTGATGCTGGCGAGCTTGTTGGCTATCGCGCTATTTGTTGGTCTCGTCGCCGGCAGCTATCCGGCTTTTGTGTTGTCGACCTTCGAGCCGGTGCAGGTGATGAAAGGCGCCGCCGGAAAAAACAGCCGCGGTGCGATCCTCAGAAAAACGCTCGTGACTTTGCAATTTGCCATTTCGATTTTTCTCATCGTCGTGACCGCCATCGTCTATCGCCAGTTGCAATATGTGCGCGACATCAAATTGGGGTTCAACAAGGAGCACGTCGTTGCCATCTCAAATTTGCCATCGTCTATCATGGGAGAGCATTTCGATCAATTCAGGAGTGCGCTGCTACAGAACTCCGGCGTCGTTATGGTCTCGGCCTCATCCAGGGTTCCGCCCGGCCGTTTGGGCAGCAATCTCGGAACGCGCCCGGAAGGCGTGCCGGAAGATCAACGTCGAGGCATGCAAACCGTGTGGACGGATTTCGATTTTATTGAGCTGCTCGGCCTCGAGCTTGCTGCTGGCCGCAGTTTTTCAAGATCGTTTGCAACCGATGCGACCTCGGCTTTCATTCTCAACGAAGCGGCAGTGAAAGCGATTGGCTGGACGCCGGAGAGCGCGATCGGCAAAAGCTTCGGCAGCTCGGAGATTGTTGACTGGGATCAAGGCCAGTGGATTGAACGCAACGGCCAGGTTATCGGCGTGTTGAAAGATTTTCATTTCGAATCTTTGCACGATGAGATCGTACCGACGGTTTATTTCGTCGCGCCGTACATGGCATGGAATGCCGTCGTTCGCATACGCCCGGAAAACATCGCGAGCACGATGAAGTTTCTCGAAAGCAAATGGGAGGAATTCAATCCCGGCCAGCCGTTTGAATACCGGTTTCTCGACGAAGCTTTCGACGCGTTGTATCGGACGGAAAAGCGGCAGAGTGAGATCTTCGGCACCTTCGCGATGCTCGCGATTCTGGTGGCGTGTTTGGGACTGGTCGGCTTGGCTTCTTTTGCAGCAGAACAACGCACCAAAGAGATCGGCATTCGGAAAGTTCTCGGCGCTTCCGTTCCTGGTATCGTAAATTTGCTCTCGCGGGAATTTCTCAAGCTGGTTTTGCTCGCCAATCTCATCGCGTGGCCGGTCGCCTATTTCATCATGAAAAAATGGCTCGAAGACTTCGCCTATCGCATCGACATCAACGCGTTGCCATTTCTCGTTGGCGCCGTAGTGGCGTTGCTCATCGCCCTGCTGACGGTGAGTTTTCAAACCATCAAAGCCGCGCTGGCGAATCCGGTGGAGGCGCTTCGTTACGAGTGAAGTAGTAATCAGTGAAAGCGTAATCTGTAAAACGTAATTTACGTGTTTACGAATTACATTACTTGATCAGCAAACCCAGATAGTCTTGAATCCTCCCGGCGAGAAAATACGGCAGATTGAGCAGTTTGTAAGGCTTGCCTTCAGGCGTTTTCGATTCGGTGATCTCGAAGCTGCCCTCGTAAAGACGAACGGCATACGGATGCTTTGATTCATTGACAAACTGGTGCAAAGACCGCATCGCGCCGGTTTTGCCGGATTTGACTTCAACAGGGATAACGTAATTTTTATAAGGCAGCACAATATCGACCTCGGCGTTGGATTGGCCTTTTTCGCGCACCCAAAACAGAGGCTTTTTGTTGTCTTCGGCGTTCTGTGCAATCAACTCCTGCCGGACGATATGCTCGGCAATCAGTCCCTTATAAAAAGAATGGAGATCGGCATACTGAAAAAATACCGGCTGCAAACCGGCAAAATAATTCAAAAGGCCGGTATCGACGAATTGCAGCTTGGGAGATTTTTTTTGATCGGCCACGATGGGAAGCTGGAGCGAGGTGGAAGGATAGATCAAGTAAACGAGCATGGCTCTTTCTATCGTTCGCAGCGCTTCTCCCACCTCGCGTGATCGATAATTCGAATTGCCGAAACCTTGAAATTTGATGCGCTTTCCGGCCTCGAACGGAACGGACTCGAGGCAATGCCGCAAAATTTGCCGCATCGTCGGATTGCGCGCGTATTTGTCCGCATCATCGAGGTAGGAAGTCAGCAAAGATTCATATAATGTTTTCAGCGCGGGAACGTCTTTGTTCTCTGAATACTGTTTTACGATCTCGGGCATTCCCCCGATCATCGTGTAACGATGAAACCATTCGAATAGCTTTGTAGTGGCGAACGCTTTCACCGGCGTCGCGCGGTAAGTTTCCAAAAGCTGCTCTTCGCGATTCGCCTCGAGAAACTCCTCGAAAGTCAGAGGATACATGTAGGCGAATTGAACCCGGCCGACGGGAAAGCTGATCTGACTTTTTTCCAGCATCAATTCGAATAACGATCCGGCAGCGACGACGTAAAGCTCTTTCAACTTCTCGTAGAAATACCTGAGCATTTTCACCGCGACCGGCGAATTTTGAATTTCGTCGATAAACAGCAGCGTTTTGCCGTTCTTCAATTTGACGTTCTTGATCACCAAAATCGCCTGGAAAAGCTCCTTGATCGACAGGGCTTCGTTGAAGATGTCGCGATCTTCTTTTAGCTCGAGATTTAGATGAATGTAATTCTCGAACTCCTTGGAAAAAATTTCAATGGCTGTGGTTTTCCCGACTTGCCTTGCGCCACGCAGAATCAGAGGTTTTCGTGCGGTGTTGTTTTTCCATTGGCGCAAAGTAGCTAGTATTTTTCGATTAAGCATTTTGTTCTTCCTTAATTTTAAAAATATAACAAAATTTGTCACAAAATCAACCCAATTCGTGACAAATCTTGTATCAAAATCAACCCAACGTGATTGACATTTAGATTTGAGGAGGCATCATGTTCACCAACTACCTCAAAATCGCCCTCCGCAATATTCTGCGCCACAAATCATTCTCGCTCATCAACATCGCCGGACTGGCGGTGGGAATGGCGTGTTGCCTGCTGATTTTTCTGTACCTGCAGAGCGAGATGAGTTACGATCGCTTTCACGAAAAAGCGGATCGCATTTATGGCCTCGTGAACGACGTGCGTTTCCCGACCGGCGTGACCAAGACGGCGTATACCTCGGCTTTTCCCGGCCCGACGATAGCGGAGGCTTTTCCGGAAATCGCCAACATGGCGCGTTTGGCGCGGGCACGTGAAAGTTTTGTGTTCATTCATCAAACACAGCTCTTTGAAGAGCGCAACTTGCTCTATGCGGATTCCACTTTCCTCGAAATCTTCAGCTTCCCACTCATTTGGGGAAGTCCGCAGATCGCGCTCAAAGCTCCGTTCAACCTGGTGCTGACGCAATCGACCGCGCGCAAATATTTTGGCGACGCCAATCCCCTCGGCCAGATTTTGACGGCGAACGACAACCAGAGCTACACGGTGACAGCCGTTCTCGCCGATTTGCCGAAAAATTCACACCTGCAATTCGACGGCCTGATTTCGATGGCAACGGCGCACCAAACCGGCACGTTTTATTTTCAGGATCGGCTCGTTCTACGTTTCGCAACCTACTTTCTGCTCCGCGACGGCGTGGAAAAGGCGGCGCTGGAAGCAAAATTTCCGGATTACGTTGAGCGTCTCATCGGCGACTTGCAGCGCGCCAACAACTTTTTTTATACTTTCAAGCTCGTGTCGCTCTCTGATATGTATTTGAATAGCGAATATCGCGGCAACGGCTTGCGTGGAAGTTTGGCAAACGTTATCACATTTTCGGTCATCGCCCTGTTCACGCTCGCGATCGCGTGCATCAATTTTATGAATCTGGCGACGGCGCGCTCGCTGCTAAGAGCCAGAGAAGTCGGTGTGCGCAAAGCCATTGGCGCGCAGCGAGTGCAAGTGGCCTGGCAATTCTTGGGCGAATCGACCTTGCTGTGCTTGATTGCATTGACCGCCGCCGTATTCACGGCTTGGCTGTTCTTGCCGGTTTTCAATGCGCTCTCCGGCAAAGCGCTGGAGATTACGACGCTGCTCGCGCCTTCTTATGTCCTCGGCTTGCTCGGCGTCGGGATTGTCGTCGGCATGTTGGCCGGCATCTATCCGGCGCTGGCGCTTTCGCGATTCAACCCCGTCGCGGTGCTGAAAGGGAGATTTATTTCTTCAGCGCATGGCGCGCGTCTGCGCCAAAGTTTGGTGGTGCTGCAATTTGCCATCTCGGTGATTCTCATCATCGGTACGGGGGTCGTGTATAAACAAGTCCATTTCATGCAGCAGCAGAATCCAGGTTTTCACACTGAGCAAATGCTGGTCGTTAATTTCAAAGGCGATAAAAATGTCCGGCAGCAGATCGAAGCCATTAAAACCGAGCTTCGCAAAATCCCCGGCGTCGCCGGCGCGACGGCGTCTTGGATGGTTCCCGGCGCCGGCAGGCCGGAAGCGCTCGCCCGCGTTGAAGTGCCGGATGGCACGCGCCGCGAGATCATGATGCCCGTCTATCCGGTCGATACGGATTTTCTGCCGCTGTATAATTTGGAGATCATGGCGGGACGCAATTTCTCGCCGGAATTTGCGACGGACAAGCAAGAAGCTTTCATCGTCAACGAAACCGCGGTGTACGAGCTTGGTTATGCGGCGCCGCAGGAAATCATCGGCAAATCTTTTTACGAATGGGGGCAGGAAGGCCGCGTCATCGGCGTGGTGAAAGATTTCCATTATACTTCGCTGCACGAAAAAATCCGGCCGATGAATTTTCTGCTGGGAGCAGTTCCTGATTATCTCACCTTGCGCTTGAGCGGCGAAAATCTCCAGCAGACGATGGCAGAAATTGAAAGCGCGTGGCAGCGTTTGGCGCCACAGCGTCCATTCGACTATCGCTTTCTCGACGAGGCGTTCGAGGCGCAATATCGCGCGGAGGGGCGTTTCAACCGGATCGTGGGCAGCTTTTCGCTGCTCGCTATTTTCATCGCTTGTTTGGGGCTTTTCGGTCTCGCCTCGTTTGCCGCCGAGCGCCGCACCAAAGAGATCGGCATCCGCAAAGTGCTCGGCGCCAGCGTGACCAATATCGCCGGCCAGCTCTCAAAAGATTTCGTCAAGCTCGTGCTCATTGCCAATCTTCTGGCCTGGCCGGTAGCGTGGTTCGCCATGCGCAACTGGCTGCAAAATTTTGCGTATCGTATAGACATTGACTGGTGGATTTTTGTGCTCGCCGGCGGCTTGGCGTTTGCCATCGCGGTGCTGACGGTGAGCGCGCAGGCGATTCGCGCCGCGCTGGCGAATCCGGTGGAGGCGCTGAGATACGAGTAGCACAGAACTCGTTCTACCCCATCTCATTGTCTATTAGAAGTGGAATCTTTGCAAATAAAGCAAACAAATTTTCCGCCGAGAAACGCCGAAGACACCGAGATTCTCCGAAAAAATCTTTTTCGGAGAATCTCGGTGATTTCGGCGAGGTTCGGCGGATAAAGCTTTTCTTGTTCGGTTGCGATTCGATCGCGTTGGGATGACGAGGAATTTTTTGAATCTAAACTTTAAGGAGAAACCATGAGCTTGAAAGAGATTTTGCAAAATCTGGTTGAAAAGAAAGAACCGATTTTGTTGAGTGATAGCGAGAAGGACTGGGAAGCCGGCGAGCTGTTGAGCAAGCTTTCCGAGCGCACGCTGAAAACCCAAGCCCACCTGCAGCAAGGCTTGTATATCGCCGAGATCAATGCCGGGGGCTATCTCGGCCGCGTGATGTTCAAGGTAAAATCCAAATCCTAAGCAAAAGCAAGAAATCAGTAAACAGTGATCAGTATCCGGCCGTCTTTCCGTAACGCGGCAACTTGCCGCAACCAAGCTTGTTAACCGCGAATTAACGCAAATCAACGCGAATAAAAAATTAGCGTACATTCGCGTGAATTAGCGGTTCGTTAAAAATCTTCGTCCCGCCGTGGCAGCGATTTTTTCACGGGTATTTATTTGACCCATGTGCATTCATTTGAAGCGGAAATCGACTTTGAAATTGTATAGCCATGGAACTTTTGGGTTAATACCTTCCGCTTCCAGTTT
>Ga0247727_10005038_pt1 | contig 27275 bp, 26 predicted proteins | sample WisWelCaveWW1625_FD_202498 | JGI IMG/M metagenome (GOLD analysis project Ga0247727, IMG submission 202498) | Biofilm microbial communities from Wishing Well Cave, Virginia, United States - WW16-25 | ecosystem: Environmental > Aquatic > Deep subsurface > Groundwater > Cave microbial mat | place...
TAAATAAATTAAGAAAAAAAGAACAAAATAAAAATAAAGAATTATGTCATAAAGTTGTAAACGATATATTGAAAACAAAAAGTAATGTTATAGTAATTGAAGATTTAAAAGGAATAAAAAGCAGAAACAGAGGTAATAGATTAAATAATCAGAGGAGTCAAGTTCCATTTTATAAGTTTAGAGAGATATTAAACTACAAGGCACTGCTTTTAGGAAAAAAAGCAGTAACAGTTGACCCTGCTTACACTTCTCAAAACGACTATCGTGGTTTTGAGAAGGGAATAAGAAAGGGATGTAGATATTATACTTCTGATAATCTAGTATTTGATAGTGATTGGAATGCTGCTATAAATATTGGATTAAGAAGTAACAGAAAACTCCCTGTATCGTTTAATTTTCCAATAGATGGAAAATTAAACTTTATGGGCAGGTCTAAGTCAACAGACCAATCGTGTGAATTTAATGTTTTTAGGAATAAAGATATTAGAGACAATGCAAGCCTCCGCCTTTAGGCGGAGGTAGTTGACTAGGCAAGAAAGAAAGAGTTCATCATAAAAATGGAATTAGAAATGACAATAGAATAGATAATTTGGAATTATGGTCAACGAATCATCCATCGGGCCAAAGAGTAGAAGATATGATTGAATTTTGTATATCGTATTTGAAAGAGTATAAATCGGAGGTATTGAATAGTGAGTATTGCAACGCAAAAAACATTGGAATTGTTGAAAAAGAGAGGAATGTCACCTCATATTGTTGAGAGATTTATTAAAGCTGGTCGATTTGGAATTCGTAAAGATTTTCTTGGAATATTAGATATTATTGCCATAGATCCTTCAACTGTTCCTTATAAACTTTTGGGTGCACAATCAACCACTTTAAATCAACGCAAAGAACATTTAAAAACAATACTTGAAGATCAGGCCGAAAACACTAAACTTTGGCTATCAACAGGCTCTAAACTCCAACTAATTTGTTGGAGAAAATTAAAAAAGAAAAATAAAGATGGTGGTTATTCTAAGATTTATATTTGGGAAGCTAAGATCGATGAAATAACATTAGATATGATTAAAGACAAGAAAAATGGACAGTAAATTTGATGATAATTTAAATAGTTTAATTCTTGAAGCTAAATTTGGGAATAGAGAAGCCATTAGAAAGCTTTGGATTTTATGTCAACCCATTGTAAATCTCAATGTTAAAAGATTTTCTTCATTAGTAAAGGGTTTTAGACAGTATAGAGATATATTTTACAATGAATCTTATGTTTTTTTCTGGGATATAATAAATTCATATGATTTTAATGGTAAATATTGTTTTTTCTACTATCTCGGTGATCAACTTTTAGAAAAAACCACACAAAAAATTAAAGGGATAAATCTTCTACCCGAAGAATTTATTGAAAGAACCAAGTTGCTTGATTTTGAGGAATCATTTGAACCTTTATCACGGGAGACAAAAGCTTTACGGAAATCTTTGAAAAAATCAACACCTAAACAGCTTCAAGCTATTCATTTGAAACATTTCAGGGGCATGTCAAATGAAAAAGCTGGAAGAATAATAGGAATAACTTATAACAATGTAAGAAGAAGGTTGGTTTTTGTATATAGAAGGACAAAAAGATATATAAAGAGGCTAATAAAAAATGAGAGACAGAATGATAAAAGAAGAACAAAGAGAAGAAATGCAAAGTTATCCAGACAGAAGCTTATCAACGAGAGAACGAATGGGATGGCTTCATGATTTTGCGGATAATTTTCCCAATCAAAATATAGCAACCTCCGCCTTGTCAACTCCTCTTTTAATGTTATATATAAACCTATTAGAAAAAGGTTCAAAAAATTTGACTGATGATCAAATAAAAGAATCTATGAAAAACGAGGGTGTAGAAAAGTCTAGAGAACAAATTTCAAAAGTAAAAAACACAGAAGTAAGAGCCAGACTTGAACAGTTGCTAGAAAAAGTCGAAAAGGATGAATCAAGTTCAGTATCAGAGCCAGCAGAAGAACCGACATCGCCGCCAATTGCATCTTCGACTCAAAATCCGACAGTCGATATGGATAAGGTTCAAGAAGTTTTGAATTTGTATTCCAAGGGAACTCCTAAAAATATAGATAAAAATTTGTTAAGGTCTTTATCTCCCGAAGAGATAGACGCAATAAAGAAGAAGTTGCAGGCCCTCTACTACGTGAAAAACTTTAATAGTTTTTTGAAAACAGTAAATTCCAAAAATATTAAACCAGTAGTAAAAGAACAAAACGAATTGCCATTAACACAATCAGAAGCAATACCTCCAGCAGAAGAGAGAATATCTCCGAGAGGGGGACAAGAAACACTACAATCTCTAACAGAAAATGTTGGCAAAAATAGAACAGAGGCTATACAAAGAGCTAAGTTGATTTTTAATGATAAATTAAAAAAAGCCAATACAATAGATGAGGTTTTAAGCCTTTTTGATGACAATCAGAAAGCATTAGATGCTTTGAGGACCAAGTTTTTATCTTCTCGGAGCGCCTCGATCAGAGATCATTATCTCTATCATTTTTCCATATTGAAACATATTTATGCTGGGGCCACGAGTAATGTTGATAAGGCATATAAAAAGTTAATTGACATAATAAAAGATAATACAATTTTAGAACAAGAACTTTATTCCAAACTTGGTATTTCGTTAGTTACACAAGAACCAGGGATGGGACTAGGGCAACCAACAGAGACAGAACAAGGAGCGTCAGCAGCAGCAGCAGCAGCAGCAGCAGCAGCACAAGAAACACAAGAAACACAAGAAACACCAAAAACACCAGCACCATCAGCACCATCAGCACCACCAGAAGCACCACCAGAAGCACCACCAGAAGCACCACCAGTAACACCAGTAACACCAGTAACACCAGTAACACCAGTAACACCAGTAACACCAGTAACACCAGCCGGTGTTGGAATCCGAAGTGTTTCCACAGATGCAGACATATTGAATGTGGCAGATGTAATACAGTATTTGAATAATCAAATGGATAATCAAATATATTTGAAAATAATGGAAATTTTAAAAACGAAAGCATCTGGATTTGGAATGCAAATTGTTCCATCGGCTGGATCTAAAGAGTCAAATTGTAAAATAAAAATAATAAAATTAGCTATGAATATTAAAGAAAACAATATATTAGAATGGATATCAAATATTTCTAAGGAAGATCTTGAATCTCTTCTTAAAGGTTTGGGATATAGTGTCACTCCATCAGAATCCAAAAAAACTCAAGAACCAGGAAGAGAATATTCAGTTAAGAGATATGATCCTAAAGAGGAAAATAAACAAGATAATTTAACAAAATTTCTACGTGCGAAATCTCCACTAGCTATTGAGGCTTTTAGTATGATCGAACAGCAACTTAAAAACAGAGGATATACTATCATACCCAAAAAAACGCAAGAATCTCAATCAAGCTCTCGAACCATTTCGACGGGGCAAAATACTTCTCCTGCCGATGTCGCTGGAAGCGTTAACAAATTCATTTATAAAAAGGCTGCGTTTGATTCCGCAACAGACTTATTCGGAGAACAAAAAGACTATTCCAATATGCATCCTGCCGCAATTGCTAAAGAATTTTTGTCTCTGTCATCAGAAAAACAAATGGAGATAATGGACGATCTTGGTGTTTATATAGTTCCTAAAAATTATTTTGATGAAAAACCAGATGATGCTTTGTCTCAAGCTGCCAAAAGTTCTATAAAAACTAATATTGAAAACATAGAAAGCAAAATGGGATTCCTTTATGAGGCTATATCTGGTAAAACAAGTGGAAGACGATGGGGTACACCATTGTCAAAAATAATTGGAGAAGGAAACCATAACGAATTATCTTCTAGTGTTGGAGAAATTTTTGATAACATAAGAATGGCAGGCAGGGAACTTTTGTTTTTTCTGTCAAATTTACTTGCGCAAACAGGGAAAAAAGAAGGATCAGAAAAATTTAATTTGATGAAAATTGCACAATCGGAAAAACTTTTAAGGGAATATGCAAACCCATTTAATTGGGGATTTTCCGGGAATAGAAGCAAAATAATAAAAACCATAAAGATGCTAACTGATAGTGTGAATCAGGAAATTTTCAAATCTACAGAAAATATAGTTTCAGAAGCAGATACAATAGCGCAATTCATAAGATCTAAAGAATTGAATAAATATATTATCAACTACGTTAGAACATTAAATGAAACATCAAGACTATTGAATGGTGTTTTTTCTAAGCTTAATTCAATTCTTCTTGGAACTGGCGGAGAAAGAGTTAAGGGCATAGAAAATGTGCCAGGAGATATGTGGGGCACTCGTTCAAGAGGAAAACAGCCATGGTATTTCCAAGAACAAGGGGGCGGGAGACCTTATGGTGGAGAACGAAGCAAAGCTATTTTCCCAATATATAAATAATAGGAGAAAAATGTAATGAAAGATATCCATGGAAATCCGGATTTGTTCGATAGTTTATCGAATCTCAATAAAGAAGCTAAAAAAATAGAATCATTAAAACATATTGAGGCTGCTCAAGAATATGCTTCCCAAGGATTTGAAGAAAATCAAATTTCTGAACTTCTTAAAATTGATGGTTGTTCTTCAGATGTTGCTAATGAATTGGCTTTTTCCGCCAATAATAATCTACCCAACAAATATGACGAAGGTAATGTTCCACAATCTTATGCCGATGTAAAAAAGGTCGTTGAGACATCAATTTTGTCGGGGAATCTTGAGGATTTAAGAAAATATTTTGAAAACCATGCAAGGAAATATGCTAAAGTTGTTGCAAGAATAATTGTTGCAAGAGATAATCCAACTAGAATTTTTATAGACGAAATTCACAACGAATTAAGACCATTGGTCGAGGGTTCTATATTTAAAAATATTATAGAAGCTCAAAGTTCAGAAAAATCAACACCCGTCTTGAGCGAAAAAGATTCCATGGAAAGGGAGTTTTTTGGAGTTTGGCCTACCTTTTATATTAGAAAAAAAGCTCAGAGAATATTGGCTGAAAAAGAAATCATAGAAGCATCTCAAAAAGATTATACCATAACGTATAATAATAGTCAGAGAAAACAATATAAGAAAAAGGACTAATCCGGCATATTATGGAAGCAAAGGTTTCAGAAAATTTAGATGAGAATATTTCTATTCAAAACCAAAATACAGAAATAGAAAATACAGAAATAGAAAATACAGAAATAGAAAATACAGAAATAGAAAAAATAGAAAAAACAGAAGAAAAAGATTCAGAATTATCACTTTCTCAAGAAGAAGACGAAGGTTCTCTCATCATTGAGGGAGCGGATCTTGATACATGTTTGCAAGGTGGATTCAAATCAAATTGCCTTGTTTGTAAACATCCCGCTTCAAAAGAAGCTGTTTATGTTTATTTTAACAGCGATAAAAATTATGATAATGTAAGAAAATGGTTTCACCAAAAATATCAGATAGATTTTTTGCTAAAACAGATTGAAACACATTTCAAAAATCATGTCTCTCCATATATAAACAAAGATATTGTTCTTCGAGATCAAAGACATGTTCTGCTTTTAAGAAAAGCATCCGAAAAACCGACAGTTGATAAGTTGGCTGTTATTCGTGAAATGCATTGGGAATATATGAATCAAATATATGAATATATTCCAACAGATTTAAAAGATCCCAAAAGCAAAGAAGAACATAGAAAAGCAACAAAACAATTTACAGAGCTTGTTAAGTCTTACACAGAAACTTGTAAGACTGAATGGGAAATGCTTGGACAAGGAAAGACAGAAGAAGAACAGAAAGAAATTGTTAAAAATTATGTTAAGAACACAATTCAAAAAAGTCTTGATATAATTAAATCAGAACATCCAGAAGCCTATAAGAAACTTGCTGAAAAGATGGGAATTGAAGCACCAACTTTCATACGAGATGAATCTTTGGATAAAGATGATGACATGAAATCCATTCTCGACGAAAGCTGACTAAATGGCTAAAAAACAAAAAAATAACGAAATAAATATAGAATCTCTTTTTAATGAAGCTGTTAGAGAAATTAAAAAAGAGAAAATAAAAAGTTTTGGCAAAGGGGTGGATGTTTTAACCTTTGCTCGTGATTTTCTTAATGTCACTCTATATCCAGCACAAATCATTATTCTAAAGTTCTTATATGCTAATAGCAGATTCAATGAGAATTTAAGAATAGATGATAAAGACATGGAAGAAATAAAAAAATGGAGTATAGATAATTACTGGATAACAAGTGGTGAGTTTTCAAAAATAAAAATCATAGAGGAAGAAAAAAAAATATGCAAGGATTTGGTTCTTGTTCTCGGAAGGAGAAGCGGGAAATCATATTTAACTGCCCTTATAGCTGTTTACGAAGCTTATAAGCTTTTGGAACTTGGAGATCCCCAAAAATTTTATGGGATAGACTCTGATATAAGGATCCTCAATGTTGCTAGAAATGAAAAACAGGCTATCTCGATTATATTTAAACAAATCTCAAAATTTATAGGCAGATGTCCATATTTTGTTGGAAGAATAGGAAAAGAAAAAGAAGGAGAACTGTATTTACTTACAGACAAAGATATCGAAATTAACGAAGCAATTAAACAAAGAGACGGAAAACCCCTTGATGGAAGTATTGTAATTATGGCAGGTTCTTCCAATTCTGACGCACTGAGAGGATACAGTTGTTCTGCAATTATATATGACGAGATGGCACATTATGTTGATACTAGCGGAAATTCTTCGGCTAAAGAAGTTTATAATGCCCTTTCAAGATCAACGGGAACCTTGGCAGGAAAGGGGGATGGAAGAAATATAGTTATTTCATCTCCGGATTTAAAAAGTGGTTTCTTTTATGAACATTATGAAAGAGCAAAAAGGATTGGATCAATGCAACTATTCCAAATTCCAGCACAAGATGCGAATCCAACCTTGACCGAAGAATATTTAAAAGGTGAACGTTTAAAGGATCCAGATACCTTTTCTTCAGAATTCGGCGCAGAATTCAGAGCTTTCTCAGGAAATGCTTTTTTCCCTCCTTCAAAAATAGATTTGGCCATGACAAAGAGACAATCCTGGTTCAAGACTAAAAATCCAATTTATGGCTGCGAATACTATATGCATATTGATGCCGCTTCTTCGTCTGATAATTGGGCCATTTTAATAGCTCATCCTGAATGGAGATTAAATATAAAAACAAACAGGAAAGAGATGAATATTGTTGAAGATTATTCAGAATTTTGGACCCCAAAAAATGGGGAATATTTAAATGAAGATGAGATTATGGATAAAGCCATATTGCCATTAATAAAAAAATTCAAAATAGTTTCTGTTTCTTATGATCATATGTTTTCTATTCCACAAAGATTTAAGTTGCAAAATAATAATATTCCGAATAGACTTGTTTCTTTTTCCGGAAGAAGTAAAAATGAAATGTACTCTACTCTCAGAGACTATTTTATACAAGAAAAAGTAGAATTATGTAGTGACGACATATTTCTTGAAGGAGAATTAAAGGCTATTTTGGTTGATTATACACGAGTTCCTCCGAAAATAAGAAAAGATCCAAAAAACTTTGAATTTCCAAATGATGATCTTGCGGACGCTCTTGCCGGTGTTGTTAATAGCATGGCTTTAGGCCCCACCGGGAGAATCAGGCTTCCGAGAACAACAACTGCTTATATTGGACGTAGATAATTGAAGGATTTAAATGTTTATTTTTTGAATTACAATTATTGAGAAATTAGTTTTGGAGGTCCAGAAAATGGAAAAGTTTGACCACATTCATAAGATCAAGATTGACAGTCTTAAACCCTTTATAAAGGAAGCTAAAAAGGCGGAACATGAGATATGTCATACTATAGAAGAACTATTGAATTTAAATAAGCTTATTCCTAAACGCAGCAATAAAGCTGTTGTGGAATTGCAGGAAGGTCAGCTTGCCAAAGAAGATAATCGATGGGAAGAAAACAAACTTACAGAAAAACAATTCGAAAATAAAAATAAAAAGAAAGAAATGGTAGGACACGAGTTAGATCCTCACAAAGACCAGGAAGAAATATTTGAGATCAGATTAAACGACCCGAAAACCAAGAACAGAAATGAAGGGGCTTGGAATAAAGATGATATTGAAATTAGGGGACATAAAAATATAAGTCCGCTATGGCAATCCGTGTACAAAAAGGAAGACGATAGGAAAAAACTAGACAAAGGGCAACTTGATAAAAAGAAGAAAAAATAATGGGATGGTATACTTCCAATATCAAAACCGCAGTCGTTGGATTAACGCCATTCGATGGGGCATATGATTTGACGGAAAAATCCGTATTTGTCCCTTGGGCAGGTGGAGATACGCACTCTGGTGTGCTCGAACCATCAGATAATTCCGAAACCCACCATATGAATGATTATTTTTCAGAGAGTAAAAAAGATGCTCTTGTTGAAAAATTACTCCAAGATAAAAAATTAAACAAGAAAAAAAAGAAAATTAAAAAAACAACTACAATTAAAAATACAAAAAAGTCTTTTGCAAATTTATGGTACAATCAATTTCAATTAAAGAAAGAATCTCAATTTGGAGAAAAGGGACCTCTTTTACCGACATTTGGTTCGGAAGACTGGGTTGAAAAAACTTATGAGAAGATAACGAATATTGGAGACAATAGAAAACAAAAAAAAGAAGTTGTTCCCAATATAGAAAATACTTTAATCGATGTCCATGGAATGAAGAATGGCCAGGGTTTCTGCATAAACGAGAATATCATATTGACATCGAATGCCATTTTGGGAAAGGATAAACCAAAGATTGTGAAAGATGGAAAGACATATCAATCTTTTGTTTTGACTTCAAATCCAGAATTGGATATCGCTGTTTTGGTTGTTGCAAATCCAGATTTCAAGGTCGAAAATCCTGCCAAACTAGGAGATTCTTCCGTGACAAAAGCATCAAGACGAGTTTCTCATCTTCCAGGATCTCCGGTTTTAACAAACGATGGAACAGTAGCTGGTGTTTTATCTTTTTTGAACAAAGTCATTCCGATAAACGATATAAAACAATGGTTACGTTCCAATGGCGTTGATTTCATAGAAAATTAGGAGCAAAATTCATGTTAAATAATTTAATACGAAAAGCTTGTAATCTCGATATAAGTGAAAAGCAATATTTATTGAATAATTTTGAAAACATTATATCGATAATAGATAAAAATGAAAAAACAGATCCAATAAAAAGTATTGCAAAAGGAGAACATCCTCTGTTTGTTTTGCAAAAAAACGAAGCAAAAAATTTAAATAGAAAGAAAAAACTAATTATTCATCAAATACCCGCCGATGAAGAGCCAGAACAAGCACCAGTGTCTCATAATTTGGTATCCAAACCCACAGCCTCAACGAAAAATATCTTGACGGCGGAATATCTTTCGGGTAACATGAATTCGTCTCTGGAAAAAATCGCAAAAGTTTACGATCCAGAAACTCCAGAGCAAATGTTAAAGGTTATAGATTTGATTGAGAGATTTCTTAAAATAGACAATGATCTTTCCTGCGAAAGTATGGGTATTTTTCTTTACCCATTGAGTAGGGGAGCTAAAAGATTAAGTTTAAGACCATTTCGAGTTGTTGGTTTAACCAACAATTTATGGTCATTGTGCAGGAAGCACGATTCATGCTTGACACCAAAAGATAAATCACTTAACCTGGAAGAAGGGAAAGTAGAAGCAACGGTTCAACAAGAAACACCAGCTTCTATCAGAAAAATATTTAAAAACAAATTGGCAAAAATAAAGACTAGATTGAATAACAAGGACAAAAAGATACAAATTCACCCCTCCAAGAGAAACAGTGTTGTTTTTAAAACGGATCAAATTCAAAATGCTCAAAATTCAACCGAAGACGAGGAGAGAATATCAAATGTAAAAAAAAGCATAGCGTCCCTAAAAGATCAAGGAATGGACAAGGATTCAATTTTAAATATATCAAAAGTATTTTCAATATCAAAAGAAAAAATAGGCAATATGATCGGCGAAATTTACACAATTTGATACGTCATAATTTAATAAAAAATATTAAAAGGAAAAAATTATGTCAGCAATAGATATGTTGGAAGTGGGGAATCCGCTTGAAAAGAAACCCAAAATTTTTGTCGGAATAGCACTTGATCGAAGTGGTTCCATGGAATCAATTGCTAGTTCTGTCATTTCGAATTACAATGAACAAATCGGAGATATTTTTCAAAGATCCGGGAAAGCAGATTTAAAAGTTTTTCTTGTAAGTTTTGCCAGCGATGTTCAAGTTCACTATATTAATGCAAATGTTGATAATTTGGTGAAATTGACAAAGAAAACTTATTGTCCAGATGGAAACACATGTATGTTTGAAGGTATGGGTGTTTTGGTTGATTCCATTGTTGAAGCGACAAAAGATTTAGATGATTATTCCGTTCTTCTTGTTACAGTTAGTGATGGAGAAAACAATCAATCCCACGACAAATATACGGCAACATATGTTCGTGACAAAATCAAGGAACTTCAAGACGGAAAGAAGTGGACATTTGTTTTCATTGGAGCAACAAAAGATAAAGTTTTGATTGAAGAAGAATTAGGAATATCTCGAATGAATGTTGCTAATTTTGTGGCTGGGAATATTCGCAGCTATAATACCACTTCAAGACATTTGGCAACAGCAGCCGCAAATTATTTGGATACTTCTATCAAAGTTGCTGGCCTCGGACCTGATGCGTCCCCGGTGATGAACAATATGTGTTTTTTTGCTGGCGAAGATGTTCAAAGTGAAAATACAGACGAGATTGTTTCTGATCCGATAGACGATAGCTTGATTAATGATCCCGGCATATCTTTGGTAAAAAAACAATTCTCTGTAGGCTCCTTGGATAACAAATGGAGAAAGTAATTATGTCGGCAATAGAGATGGTGGAAGTTGGAAACCCAATTATTCCAGAGTCAGAATTTTCTTTAATTTTGGTTAGTAAATGTCCGCATTGTGGTTCTCCAATTTGGGCCAGAAGACCAAAAAAAATAGATGGTATTCCGGAAAGTTTGTTTTCCTGCGAATGTCGTTTTATGCTTCTTCCCACAAAAGAGAGTCATTCTTTTCCACGACTTACCCCGCCTCAGGAACCGTTTAGATTCGATCCAGGCTTTGTTCCGCCCCAAACTTGGACAACTTCAATTGATTCAAATGAGATTTCTAACAAAAGCATCCCCTTTTAAAAGGTTTATAAAATGTCTTCTATTAATGTTCTTCTTTCTGGCGAATATGAAAATTTCTTGGATTTTAGTAGATTGACTGACGAAATTCACAGACGTCAGCTTGAAAAATTGAAAAAACATCCAGAAACTAAAAAAATATCTTTAAAAAATATTGAATATAATTGTGGAAAGGTTATTGAGTATGTTGCAAAAGAAACTGAATATGAAGAAGTAAAAAAAGTCTCTATTTATTCAACAACCAATAAATCCATAAATTCTTTGGATAAATTTGTTAAAAAAGAAGTTAAAAAAGAGCTAAGTAAAAAGAATAAATTTGATAAAAAATTATGTCTTGCTCTTCAATCCCAAATAAGTTCTTTCATCCATGCCAGGGGATTTTTTTCCACCATTTCAAAAGAAGTTTATATTGTAAGAGATACCCATTTGATTGGTGAAAAATTAGATAGAAATATGAAAATAATAAAGAAGGCTTTATCCAAAAAGAAGAGTGATTCAAGAGTCGAAGAAAAATCAAATAATTTTAGCGGATGGAAAAAAACCTACGGATATAAACCTCCTCGTTTTGGGCATAGGGAATGGCTCGCTATTAATTTTAGATCGACTTTGGCCCATGAGTTATTCCATTATTATATGGATGCAAAATGTCACACTCAAAACATGATGCTTCAAGAAGAATATGCTTATAAAAATATGATTGGTTGGATGAGAAAAGAAGGATTAAAAGATGAAGAAATAATTTTGTCGCATTTAATGTGGTACGGAAGCACAGTGGCTGTTGGTAAAGATGAATCGCTTGTTCTTCCGGGCAGAAAAAAAGAGTTTAAAAAAGTGGCAAAAGAGGAGGCACAAAAACTTATAGATTGTTACGATGCAAGTTGTAGAATCAAAGAAAAGATTCTATTAACACCAGTTGTTGACAGTAGCCATATCTCTATGATAGAGATATAATGTGATAGTTAATTATTTAAAAAAGAGGTGAAACAAAATGTCTGAAATTCGTCGTGTTGCAGTGAAAATGACAAATATTAATCAAGTTCAAGAAGCTTGCAAAGCTGCCGGACTTGAATTTGTTAAACAAGGAGAAAGAATTCTTGTTCGTAATCATGGGATGCATATCTGGGGCAGTGGAGAAGTTGTCCTTCTTCTTCAAAAGGACGGAACTTATGTTTTGGAAGCTGATGCTAACGAAAAAGATCTTGAGAATCTTGCCTCCAAAATTAAATCTAGTTATGCAGAAACTATTGTTATAAAAGAAACGGCAAAACATGGTTATAATGTGACAAATCGTCAAGTTGATCAACAAAAGAAAAAAGTGCGCTTAAGGCTAGTAGCTTGGGTGTAATTTTGAAGATTAAAAAGAAAGGGAAAAATCATGGCACAGGAAAAAGTTCTTGAAATAGAGATCGATTTAAAGACTGGCGCAGTTACAACCGATGCTTTGGGTTTTGTTGGCAAAGAATGCGAAGGCATTCAGGACGCTATTCAAAAGGCTCTTCTAGGTCAGGTTTTGGAAAAGGTAAATAAATCCGAAAAAGATCAGAAGGTTATTCAGGTTCAAATTAATCATCAAACCGTTAAGCAATAATGTCCAAAGAAAAAAAACAGATTGAAGTTGAGATTGAAATAGATCTCGATACCGGGGATATTTATTTTTCCAGAGATCATGAATTTGTTTTAGATATTGCAAAACAAATAAACCCGGACGACATCGGAGTTCTTCAATGTTTTATTGAAAAAAAGCCTAAAACAATAGATGGAGACAAAAATTATAAATCTTTTTGCGGATAACGATATGAAAAAATCATTAAAAAACGAATGGATAAAGTGTGGTTTGCCTTGGAAAGGATATCTTTTTGAAGGACGAGACATTATCCCAGTTAGTTTTGATGATAAAGTCAGAAAAAAATTTGGCAGAACTCAAGAAGAATATTTTGAACAAGAAAAAATATTAGCATGCTACGAAAAATATAATAAAATATGGGAGGGAAAGCCTTGGATAAAAGCCAATAGGCATTTGCAAGAAGAAACAATCATGAAAAGACATATTGATGTTCCAGAAGTCGCAAGGGTTTTGAAATATGCGAAGTTTCGGAAAAAAGTTAGGAAATGGGTTTTTAATCATAAAGAATATAATAAAAAGTCATTTTGTGAATTAAAATTGAATAAAACGGGAACTCTTGTTGAAATTCAATTTAAGAACAGTGAAACCAAGACATATCTTATTGGAGATATAAATAAACTGGGTGGAGTTTGTGACGATTGCACAGAATTCGATGAGAATTCTATCGTTAAAAGATATAAAACAATTTTATAAAAATTTAAAATATGGATCAAAAATGCCAAAAAAATATCCAGTTGAAATAGTTCAGCCATCGGGAAGTCACAATCCTCCTTGTGAATGTGTCGTTTCTGATTCTGTTAAAGATTATATTTCTCTTGGCTTTCCCCACCTGAATCCAGTTCAGTCTGCTTTTATTCCCTATCTTGAGGATGATGATACCAATATTGTTGTTGCTGCTCCCACTTCGAGTGGTAAGACTTTGTGTGCTGAATTCTTTATTGCAAGAGCTTTAAAACAGGGGAAAAAGGCACTTTATATTGCGCCGATGAAAGCGTTAACTGATGAAAAATATTATGAATGGACAGAAGTTTCTCATCATTTTTCAGTTTACAAAATAGAAATTTTGACTGGTGATTTCATTCTTTCTGACGCTAAGAGAAAATCATTAAACGAAGCCAATATTATATTCCTTACTCCAGAAATGTTTAATTCTAAATGTAGATATTATAATGATCACGAATGGCTTTGGAATTCTGTTATAATTGGGGACGAAATTCATCTCACTGGTGCAAATTTAAGAGGTGACAAATTGGAGGTGGGATTAATCCAATATTTTGAAAAAGCTCCACAAACAAGAACTCTTTTTTTAAGCGCAACCATTCCCAATGTCCAAGATTTCGCCGATTGGCTTGAACATAACACCAAAAGGAAATCTATAGTTATCAATAGCGCATATAGACCATGTAAACTTGAAAATCATTATATCCCCTTCACCGTTAAACAGGGTTCTGGCTATGAAGAAAAAGAAATGGCCAGAATGGACGAAGTTATAAAATTAGCGTGCAAATTAAAAGAAGAACCCATTATAATTTTTGTAGGGAATAAAACCTTTGGAAGAAGAATAAGTGAGCGTTTAACCGCACTTCATATTAAAAATGAATTTCATAATGCCGACAAAGATCGAGAAGCACGAAATAAAATAGAAAGTAGCTTTAGGAATGGAGACTTTAATATCCTTGTTGCATCCAGCACTGTCGCTTGGGGATGTAATTCCCCGGCAAGACATGTTCTTTTATCTCATACTTCTTATGGTCTTACTAAAATGGAACCACAAGATGTTCATCAAGCAATTGGACGTGCAGGCCGACTTGGATATTCAGACAAGGGCGATGCTCATATTTTTTTCTCGGCAAATGATCTTCATGCTGAAAAACAACGCATTTTTGGAGCCTATGAAGTAAGATCAACACTTAATGATGTCAATGTTATGATGTTTCACATTTTATCATATATAGATAATGGAAATATTAAAACCGCCCAACAACTTTATGATTGGCATGATAGAACATTGGCTTCAATTCAAAAGAGAAGATTGGGAGTTGAAATTTTTACTTTAAAAATAGCCCAAAGTGTTTTAGATAATCTTGAAATCAGAAAAATGATTAAAAAAGATGAAAAAGAAGAATATTCCACCACGGAGATGGGACAAATAACAGCAAGAATGTATATGTCTCCTCTCGATGTTTCTGACTGGTTTCGTAATTTTTCAAAAATAAAACAACTTAATCCAAAAAAGGGACAAGATCAAAAAATAAAAGAAGCTGTTAACATAGCAACATCTATGGCTTTTTCCAATTGTTATTCATGGGCAAAAGCAGCTAATTGTTATATTAGCAAAGCCGAACAGAGAGCTAAAGTCGTTTGGGATTTGGTAAATGTTCTTCAACGCCATAATTTATTAACTTCCTCCAATATAAAAGATATGCCATATTTAAAATATGCGGCTATATTTTATGCACTACTCAATGGCAATACTAAAATAGATCCACAACTCCAATCAATTTATTCTTCATTAAGACAAGATTTTAGCAGAATGATAAGCACCATGAGACAGATAGATATGAGATATGGTTCTTATCATAAGAAATCAAGTGCGGAATGTTTGGGATACGGTTGGGGAGAAGAATGGGATTATTTAATGTTTCGTCTTGTTTATCCTGGTATTTCTCCTTCTCTCTGGAATTTAGTCTCCGTTGATGGAATTGGACAAGTTTATGCTGAACGATTATTTAATGCAGGAATCAAAGATAAAGCCCATATAATGGCTGAAGTTAATAAAGAAAAAATAGAAGATATTTTAGGTAAAAAAAGAGCCCAAAATGTTTTAGAATCTCTTGGTGTTCATTGTTCTGAAATACCAACAGGAACAAAAATTAAAAAACCCAAAACTAAATCTGAAAAGAAACCGAAGACAAATATATCTAAAAAGAATAAAGAATTGATTGTGACAAAAGATCTTTTTTGATATATCAAACAATTGATCTTATTGAAGAAACGAGAGACTCAAAAGGTCTCTCGTTTTTATTTTGGGGAAGGGGAAATATATTAAAAAACAGAATATATTAAAGACTAAAACAGAGGAGAGACGGTTATGAATGGCTGGTACAGAAAAGCGCAAGAATACACAGGAGCAGATGCTACTTTAAGCAATGGTTCTCATATTCAACCTTTTATTGACCGCCTAGAAAGCAGAGATGGTGGAGGCCCCGTTGGTTTCGCACAAGCTCCATATGGGGACGGAAGCCTCTATAGTAATCTTCCACAAAACAAAGAAGAAAAAAAGCCGGTTCCGAAAGAATGCGAAGCTTGTCATAGGGCTTTGAATCCAAAAACTGGTCCTGGATGTGAAATAAGCTGGGGATTTTATAATGATGATGGTTCTTTAGTTTATAATTGTCATAATTGTGGTTATACGAATAACCAGTATAAAATAAAATATACAAACAGAGGATTGGGACAACCTACAAGATTAAAATATAAAAGAAAAAAAAGTTCTAATAATTCAAGGATTGTTATAGCTTTGGGTGGTGCTCCTTACAATCCTCCCCCACCAATGAATCCTGCGAATACGCCATTTGGAAGATTTGATTTTAGTACCGACGTACGGGTGGTACCTTGGGATACTAAAGTTGAAGGGGACTTTGAAGAAACATGGGATAAACAAAAACAAAAGAAAAGAGTTGATTATAAATTTAGGAAAATGAAAGATAAAAACGGAAGAATTCATCTTATTCCCGTAAAAAATCCTTCAAAGGATACTGGAGTCCAACAAGCGAATATATATACTCAGAAAGGAGATATAAAACTTCAAAATAGGTACAGAAATGATTATGACTCTAGAAAAAATTCTCAGGGATACGGTTATCACAACAGAGCACAAGATCCGTCTGGAGGGTGGTATCAGGCTGATGAGGTTATCGACAAGAATAGATTTAATAGCGATGCCCGTGAACGTGTTGTTAGCTGGGAGGATTGGATAGCCAATAGGAACAATCAGACTTTTACTCTCAGTAAGCCATTTTAAGGTAATTAAAATTAATATAACAAAAAATACAAAATTCAGGGCATAGGCTTTAGCCAACAAATAAAGGAAGACATAAACTGAAAGGCTATATGGAATTAAAAATAGATAAAAGATAAAGGAAAAATAAAAATGTTATCAAAAACAGCAAATAAATTAATTAAACGACACATAAGTGGAAAACGAAATAAAATAGCCAATAAGATTTTATCAGAAATTTCCAAAAAAGCTATTGAATCGGGATTAAAGCCTCCATTTACTATTTCCTTGTCAAAGAAAGAAGCCATGGGAATTGGTCCAAAGTTTGATTTTTATGCCACTGAGCAAGGGAAGTGGACTGGACAATATGGCGATTACACTTCTGAGATAAAAAAAACAATGAGTGGTTTTGTTACAAAGATAATGGATCCTACAGGTAAAAATATTCTTTTTATGGTTATGCCAAATGCCGAAGGAGCTTTTAAAGCGGCCAATGATAAATTACAAGAAATAGCAGGCACGGAAGAAAAGGAGATTGCATAAATGTTAGCAAAACAAGCGTCTAAAGCATTAAAAAATCATTTTGAAGGGAAAACAACAAAAGCTTCCATTCATATTCTTTCAGATATAGCGAAATTAGCGGAATCTCGTGGATTAAAACCTCCATTCTCGATTGAGAAAGTTGCCGTGTCTAATCTCGATGAACCAGAAATTGAAAAAAGACCTGAATTTGATTCCTATCAAGAACAAGAAAAAATGGTTCCAGAAATAGAAGAATTTTCACAAGAGAATTCAGAAACAAGGAGATTTATTCCAAAAGAAGTGACAAGACATATATTTTTAGAACTTGGTCCTAATGCTTTTGGTCCAGACGGGGAAAAGAAATATGAAAAAAATGGCGGCGACGTGCCATTGTCATATATAGATGAGATAATAAAAGATCTTGGTTTAAAAATTAAAGAAATGGAAGAAAATGAAATGCATGATTTTAATGTTGATGAATATAAAGATATAGAAACTTTAATAGAAAAATTAGAAAACATAAAGAATCAACCTATGCACCATGATATATTTAAAAAAGATATAATAAGAGACATAGAAGATCAATTTGATCGAGAACAAGGAGCATTTTAATGTCACCATTTCCCATTATCCCTGTAAATGATAGACGAAGAGAACCAGAAAATTTCAAACAAGACATTACTGGTTTGATCCCCATTTTGGTCAATCCATTGACTGTTTTACAGGACTATTTAAATCTCGGCAATGATAAAAGTAAACTTAAAGATATTTGGCTTAAATCAGAAGCCCAAGAAGATGGCACAATCAAAGTTACATCTTCTATTTCAGATAGGGATTTATGGGAGCTTAAAGGTCGTGGACTTATAGATGGAGATGGCAGAATTGTCTCATTTACAGATAAAGGAAAGAAGATATTGAAAGAATCAATTTTGAATGATGAAAATTCATCTCTTTCAAAAAAAGCTTCTTTTGTTAAAAAAGCCTCAAAAAAACTAGTTTCAAAAAATAGTTATGATTTTGGTAATGAGGTTTTAGTCCGGATTAGTGATAAGGAAAAATTTGGCACAAGATATGTCACAATAGTTAAATCTGCATTTAAAGACAGCAAAACTTCTCCAAAAGAAATTGATGAGTATACATTCTCTCCACGTTTTGACAATGGAGTTCCAAAACAGTTGAAAAACTTTTCGGAAGAAGAACTTGTTCAAATTTTACATATATCTAAAAACATAATATCAAATAAAGATAAAATAATAAAGAATCTTGTTGCGGAGGGAAGTTTAACCAATAGCGTTCCAATTCATCGGATTAAAGCTTTTATGGCTGAAGTGATGGAAGAATTGAATTTGAGGTGATTTCCATGTTGAAGATACGGTTCGTGGCCAATAATGAATTGAGTCTTCGTCTTGGATTAATGCATCAAAAGCCTCTTGATGAGAATGAATGTGCTCTTTTTGAATTTCCCAGAACAGGAAAACATTTATTCTGGAATAAAAATGTAAGTTTCCCAATTTCACTCATTTTTTGTGACTCCAATAAAAAAATTAAAGATATAAAATTTTTGAAGGCACACCAAGCGGAAACAGTTGGTCCACAAAGTTATGATATTAGTTATGTCATAGAAGCTCATTCGGAATTGCCGCAAAAAATGGGGTTGAAAAAAGGCGATAATTTTAAAATAGACGGAGACGGCTTGAGGTTCGATGTGTAAAAATGCAAGGTTTCCCAGAATCTATCAAAAAAGATATTAATGCTATTGTTCAAGTCGCAGTAGATTTGAAAATGAAAGCTTATGTCGTTGGCGGATTCCCAAGAGATCTTGTTAGCGGAAAAGGTGTTACAACCAAGACAGATCTTGATATAACTGAAGAGAACGGAAACGCTTTTGATTTGGCTTTTTTTGTTGCGGCAAGATATAAACTTCAACTGCCCATTGTTTATGAGTCTTCGGGCACAGCTATGCTCACCATGCCAAGTGGTAGAATTATTGAGTTTCATAATGCATATTATAATGTTCCTCATATTTTGGATCAGCTTTATAAAATAAGAATCGAACCAACATCCCTAAATAAAGATGTTTATTCTAGAGATTTTACTATAAACACTCTTCTTTATGATCCCTTAGTAAATAAAATTTTAGATCTAACAAAAATGGGAGTTCGTGATATAAAAAATAAAATTTTAAGAACTCCAATAAATCCTTTTAAAACATTAGGACTTGATCCTAAAAGGGTTTTGAGAGGAATTAGATTTAAAATAGAAATGGGGTTAAAACCCACGCCAGAATATGAAAAGGCCGAAAAACATTTTGCTCCCACTTTAGCTAATCTTTTAATTCAAAAGCCAAATAGTAAAATGGTTCAAGAAACCATAAAAAAGATATTCAACGTTAATTCTCAAAGAGGATATGAAGAATTTAAAAAACTTGGATTATTGCCATATATTCCCAGAGTGGAAGGAATGGATCAAATGGCATTATCCAACATTTTTGGCAACAAAAAAAATTGGTATAAAAAATCACAATTAATGGAATTAGAAGACAATGAAATTGAAACAAATATCGAGAGTCCGGAAGACATAAGTCTTCAAGAAAAAACAGAAGATCCAATAAAAATCGAAGAAATAGAGCCAGTGATAATCGAAGAAAATAAGTCTGAAGAAATAAAAGAAGATTTTTCAAATTCGATAAAAGAACAAAATCCCAAACTTACAAGAGATGAAAATTTCAAAAAATGGTTTAAAAATTCAGAAATAGTAAACGAAGATGGAAACCCCCTTGTTGTTTATCACGGGACGACTCATGCTTTTGAGAGTTTCAATTTAGAAAGAGCCGGTATGGAAAGTTTTTTTGGGAAAAGTTTATATTTCACGGATTCCCCAGAAGATGCGAGTCAAAATTATGCAGGAATAGGAGTAGATTTAACTACAAGAATAGAAGATTTAGCCGATAGATTAAGTTCCGATATTGACTATAATGACGAAGCAAAACTTAATGAGTTAGGGTTTCATAGGGACGTGGATGGAAATCTTTTAAAATCCGATGGGATGTTGGTTCAACACGAAGACGTAACAAAAGCATTAGCTATCAAAGAACTAGTTGGTCCACACGAAGGCGCTGTTATGCCTGTTTATTTAAGTGTTCAAAACCCATTTGTTTTGGATGAACATGGCCCAAACGAAACAATAAATTTTGATTATACTCATGACAGAGAAGGAGAAATTACAGGTGTAAAAGGCAATGGATGGAAGATTTTAGAAAATACGAAAAAAGAAATTTATAAATATGAAAGTAAATTTTTTAAAAAAGATAAAATAGAAAAAATTATTGGAGACATATCGGTAAATCTAATTGATAATTCTCCTCTAAGTTCTTTAAAGTTATTTAATGTTTTCAATGACAATGAAGCTATAAATTATATAGAAGACCCTAGTACTGGAGAATTAATTGGTTCTGGGCAAATTGTTGCTAATATTATTTTTGCTTCTGGATATGATGGAATCGTAATGGATGTCCATGACTATTTTGGCGGTAGAAAGTTTATGGAAAACATTCCAGAAGGCACAAAACATTATATTATCAGGAACCCAAGAAAAGTAAAGTCGGCTATAGGGAATGTTGAATTTAACCCCAGAAAGAAAAGTATTTTGAAAAAAGATTTAAGCGAAATAAAAGTTGTTGAAAAATCATTGTTGTCTAGAGGTAAATTTTTTTCATGGTATAAGATTTCACAGAAATTTCTAGAAGAACGAAAACCAGAAGAAACTGACTTTTATTATAATCCGAGATACGAAATAGATATTCAAAATGATGCTTTTATACATTTTACAACAAAAGAAAATGCTGAAAATATAATTAGAACCGGGATGTTTAATCCTTCGAAAAGTGAACATGTTTTTGCTGTTAGTGCAATTTATGGAACTTGGTTTCCGGAAGTTCAATATGCTCCTCAGGCAATGACTTCTAAGAGATGGAAAGATGAGGATATGGTTGCTATCTATTTTATAACAGACAAAAAACCAATACAAGGACATTTTGACGAGGTTTTTTGGAAAGGACCTGTTCCTATTATCGATGCAGAAATAATATCCGTTGAAGAAGCAAAAAAAATATTATCGTCAACTCCAGAAAAACTACAACATAAAGAAAAAATGGTGCCATTTGGTTTGGGCTGGAAAAAACCAGAAAATATAGATCCAACCGATTTAATAGATATGGGAGGTCCGGGTTACGTGGAATACGCTAAAAGCAATTCAAAATCAAAATGGTATAAAACACATGGAAATAATTCTATGATTAAAGAATCTAAAATAAAAAAATTGCCGAATGGCAAATATAGAGTCGTTAAAAAAGATGGCACTGGAAATTTGGGAACTTGTAATTCATTAGAAGAAGCAAAAAATAGACTAAAGGAAGTTGAATATTTCAAACATAAGAAGGCACAAAAAACTCCAATTCCACAACCAAAAAGCAATAACACAATGCCTGAAAAAATGATTAATAGAATATTGGACGAAAGGGAAAAACATAGAGCCTATATGAGAAGAAAAAGAATGGAAAATAGAAAAAAGAATATAAAAGTCAAAGAATTGTTTGACAATATAGAAGAATGGGGTGTGGGCGATTCTAATTTAAATAAATTTGTTGATGATAAGAAAATTGAAAAAACGAATAGAATAAATAGAATAGTAGACAAGGATTATGCGAGATAATGTTCAATAGGCAAAAAATATCTGGATGGTATTCAAAAGAAAAAATGGCACCAAGTTTACTCTGGCATAAAAAAGCCAAAAAATCAATTAATAATCTAGAAGCAAGAGAAGATGTATTGGCTGATAAAATCATTTATATAGTTTACGATTCATGTATTGATTGTCAATATGGTATTTTTGAGTCTGAAAATATGGCAAAAGAATATATAGAAAAAGAATCAAACCCCTCAGAAAAAAATTATTGTGAATATAATGTAATAAAAAAATCATCAAATAATTTCTGGTATAAAATGGCCCAAGAGGAAAACATTTCTGTCGAAATACCAGAAATATATAAAAAAACAATAGATATGCTTTCAGTCACCGCTTCACGATTGGGCTTAAAAGCTTATGCAGTTGGAGGTTTTGTTAGGGATTTATTGCTGGGCAAAACACCAAAAGACCTTGATATCATGGTCGATGTCACTGATCAAGAAAAATATATAAAAAATATAAAACCCATATACAATGAAGCTAATGAAAATCCAATTAAATTTATTCAAAATCAAATAATTGGGGCCAAAACAATAACTAATGTTAATAATTTTAAAATAGATCAATCCGATTATAGACCTGAATTTTTTAGAATATCATGTTTTATAGATTATATAGACAAATCAACAAAAAAGCCAATTGAAATAAAAGGTGAACTTTTTGAAACTTCAATAAATCCTAGCCAATTAATGGCAAAACAATTCGATAAACAGATCCCCAGAGGAGAAGCTTTTGGAATCTTTGCCGTGCCCAGTCCAATTGGAGAAATTGAAATAAGTTATCCGAGAACAGAAAGATATACTCCTGGTAGCAGGAAACCAAGAACGGAAATGGGAAATATTTCCCAGGACGCCCATCGCCGTGATTTCGGCATGAATGCATTATTCCTAGATTTACAAGATAATAAAATCATAGATGAAACCGGACATGGATTGCAAGATATAAAAGATAAAATCATTAGAATATCAGATCCAAAAGCCATCGATATCATATTCCAGGAAGATCCACTTAGAGCTTTAAGATCAATTCGTCAATCTCTTCAACTTGGATTTAGAATAGATTTCACCATAGGGGAATATATTAAAACCCATCCCCATTTACTAGTCATGAAAGGAGATGAAATAACATGGGACGACGAAACATTTAAACCAAAATTATCTTCAGAAAGAATAGCGGAAGAAGTAAGAAAAATTTTCAGCCTTCCTGGTGCTTCAAAAGCAATGAAAACCATGATGGAGTGGGGAATTATTGAACATGTTTTTCCTCTTTCTTCAGAAAGTGAACATTGGGACATGGAACATAACAATCCACATCATTATGAAAATATTTGGGATCATACCATGACCGTAATGAAAAAACTTGATGAATATTTGGAAGAGAAGGGAACCGAAGTTTCAAAAAAAGATAGATTAAAAATGAATTTAGCGGCTTTTTTGCACGATGTAGGAAAATTGATTCCCGAAAAGGGTTTTCAAGACAAGAAAGATGAACAAGGAAATGTTGCCAAAAGATCTTTTATTGGACATCCAGAAGAATCCGCAGTTGAAGCGCAAAGAATGCTTGAGAGATTGAAATTCTCAAATAATGAAATATCCGGCATTATAGATCTTGTAAAATATCATGATGATGTTCTGAACCTTGAAAGTTCTAAAAATCAAGATTATGAATTGGCAAAAATAATAAAAAATATAGGCAAAAATGTTGGAGACCTTCTTTGTTTGGGCCTTGCGGATCGAAGAGCACACATAGAAGGACATAATGATAGTGGATATATAGAAAAAGCACTAGAAAATGTCAATCAAAAATATGATGAATTAGAATCTAGAACAAAGCCTTTTATTTCAAGAGAGGTTAGCAAAAAAATTCCAGAATTATTGGGAGTAAAAGATGGTCCATGGAGAAAAATCTTAAATGATTTTATAGTTGAAAATCAAATGAGAGAATTAATAAAAAACGAAGATCAAATAAATGATTTAATAAACAAATTGTCTATAGTTTCCAAAATGGTTGGAAACTCCATAGACATCAATGCTTGGTTGCCATATGTTCTGACGGCTAATTTTCTAAAATGTCCTTCTGAAGAAAGCTCTGTAATCAAATATCTCTATGAAAATCAGATATTAATACCAAGCTTGATAGGAGAGGAAAAGAGACCTCTTATAGAGAAATATATAGATAGATTTGAAATAGAATCCATGGCTCAAGAAATGGGATTCCAAATTGAAAACGTAGAAGCAAGAACTATAGCCAGGGAAATCTTCAATCTGCAAGCTAAGGAAGATATAAGAAATAAAGAAGAGGCTATTTTGTTCGCAAAAGAAAAATTGCAAAAATTATATAACGAAAGAATGTGGAAAGAACCCAGTCAAACTTTTGAAAACAATCAAAATGAAAGTTTGGGAAAAGAGAATATGAAATTAGATAAAGAATCACAACCAAATCAAAACGTGAAACTTGCTTTTTCTGATAAAAACCAATGTTATAATTCTCCTTTTGTTTTAGATAATGAATCGATGGATGCGGTTATTGATTTGGTTATAGAGGAGCACGAAATCCTATTGAAAGATGCACAGAAGAAAATAAATTGGGATAGAATAGCATCATTACTTAACGATGACAATTTTCTTAAAGAAATGAAATCGTATTCAAAGTTAAATCCAGAAGATATGTATAAAACATATTGCAGTATAAGAGATGAAAACATAATAAAATATGTATCAGATATATTGGATAACAACATAAGAATTGCTCAGTCTGGAAATTTTGATACATCTCAACTTGAATCTGTATTTGGGTCGGATATTGTGAATCAAGCCAAAAATATGGTTTTATCCTATAACGCCGATTTGTTTTCAAATATAAAATCAGTCGGAATAAAAAGTGGAGATTTTTTGGGAGTTTATGAACCTGGAGAAAATAAGAGACAAAATCTTGAAGAATATTTTAGGTCTTATGGCATTTTATCAGGAGAAGACAATCCTGAAGTTCCAAATGAAATTGAAAAATCAGATGGTACATTTTTTAGTGTAAATCCAGATAAAATTATTTATGAAAAAGACAATTTAATAAGAGATATCATTGGCAGGGGAGAAATTAGCGAAGATGATTTTAACTTTGAAATAATTAAAAAATTTGATGAAGATCAGGTTTTAGTCCTAATTTTAGGAGAAACTATTACACATGAAAGTACGCACTCAAAAACTGATGAGAATGGTCAGCCATTGGGCGAAGCCGAAGCCAAGGCTGAGGAAGTTAAATTTCTTCAATGGGCAATTCCTCAAATGGAACAGGAAAGACAATCCCAAGGACTGCCTCCTCTCGGTCTGGAAATAAAGTAGGATGTTTCAATGTCAGAACTTCTAAAAAGAATAATATCGGCAAAAATAAACAATGTATTTATTCCAGATTTAAATATAAAGTTAAGAAAAATAGGGGATTCAATAGATCTTTTAGGTCAAGTCATAGGTCCTAAAAATTCAAGAAGAACTTTAGATGAAATTGCGGCATCCAAGGATTTGGATGAAGCCATTAAAAACTTATGGGTTGATCTTTATGATGAAAACGGAAACTTATTAAGCGGAATAGAAGCTTTAAAAGCGACGAATTTGTCCACTTTAAGAGATGGTTCAGGAGGTTCTGGAAGTGGAATAAGTGGATTTAGCGGTTATTCTGGTTTTAGTGGGTTTTCAGGAGTCGGGGGGTTTTTAATTTTATCAGGAGTTACTTATTTCTTAAATACAGATTCTTCTGATATTGCCAGTTACGAAAAACTTTTATCATCTCCTTCGTCAGGTTCTGAAAATGTAAGTGCTGTAAGTATTGATGTTTCTGATGGAGAGTTCTTAATAAAATCTTTTGCCACTGACGCATCTGATCCTGGGGCAAGTTTGATTCCGTCAGGAATATGGGAGTTTAATACATGGCTCGCTGTCGATTTTGATCCCGGAGACACATCTATAATAATAAGAGTTTATAAAAGAGATTCGTTGGCCATAGAAACTGAATTATTTAACTTTCAATCAAATGAGATTTCGGGGAGTTCTGCGAATAGATATGTAAACGAAGTTATTCAACCATCTTTTGTTTTAGCTTTATCTGATAGAATTGTTGTTAAGTATTTTGCTCAAACATCTTCATCTTCTTTAAGAAATGTATCTCTATATTATCAGGGAGAAGAGCATTATTCTCATTTACATACTCCTTTGATATTCCAAGGATTTTCGGGTTACTCTGGATATAGTGGCATTTCGGGTTATAGCGGGATAAGTGGATACTCAGGCTATAGTGGGTATTCTGGTATAAGCGGATACTCAGGTTATAGTGGAATTTCAGGATATAGTGGTTACAGTGGGTATTCTGGAATTTCAGGATATTCTGGAACTGGAAGTTTGGCTTTAATTTATTTGGGGCTAAATTAAAGGATAATATTATGGCTGGAACATTCACAATAAAGGCTTTGGGAGATGGAACTTTACCAATTGCAAAATCTACACTATATACAGTTCCTGTTTCCACAAACACTATAGTTAAAACTATTACTTATGTTAATACCGGAGGATCTCCAGTTACTGTTAATCTCTATATTAATTCTGCTGGAACTTCTAGAAGAATTGTTCCTAAAAACTTATCGTTAAAAGCCGGATCTTCAATGGAAACCGACGAGGAATATACCCTGGAGGCTGGAGATTTGATAGAAGGAGATGCCTCGACTGCTTTAGTAATAGATTACACAATACACGGAGTCGAAGAGTCCTAAAAAAATGAAAGTTTTTGATACTGATGGCAATTTACTAGTGGTTGGTGCTTCTGGGACTTCTGGATACTCAGGATATAGCGGTATTTCTGGCTATTCTGGATATAGTGGTTATTCTGGAATTTCAGGTTATTCAGGTTACAGTGGTTATTCTGGATTAAGTGGATATAGTGGTTATTCTGGATTAAGTGGATATAGCGGTTATTCTGGATTAAGTGGATACAGTGGTTATTCTGGATTAAGTGGTTACAGTGGTTATTCTGGATTAAGTGGTTACAGTGGTTATTCTGGATTAAGTGGTTACAGTGGTTATTCTGGATTAAGTGGATACAGTGGTTATTCTGGATTAAGTGGATATAGTGGTTATTCTGGATTAAGTGGATACAGTGGTTATTCTGGATTAA
>Ga0247727_10005039_pt1 | contig 27271 bp, 23 predicted proteins | sample WisWelCaveWW1625_FD_202498 | JGI IMG/M metagenome (GOLD analysis project Ga0247727, IMG submission 202498) | Biofilm microbial communities from Wishing Well Cave, Virginia, United States - WW16-25 | ecosystem: Environmental > Aquatic > Deep subsurface > Groundwater > Cave microbial mat | place...
TCATGACAGCGACTGGTTGATGATTGATTCGCAATTGCCTGATTGGAATACATATCGTCAGCAGATCGAGATTGATATAAAATCGTCGCTTGCTCAACGAAAAATGCTCAATGGAATTTACTCGTCGCGTTTGCCGAAGGAAATTCAACTGCCGATGCAGTATCAAACGTGGCGGTTCAACATCCGCGCCAAAAACAAATCGCAAATCTTGAATGCGATTTTTGAGGATCAATTGTTTGCCAGTTCGCACTACGCGTCGCTGGCGGGAATCATGTCTGATGGGCGCGCGCCTGTGGCAGAGTCGCTTGCGGACGAGGTGATCAATCTCTTCAACGACCATCGCTTCACGCCGGAAATGGCAGAGCGGGTTTGCGACATCATCTTGAAGCACGCATCCTGATGAAAATGGCAAAGTGGTAGAATCGTCCCGATGCCCACTAAAAAACGCAAACTCAAAATTGACTTGGTGATTCCCGTTTTCAATGAAGCGGGTGTCATTGAGACCATTCACAAACAGATTCGCACCGTCGTGGACAAACTCCCGCACGAGTTTCGCTTCCTCTTCATTGACGACGGTTCGGATGATGGGACGGCGGAATCGCTCCAGTCGGTGAAACAGGCTGACCCGCGCGTGACCGTCCTCACGCTCAGCCGCAACTTTGGTCACCAATATGCTCTCACGGCGGGCATTGACCATTCCACCGGCGACATCGTCATCACGATGGACGGCGACGGACAGCACCCACCGGAGATGATCCCGCAGATGATCGAACTGGTTCGGCAGGGCTACGATATTGTGCAGGCACAGCGGATGACCGAATCGCGTCCATCCTTCTTTAAAAAATGGACATCGGATGCTTTCTACAAACTTCTCAACACGATCAGCGGAACACAACTGGTGTCGGGCGCGGCGGATTTCCGCGCGCTAAGCCGCCAGGCGGTGGACGCGCTCAAGTCTATGCCCGAGTATCATCGCTTCTTGCGAGGCATGATCTCATGGATGGGATATTCGAGCGCCATCCTGCCATACCACCAGCCCCAGCGCGTCGCGGGGCGATCCAAATACTCGTTGGGGAAAATGTTTCGGCTGGCGTCTGACGCGATCTTTTCCTTTTCGTTGATCCCCCTGTATATTGGATTAAGCTCGGGGCTTGTATTCTTCGCGTTGGCGGCAATCCAACTTACGTATGTGTTCGGGTTGTGGTTTACAGATAAGACGGAACAGGTTGTTCCCGGCTGGAGTTCGTTGATGGCGGTCCTGCTCATCGCCAGCGGGATCATCATGGTCCTGCTCGGGTTTATCGGTGTGTATGTCGGTTATATTTTCCAGGAGATCAAACGAAGACCCATATATTTGTTGAAGAAAGGGGAGGAGAAGTGAGCTTGCGCGAAAAACCTCTATATCAATTTGTATTCCTGAGGCATGGCGAATCAGTTGGCAATGCCGAATCGCGCTGGCAGGGGCAATCCGATTACCCCCTGACCGAAAAAGGACGCGCGCAAGCGCGGGCATTGGCTGAACGATGGAAGGAAGAAGGTGCGAAATTCGATTTGGCGATTACCAGCCCGCTCGTCCGGGCGAAAGAGACGGCAGAGATTGTTGCTTCCGCGTTAAACGTTAAGGTTGAGTCTGATCCAATTTGGATGGAACGTAATATCGGCGAGATGACTGGGTTAACTCTAGAAGAAGCCCGCCAGTATCCTCAGCCCGCCTTTATCACTCCCTATGATTCCATCGGCGGTGGCGGGGAAGGCGACTGGATATTATTCCTGCGCGCGGGACAGGCTTTGTATGGTCTTTTACGCAGACCCGCGGGTCGTTATCTGATAGTTTCGCATGGGGGCCTGTTGAATCAATTGATGCACGCGATTGTGGGTATTGCCCCTCATGCGGATCCCTCCGGTGTGCGTTTCAGATTTGAGAATACTTCGTTTGCGCGCGTATTTTATTTGCCACACCAACACCGCTGGGCGATTGAAACGCTTAATGACCATACCCATTTGAAATCCTTGAATAAACAATAATGTCATCCTCCATAGTATCGAATCACCGAAATGACCCGATGAAGGTATTAACCTTTGGCGCGGGCGCGATCGGCGCCTATATTGGCGGTAGTTTGGCGCTCGCGAGACATCCCGTCGTGTTCCTAGAACGCGGCGCGAAAGTGGAAGAATTTCGTACACGCGGTCTGCGGCTTGATCTGACGTTGGACGAAAGAAGAAAGACGAAAGATGTATTTCTCCTGGACTCTTCCTCATTTGTCATCGTCCCTTCACTGGAGGATGCGTTTCGTTACGGACCGTTTGACCTCGCTCTGTTTGCCCTGAAATCGTACGACACCCAAGCCGCGCTCGAAGGGATTAAACCGTTCGCGGATAAAATGCCGCCTTTCCTGTGTGTATCAAATGGAATATCAAATGAACAGGCAATTGCAGAAGTGTTGGGAAAAGATAAAGTGATCTATGGCACAGTGACCACAGCCGTTGGCAAACGCGGCGCAGGTGACATTGTGCTGGAGCGTTTGCGCGGCGTAGGCATCGCAAAGGGACACGCCCTTTCAGAAAAATTAAACGACGCGTTGAACAACGCCTTCCTCAACTCGCAGTTGTTCAACGACGCGGCTTCGATGAAATGGTCGAAGATGTTGACGAATTTGCTGGCGAATCCCGCGTCCGCGATTTTGGATATGACAGCGGATGAAATATTTGCAAACAAGGATTTGTATAAAATTGAGATTGATATGCTCAAGGAATGTCTCGCGGTGATGGAGGCGCAGGGCATCAAAGTCGTTGACCTGCCCGGCACGCCCGTCCGCGCGTTGGCGTTTGCAACAAAGTTGCCGTTGTGGCTATCCAAACCTTTGCTCGGGCGTGCCGCGGGTGCAGGGCGCGGCAACAAGATGCCATCCTTTCACATTGACCTGCATTCCGGTCGCGGCAAAAGCGAAGTGGGTTACCTGCACGGCGAGGTCGTGCGCGCTGGTGAAAAATTCAACGTGCCCACGCCTGTGAACAAGATGCTCACCGAAACCCTGTTGGCTCTAACGCGCAAGGATATCCCGCTGGATGAATTTGCAAAGCAGCCGGAGAAATTGTTGAAGAATTTTTCGTGAAACTCCGGTGGTTGAGTAAGGCGGGTGGTTTTCCCGCCTGTATCGAAACCACCGCGTAAGCAGAGAAATACTGGTCATCGGTGGTCTCGATATGCGGTTCGCAAAAACCCACTTCGACAGGCTCAGCGCGGCGGCTCAGGGCTACTTGACCACCAGCGTATGAATGATTATGAAAGAAAAATTCCACCTCACCTCGCCTCGCTCCACCGTCGAAATCCATCTTCCGGATGGACGCGTGCTATCTGGTCCGCGCGGGGCGAGGGTGGGGGAGTTCCTCTCTGCGATTGAACATGATTCGCAACTTGTCGGCGCGGTCATCAACGGCGACCTGCGCGAATTAACGTTCCCCATCGAAATGGATTCGCGCGTTACGCCGATCACAATGACCTCCCACGACGGCACGCGCATCTACCGCCGTTCGCTCACGTTCCTGCTCGAGATGGTGTTTGCAGACCTGTATCCCGATGCAACGCTGTACATTGACCACTCTGTCGCCTCAGGCGGGTATTACTGTGAGGTCAAGGGACGCAAGCCGTTATCTGGGTCTGAAATCGGCGTGTTGAAGGTCCTCATGCAGAAAATGGTTAAGGATGATCTTCCGTTTGTGCGGAAGGAAGTCCCGTTGCAGGAAGCCATCCAATATTTTCTTTCGCGCGGCGAGGAGGATAAGGTTCAGTTGTTGAAATATCGCAGGAAAAATTATCTCACCCTCTATCGCCTCGATGAACGCATGGATTATCACCACGGCTACATGGTGCCATCCACCGGCTATTTGCGTTGGTTTGACCTGGTTCCCACGGGCGATGGTTTTACCCTGCTGTACCCAAGCCGCCATAAGCCCGATGAACTCTCCCCAATGCCGGAATACCCAAAACTACTCGCAACATTTTTACAATATGGCGACTGGCTTGAAAAACTTGGAATCGAAAATGTCGGCGCGTTGAACGACGCTCTCGAAAGCGGACGCGGCGATGAAGTGGTGCTGGTCTCTGAGGCGTTTCATGAACAGCGGCTTTCACAGATCGCGCGGCAGATCGCGGAGAGAATTGATCGTTCGCATGTGATCCTGGTTGCGGGTCCATCCTCTTCGGGCAAAACAACGTTCTCGCGGCGGCTCACCGTTCAGTTGCTGGCGCTTGGCATTTCACCGTTCCCGCTCGAACTTGATAATTATTTTTTGTCGCGTGAACAAACTCCGCTCGGCGAGGATGGCAAACCTGATTTTGAATCCATCGAAGCGTTGAATCTTCAGTTGCTTGCCGAGCAATTGCAGAAAATGATTCAGGGTGAGGAAGTTCAATTGCCGCGGTACAACTTCAAGTCCGGCATGAGCGAGGCGGGGCACATCATCCAATTGAAGCCCGGGCAGCCGATCATTCTGGAGGGGATTCACGGACTCGACCCGCGCCTCATCCCCGAAAGTTTAAGCGGCGAAGCATTTCGTATCTACATCTCGGCTCTGACTCAGTTGAACCTGGATCGCCATAACCGCGTTTCCACCACTGACACGCGGCTCCTGCGCCGCATTGTGCGCGACGCGCGTGAACGCGGCTACTCGGCTTCTCAAACGATCGCGCGCTGGGAGTCTGTACGGCGCGGCGAGACGCGGCACATCTTCCCGTTTCAGGAAAATGCCGATGTGATGTTCAACTCTGCGCTGGTGTATGACCTTGCCGCGCTCAAGCCGCTTGCCGAACCGTTACTGCGGCAGGTGCAACAAGGCACACCTGAATATATCGAAGCGAAACGTTTGCTCGCGTTTTTAGAATGGTTCCTGCCGCTCGATATCAATCTCGTACCAGAGACTTCGATTGCGCGCGAGTTTCTTGGAGGTTCGATCTTGAAGGATTTTACTGTGTGGAAGAATAAATAACTCACCTTACGCACCACTGCTCGAAGGTGGTCTACCCTGAAGGGTATGATATGTGACCGCCGTATTTTCCAGGTTACACCGCATAAACTGCGTAAGGCGAGTAAATAATCTTCGTCATTGCGAGAGCGATGCTCTTCGATCGAAGCAATCCCCATTACAGTGTTGTAGATTGCTTCGCCGCAATGCGGCTCGCACTGATGGGGCAACTAAAACAACTTACTCCCCAATGGCACGGACTTATCCGGCACGCACAACGCGACATCCCCTTGCTCGTTGGCAAACCCGGTGACCAGACACTCTGACATGATCGGTCCGATCTGCTTATTGGGGAAGTTCACCACTGCGACAACCAGCCTCCCGACCAATTCTTCGGGTTTATACAAGGCGGTGAGTTGCGCGCTGGATTTTTTGACGCCCAACTCCGCGCCGAAATCCACTTCGAGGATGTAGGCGGGCTTCCGCGCTTCGGGGAAGGGCTTGGCGGAAATGACCCTCCCCACACGGAGTTCGACTTTGGTGAATTCGTCCCAGGTTATTGTTTCCACAGTTTCTCCATTTTTGCTTGATCAATTATTTTCCCATGGCTGACCACAACTTTCGGGGCGGCGTGTTCCCGCAACGCCTCAAGCACATCAGCTTGATTCAATACGACCAAATTGGCATTCGCTCCAACTCTCAACTCGTGATTCTCCACATTCATTGCCTTCGCCGCATTGACCGTGATCATGTCGTACAAAGTTTCCATTTCAGCGCGCGTCGTCATCCACAGCAAATGCGCGGCGAGAAATGCAACTTCCAGCATGTTGTTCCTCCCGAACGGATAATACGCGTCGGAGATGTCATCTTGCCCCAAACAGACCGACGCGCCTTCTGCCAGCAACTCCTTCACCCGCGCGTGAAGCGGACCCGTGTGTGGGTCTGTCACGACGGTCATGTTTGCCTGTTTCAACAGCGCGGCGACTTTTTGAAAGTAGGGAGTTGGGTAGAGTGCCATCGCGCGCGCATGATGTGCAAGCGAGCGCCCATGCCAGTTGCGTTTAATGGTTTCCACAGCCATTAATTCTAATGAACGTAAACCTGAGTCGCCAGCATCGTCCACGAGCATGGACACATCCTTGTTGAATTCCACGGCAAGATCAAAAATAGCCTTTACGTGAGTTTGAATATCCGCCTCGGTGAATTCGATCCACGGGATGCCGCCGACTACGTCCGCGCCGAGTTCTATGGCTTGTCGCATCAACTTGTCAGCGCCAGGTTCACGCACCCAGCCGTCCTGCGCAAACGCAACGACCTGAATATCCACGATACCTTTGAATTCCTCACGCGCCCGAATCAACGCCTTGACTCCTTCGAGACGCGCTTTGTTGTCCACATCGGCAAAGGCGCGGATGTGAGTGTTGCCATGGATCGCGGCTTGCGCCACTGCCTTGCGGACGTTTTCGATGATCCACGATTCGTCATATTTTTCCTTGACGCGCGCCGCCAGTTCAATCGCGTTCATCGCTTTGCCCATGCCTTCGCCCTGATACGCGGTAAGCGCCTCCTCGTCCATCCTTTGCAGGGTGTACACTTTGCACAGGTGCAGGTGCGGGTTGACGAATGATTCGGTGACGAGATTTCCTCCTGCGTCAATTGTCGTCTTTGCATCGCCTGTTAAATTCTTTTCGATGGCCTGAATCGTTCCATCTGAAATGCCAATATCCATCAGCGATTCGCCCCTGCGTAGTTTTGCATTTCTGATGAGGATGTCAAATTGATTTGGCATGTTATTCTCCTTGTGCAAGTAGGGGCGACCGACCAATGTTTGTCGAGAATCATCATCGTCCCTGACGGGTCGCCCCTACCTGTTCACCTCTCCGCTGGCGACGCTAGTGAAGTTCGTTTTGAAATTCAAGAAATAGGTTTCAAAATATTTGTACGAAACGCCTGCTAGGGGAATCGTCAGCGCGAGGGCGAGGGGGTAGAGCAACGCGTCCGAAGGCGCACCCAGCCAAATGGACGTCTGAAGCGCAAATACGATGGCGATGGGGTGGTACATGTAAAGTCCGTATGAAATTTTGCCGAGATAGCGGATCGGTTTTTGTTCCAAGTTGATGAGATTGTCTTTGTTTGCCGCAAAGTTCAAAATAATGATGCCAAACCAGACAGAGTAAAACTCCTTGTACAGGTATGGGAACTGAAGATCGTTCACGGTGATGCGCGGGAAATATACGCCGCGATACAGCATCATACACGTGAACCCGAGGGCGAAGTAAAAAAGGTATTTGTTCAAGAATAGTTTGAGTGCGGCATGTTTGGAATGCAGCAACAGCGCGAAGAATCCGCCGATTGCCATGCTGGCGATATTGAACGATTGCCAGAACGCGTTGAGTTCGTATTTGAAGGGGATGAAATCGGTGCGGCTCGAGAATAGCGCGCGGGCGAACAGCAGATAGCCGATGAGAATCAGGAACATCAATTGCATTCGATATTTTTTGAAGAATTTCAGGATGGGGGGCCAGATCAGATAGAACTGTTCCTCCGTGCCGATGGACCACGTCAGCGATGCGTATGGCACGACGCCGAAGATAGGCGAAACCAGGTTGGGAAGGAAGAAAAGATAAAGAAATATCTTCGAGGGCAGGTCTTTGTATATGGTCGCCTTGTCATATTCGGGCAGGATGAAGAGCGAAAGATTTGGCAGGATGAACAACGCAAGGGTGACGATGAAAAAATACAGGGGCCAGATGCGGAGGATGCGGCGTAGGTAAAAGTTCTTCACGGCAATCGTGTTCGTTCGGTTTTCCTCCTCCAGCAACAGGTACGTGATGAGAAACCCGCTCAAAACAAAGAATAATACAACGCCGAGATCGCCGATGATTTGAACGAACGATGACGAAAAATGATTTGGCAAACCAAAGATGGATTTCAGTTGCTCGACGTGATGAATAATCACCAGCAACGCGGCGATGAATCGCAACCCGTTCAGGTTCGGGAAATAAATTCTATCCGAAAGAGATGCCTGCAAGGTCAAGCCTCTCTATCCAAAAATATATCTTCCATGGAGAGTTCATCCTCTGCAGGTTCGAGATGTGTGAATACGGTAACGGTGCCGCCCAAGGCATGGCGAATATCGGACTCAACGTCCTCCGCTATGTGATGCGCATCATGGACAGTCCAATCGCCGGGGACAAGCATGTGCACCGACACGAACTGTCGCGCCGCGGCCTGACGCGTCCGCAAGGCGTGGAAGGTCACGCCTTTTTCGCGATATTTCACCAACACCCCTTGGATTAATTTTTGTTCACGTTCAGGCAATGCCGCGTCCATGAGGCCCGCAACCGAACGGCTGACGAGCTGAAATCCGGTCCAAATGATATTCAAGGCAACGGCAATAGCAATCAAGGGATCAAGAATAAACCAGCCTGTGAGCGCAACAAACCCGATCCCAGCGATAATTCCAAAGGACGTCCAAACATCGGTCATCAAATGCTGTGAATCCGCTTCGAGAGAGATGGAATTCCGCTTCTTTCCCTCGACGATCAATTTGCGCGCGACGACGAGGTTGATCACGGAAGCGGACACGGATACAGCCAAGCCAAGCCCCAATCTTTCAAGCGGGTGAGGGTTCAGCAATCGTTGAATCGCCGCGCTGACGATTCCGGCCGCCGCGCCGAGAATGAGAAGCCCCTCTGTGATGCTGGCGAAATATTCCGCTTTACTATGACCATATACATGGCTCGCATCCGCGGGGCGCGCCGCAATGATCAACATGCCCAGCGCCATCCCTGCGCCGATCAAATTGACGAGCGACTCAATCGCATCCGAGAGCAAGCCCACCGAACCTGTTAGAAAATAGGCGGCGGTTTTCAATGCAATGGTCGCCACCGCCGCGCCGATGGATAGCCAGGCGAAGCGCGTAAGAGACGCGCGATTTTGCATCTGGTCGTTGTGCTCGGCTTTTTTATGAGACATGAGTACATGATACTATGCGGATGGAAAAGTTGGTAAGAGAGAAATATTGAATAGACCTCATGCAAAGGTCTTCTTTTGCCACAGAGAACACAAAGAAAATGAGTTTTTCTCAAAAGTCTCAGTGGGCTATGTGGCTAGGCAAAGTATCACATGCACAAGAGGTCAAATAAAAAAGGACAGGCATCAAGCCTGTCCTTAATAGACTAGGTTATGTAGAGTTAATTCAATCCGATGCCGCGTGCCATGAATGCCGCCGCAAGCATGATAATCGCAAGTCCGATGACCTCCAGCCAGAGAATGATGCGCGTCCGCCTGAATTCCTTGTCGCTGATTTCAGGCGCCTTACTCTCTTTTATCGTTTTATTCCAGCGGAGATATCGGATAGTGGGATCAATCGATAACAGACCAACGATGAGAAACGTGTTCATTTTTACCCAGAAGAACGGGCTATGGCTGTAAAAGGCTACGCCTTTTTCAAAATAGAACACGCGTAACAAGCCCACGACCAACAATAAGCCCGCTGAAATTCCGTAGAAAAGGTCTGCTCGTTGGATGCGGCGCGCTTCTTCGATGGTCATGCCTTTGCGGTAGGCTATAAATTCGTAGACCACGCACGCAACGAGCGTGAATGCAAACAGGTGATGCAGAAATGCCATGATTGCAGTTGTCATTTTCTCTCCAAGTGCGATTATGCCCCATTGCCCGCTGGTTGACAATGCCTGCTTTTTCTTTCGAGTGTGAAATATAATAGACTTTATCCGAAATAGCGTTATGATCGTTGAATGCTGACCTATGAAGAACTAAAAACGAAACCGAGAAAGTTTCTGAGTTTCACCAGTCTGACGTTGGAAGAGTTTACGGAAATACTGCCTGCATTTGAGCAGACGTACCTGAAAGTATACCCGGCCTCCCAGACAAAGCCTGGCAAGCACCGAGACCGAAAAGCAGGAGCAGGGCGCAAGAGCCACCTGGACAGGATGGAGCAGAAGTTATTGTTTGCTTTGGTCTATCAGAAAAGCTATCCTTTACAATCGGTGCAAGGTGAACTGTTTGGGATGAGCCAAGGGCGAGCGAACGAATGGATTCATCGACTGCTGCCGATCTTGAAGCAAGCCTTGGAGGAGCTGGGCGTCTTGCCAGGACGCGACCCCAAGAAATTCAAGCTCCAAGAGCGAAACCAACCCGATGCGGCGCATTCCATCATTGACGGCACGGAAAGACGCCGCCAGAGACCAAAACAGGCTGAAAAACAGGCGCTCCACTATAGCGGCAAGAAGAAAACCCATACCGATAAGAACCTCGTCATTGCCACCGTCAAAAAGAAACGGGTCTCTTACCTCAGCCAAACTTATCCAGGAAAGACCCATGATAAAAACATGGCAGACCAAGAGAACATTTCGTATCCCAGGCACATTGCCTTACACAAGGATGCAGGCTTGCAAGGGTACGAACCCCAAGTTCGCAAACTGTATCAGCCGAAAAAAAGCCTCACAAGAAAGCGTTGACCACCACACAGAAGCAGCGCAATCGCAAGATCGCACGCGTGCGTGTCAGAGTTGAACATGCCATTTCGGGCATCAGGCGCGCTCGGATCGTGAAGGATGTTTTGAGAAACACCAAAGATAACTTTTCTGATTTAGTGATGGTTCTCGCTTGTGGGCTGCACAACCTCCGTGTCGAACACCGCAAAAAACCACTGAAATTATGACCATTTTCCTTATTTCGAATAAAGTCTAATACCTATAATGGATAACGACTACGATGTCATCATCATCGGCGGAGGAGTCGCAGGGATGACCGCCGCGCTCCACCTCGCGGAACGCGGACTCAAACCGTTGATTCTCGAAGCCGATGACCGCGTGGGCGGCAGGCTTTCGGGGAAAGAGGAGATCAACATCAACGGGTGGCATTTTCCAAATGAACATGGCGTGCATGGAATCTGGTCGTCGTATGTGAATTTCAAATCCATGTTGCGGTGGCATGGCATCATTGACAAACTTATCTCTGCGAATGATGAGCAGTGGATCTATCGCCATCACAATTTCATCGGGCGCGTTGACATTGGCTCGATGATTCGCAATAGTCTGTTGCCTGCGCCGCTTCATTACCTGCCGTTGTTGTTCCATCCAAAATTCATGTGGATGCTCAGCCTCAGCGATTGGGCGTCGCTGTTTCATGTGTGGTCAACGCTTCTTATGTCAATTGGGATTGATCCGTTTGTTGAAGATCAGCCGCTGGAAGGTTTCACGTTTGGCAAGTCGCTCAAGCGTTGGGGACCTGCATTTCGCGCGCTGTTCTTCGGTCTCACGCGCAACGGCTTGTCTACGAATCCCGATGATGTTCCGCTCGCGGGATTTCTCGCCTTCCTCCGTTTTTACACAGTCATGCGGCGCGATGCATGGCGGTTTGAATATCTTCCCAACGGGGGCGGTGATGTGTGCGAAAAACTGTCGGCGAAGATTCAGCAACTCGGAGGCGAGATCAGATTGAAATCTCGCGTGAAGCGAGCGGAGCGAGTGGAAAAGGATCAAGATTGGATCGTGCATTACGAGTCGGATGGAGTCCGCGAGTCGGTACATGCTCCTTATGTCATCCTCGCTTCAGACTCACCTGCGGCTGAGTCCATCATAAAAGGCAGTTTCCCAGCGGACGGTTTGTTTTTCCCACACGGACTCGGTCACGCGGTGATTCGCTTATGGTTCGATAAACAGCCGCGGGTACACCCCGAAGCGGGCATCTTCAGCGGCGATTTTGTGATGCATAATTTTTTCTGGCTCGATAAAATTTATGACGAGTATCGCACGTGGAGCGATGAAACAGGCGGCGCATGCATCGAAGTGCATGTGTACGGACCCGAAGACGTGTTGAAACAAACCGACGCCGTTTTGCTGGCAAATGTGCTGACCGATTTTTATCGCGCCTTTCCTGAATTGAAGGGACATCTCATCAAGCCGCATTTGCAACGCAACGCCGCCACGCACACGTTGCCTGCACTGGGCGCGCGCGGGACACATCTCGGAATCGAAACGCCGTGGGAAAATTTTTTCTGCGCGGGCGATTGGGTGCGGCATGAAACGCCTGCCTTCTTTTTGGAGCGCGCTTGCGTAACGGGACTTGAAGCCGCAAACCGCGTGTTGTCGTTATCGGTAAAGGAGTTATTCGATGTGCAACCGCATCCGCCGCCCGAACCGCTCGCGGCGTGGATCGAAGCGGCGATGATGCGCGGCAGAAAGAAAAGAAGAAATCGTTGAGGTAACAATTTCGTGCTTGAATTTGTGTATTCCCTGTGCTACACTGTTTCAAAACCATACAACGGAGGAGCCATGGGTAAATCGTTTCGCCTGATCGTTACTCTTGTGTCGGTGATCGTGTTGCTTAGTGTGTTGGCAGGTTCGGCAGTTGCCGCGCCGCCAGCCCCCAAAGCCAAATGGACAGTGATGGTGTACATTTCGGGAGATAACAATCTCGAAGAGTACGTTGTGAAAGATATTGAATTGGAACTCGCGCCAACGGGGTCGAGCGCGAATGTGCAAGTCGTGGCTCTGGCAGATCGTGGTCCTGGCTATGATACGAGTCGCGGCAATTGGCAGACGACCAAGTTGTATCACATCACACAAGGGATGATCGCGGACTCGGCAAGCGCGGTTGCAGACTGGGGAGAACGCAACTTCGGCGACCCGCAAACGTTGATTGATTTCGTTACGTGGTCGAAGACGAATTATCCCGCCGACCACTACGCGCTGTATTTCTGGGGTCACGGTTGGAGCTGGCACCCTGGCTGGGTGATGGAAGACGATACCGATGGGGATACGCTTGATTACGATGAGGTCAAGGCGGCAATCCCTTCGCTTGGGTTCATTGAAGTGGTCGGCTATGATGGTTGCAACATGGCGTCCATTGAGATTCTCAAACTCTGGCACAACAAAGCCACCGCGTTGGCGGGTTCGCAAGAATGGGTGGGTTGGGATGGCATCGAGTATGACGTTGTCCTTGCGCAATTAGCCGCCAACCCAAACATGACTGCCGACCAAGTCGCGATTGCGACCAGCCAAAGCACAACCACAGACAAGACCTGGTCTGCGATGGCTGTGGATTCCCGCCTCAATACGTTGCTCACCGCTGTGGATCAATGGGCTGTCGCATTGAAGAATGGTCTCTCAGCCAACAAGAAAAAATATAATACTGCCTTCGGCGCGACCCAATCCTTCTGGCAGGCGCCCATGGACAAGGATTTATACGATCTGGCGTTCGAGATCAAAAAGAACGTCAGCGATACCAATATCAAGAACAAAAGCCAGGCGGTGATGGATGCCTTTGCTACGGTGGTGTTGCATGAACGGCACGTTTCGCAATACGCCGACGCGCATGGCATCACGATTTACGGTCCCTCCAAAGCGAGCCAGAAGTTGGACCACGCGTATTTCCTCACCCTCGATTTTTCTCTCACGAGCAATTGGGATGAATTCCTGAACGCGTATGTGCCGTAGATTTGTAGGGGCGGACCGATGTGTCCGCCCTTTTTATTTTGAATTTAAGGGATTTTCGTTGTCTTCATCCTACCGTGATGGATTATCCAGAATGTAATCTGTCTTTTGTTGCAAATCCTTTTCATTGCGGATGATGTGTTCGTAATAATTGCGTTGCCACAATTTTCCAGCAAAGGGTTTCCAATTCAATTGCTTTACCCGTCGGATGTATTCATTTGTTGTCATGGTTTTGAACCATTGGATAATTCGGGATAATGTTGCGTCTCGTAGGGGGAACCTACGTGTTCGCCCTTTTGTGCAGATGTGTTTTTCTCATCATCGGGGCAGACACGCAGGTCTGCCCCTACGTTTTCCACAATAAAAATAATTCCATGAAAATGATTGGGCATCACAACGAAGTCGCCCAAAATCACGTTTGGGAATTTGTTCGGTAATTCGTTCCACCATTTGACGATCATTTCTTCCGCCTCATTCAATATCATTTCCTGATCAACGATTTCGCCAAATAAATGTTCGCGTCCCTGCGTCACAATCGTTACGAAATATGCGCCCTCCGACGAATAATCGTATCCCTTCAACCGAATCGAACGCCGATGATGTTTTTGCGGGTCGAATTTGGTTTTCATGTTTTACGAAATCATCCCCAACCTCCTCCCAACCTTCGCGAACGCCTCCAAGCCTTGACCGAGATCATCGCGATCGTGTGACGCGGAGATCATCACGCGGATGCGCGCCTTGCCTTTTGCCACAGTGGGGAATCCGATTGCCATGGCGAAGACGCCTTCTTCGAATAGTTCACGGCTGAATTGTTGTGCGAGTGGGGCCTCACCTAACATGACAGGTGTGATCGGTGTTTCGCTGACGCCTGTATCGAATCCCAGTTTCTTCATTTCTTCTTTGAAGTATTTAGCGTTGTCCCAAAGTTTATCTACCAATTCGGTTGATTCTTCGAGCAGGTCAACCGCCGCGAGACATGCTCCCGCATCGGGCGCAGTGACGGCGGAAGAAAACAGGAACGGTCGTCCGCGCTGGCGCAGCCATTCGATGATCGTCTTGTTGCCCGCGACCATTCCGCCTACCACGCCGAACGCTTTGGACATCGTGCCGACTTCGATGTCAATTTTTCCGTGCAAGCCGAAGTGATCCACAATGCCTCGTCCACCTTTGCCAAGCACACCTTCGCCGTGCGCATCGTCCACCATGAAGAGGATATCGTATTTCTTCGCGACCTCGACCAGGGCGGGGAGGGGGGCGATGTCGCCGTCCATGCTGAAGACGCCGTCAGTGATGATCAACCCACGGCGGAAGTTGGAAGCGTTCTCCTTGATCGCATCCTCCAGCGCGCCTGCGTCGTTATGTTCATACGCCACAATTTTCGCACCTGAGAGTCGGCATCCGTCAATGATGGAGGCATGATTCAGACGATCAGAAAAAATTACATCCTCTTTGCCGACTAACGCCGAAATTGTTCCAAGGTTCGCGGTGAATCCCGATTGAAACGTGATGACGTCCTCCGCGCCCTTGAACTTGGCGAGTCGCTGTTCGAGTTGGACGTGCAAATCGGTTGTGCCTGCAATCGAACGCACCGCCGCGGGACCCACGCCGTAATTCTTCGTCGCCTCCTTCGCGGCTTCGACAAGTTTGGGATGATTTGCCAGACCGAGATAATTGTTCGAGCAAAAATTCAAAACATCTTTTCCATCCACGATGATGCGCGCGCCCTGCGCCGAACCGATCGTGCGGATGCGATTGTACAAGCCCTGTTCTTTCAAGCCTTCGATTTCCTGCGTGAGCCAATTGAGTTTGGACATGAAGCCTCCTTTTTTTATCGTCATTGCGAGTCTTCGAGAAGCAATCTCCTCGTCGTATGGGGGATTGCTTCGCCCTCCGCTTCCCGGGTCACTCGCAATGACATGTCAGTCAGATTTTCAGCAAACAAACCAAGCTCGATCATCGCCTCCATTACTTTTTGGATGGCCCCGCCTTTCACAACGACTGCTGTTGGACTTAGTACCTCACCTAAATATTTCGCCGCCGTCGATTTACGCATCTCTTCCAGGACCTCAGGCTTGCTCACCCGTAGGATGGCTTGAGTCTCCACCCGCGCTTCGGTCCCGTTCGCTTCCCAGCGTTTGAGGGCCTTCACCAGCGGCGGCGGGACTCTGTTGTCGGTGTGCTTCACTAACAACGATAACAATTGTTCCGCTTTAAGTCCCTGTTCTTTGGCGTGTTTCAACGATTGCGCGGTGATCTGATATTTGAAATCTTCACCTTTGGTCTCGATACGCCGCTGGTGGTCGAGTAGTCCCGAAGGGACGTATCGAGACCCAGCGGCTACTCGACCAACGGGTTCTTCCCACTCGCAGAATCTTGCCAACTGATACCGAACAGCGCGCGGAGCAGTTCGTTCAACATTTATCTTTCCATTCGATGAAGCCGTAATTTTTCCCTTCTCGTCGAAGGTCGAAGGTCGAACGTCCGACTTTTGACCTTCGACGTTTGACCTGATTCGAAATGCAGTTACCTCTGTTGCTCGCTCTGCAATCGAAAGGTCAACCTGTCCCAGCCAGTGCAGAATAATCGTGATAAAGAATCGAATCAGCGCGCCGTCCACTTCGTCCCATGATTCGAAGCCGCGCAGATATTGCCCATCGGAGGCGCGTTTGATGAACCATGAGTCGTAATCACCCGCGGGGCGTTGAAAATCGGCATATTTTTGTTTGACATCACGGACAAAGGCATTGAGACTCCACCACTTCCCGTTTGGGATGGCGTCAAGTATGTTTAACAGGAATTCACGAGTTTCCTGCGGCTGGTTCGTCCACTCGCCTTCGCAGACGATGCTGGGCATGAGTTTCAATTCATTGAAGGATGTACTCTCTGCCCACGCATCTTGTAATATTTTCAACGCATCCCTGCGCGGAGATTCAAGGAATGTTTTAACAGCTTCGGTTTGGAGTGTATTTTTCTTGATCAGTTTTGCAGCGGCAAGCAAATCCGACAGCAAGCTGTTGGACTCCAAAGATTTGCCCATACGTAGTGCAGCGAGTAATGTAGTTGCATCATCCAAAATAACATCGTCCGCGAGAATTTCTTTGCCTTTTTCTCCGGGAGATGCAGGGCGACCTACTACTTCTTTATTTCCGTTGTGTCCTTCGTCCCGCTCGCCGCGTCGGGAGATTGGAATGATGCGAGCGGGGTCGCGCTCTTTGTGTTTGATTAATTGAAGCAAATCATCAGGGATGTACGCAAATTCCTGCGGGCCCTTTTCTGTATCGAAGAAGGCACGAGCAAGCAGGCCTCGGTAAAACAAGATTTCAGCACTTGATGCAGGTTTGAGATAAAGTTTTTCTCTATCACGTTTGCCTGCGCCTGCTTCGCGGATGTCACCAAATTGACGTATGAACGCGCCCCACGCGATTCGTCCGCCCGAGGTGACGAGGGCGGCAATGGCAGAGTCCGCTTGGGGGGAGAGAGAGTCCATTAATTCAGCAAGCAAATTCAAGTCGAGGAGAGAAGCGGACAGTTCCTCCCGCGCTGTGTCTGCATCCTGGGATTCCAAGTCGAGCCCCCAGAATTCCGCGATGATGCGGAGGTGTCCGATATCTTGTTTGAGGAGGGAGTGGATGAGGTCGGGCATGGGGCAAGTATACAAGTAGACAGGTAAACACGTACACATGGATTGTACCTGTCTACCTATTTACGTGTCTACTTGTTTACCCGTTTACCCTCTAACAACCTTCAACGTGTTTGGCAAAATTTCAAAACTGACTTTGCGAACGTCGCTTCCAGGACCCGAAAAGATTTCACCATCGGCATGAATGTACAGTGGGCGATCTGCCGAGAGCGAAAATTTTTTGCACGTGCCCATGCGGACCTGTTTGAAGCGCCCGTGCGTGCCTTTCATCACTTCAGGTACGATGCGCAACATCATCGGGCGGCTCACGTCGGTGATCATCGCGTAATGCAGTATGCCGTCGTCAATTCTAGCGTCGGGCGCAATGAGGAAGCCGCCGCCCTCGCGCGGACCGTTGCACAGCACAAGATAGATGACGCTTTGCTCCCACTTTTCGCCATCGGTTTCGATTTGCATGTGAATGGGGTTGTGGTCAATGATAATCGTTTGCAAAACCGCGGTGAGATACATGAGGAAGCCGCGCAGAAGGGGGAGGCGATGCGAGCGAATCGTTACTGTCGCGCCGAAGCCGATGCCGAGGGTATTGTCAAAAAATTCCTTGCGACCGTTGCCATCGGTCATCAATCCGAGATCCACTGTGGAGGTCTCGCCATCCAACGCGCGGCGAAGGGCTTTATCTGATTCATTTGTTGCGCCGATGCCGTGGGCAAAATCATTTCCTGAACCAACAGGCACAATAGCGAGGACAGGTCGTTTGCTTTCAGCCACCTGCATGATGCCATTCATCACTTCGTGGACGGTGCCGTCGCCGCCCATCGCGATGATACGATCATAGCCCTCTTCGCCTGCCTGTCTTGCCAGTTCAATGGCATGACCCGGATAGACCGTGCCGCTCCACGTCACATTGCCGTGTTGTTCCGTGATGGAACGCAAATCGCGCGCCACGCGCCAGGCGTTTCCCATATCTGCCATGGGGTTCAGGATGATTTTTACCTTGGGGGGCATGAAGGTTCCTCCATTAATTTTTGTGTGGTGATGAATGATCGCCGCCGGGGTCGGCGGCGGAAGCAATCAGGTGACTGTCACTTTCTGTTGCGAGAATTATAACCCCCGTAAAACAAATCGGAGGCTTATTCGTCCGAAATCGTATGTTTTGAGAGTGGGGCAGTGATTCCACGCGCGATTTGGAACGTGCCTCGATGATATTTCTTGGCTTGATACAGCGCCGCGTCTGCCGCGCGAAGCAGATCTGCGCCGATGCGCGCGTGTATTGGATAAAGAGCGATGCCGCCTGAGATGCCCAGCTTGAGTTTCTTGTTGTTTGGGAAGGTGAACTTGAGTTTTTTCATTCCCTCGACGATCTTTTCCGTGACAACCATCGCAGAGGACATATCGGACTGGCTCAAGATCAATGTCAACTCATCGCCTCCGTACCGTGCCAGAAAATCAGTGTTGCGCACGCCGCGCGCCATCTGGTTGAAAACCAGCCGCAAAACATCGTCACCTGTGGAGTGTCCATAGGTATCGTTCACCTCTTTGAATCCATCGAGGTCCATCATCACGACGGCAAAGGAATAATTGTTTCTGCGGGCAGACATCACTTCCTCTTCGAGTCGTTCGTCCAGCGCGCGGCGGTTGGGTAAACCTGTCAATGTGTCGCTGTATGCCTGGTGACTGATGATTTGATGCAAACTTGCATTTGAAATGGCAACAGCCGCCTGGTCTGCAAGCAGGTTCAAGAGGCGCAGTTCAGAGGGTGAAAACTCTCCCACTTTTGAACGGGATAGATTCATCACACCCACCACCGTGTTGCCTACTTTAAGCGGAATCCCGATGATGGAACCAGCCCAATTATCGGGAATATTCTGAAATAGAGCGTGTTCGCGAGTATTTTCAACAATGATCGTTTCCCCATTGCGCGCCACAGAATATGTCAGCCCGTTTGATCTTGGTTTCGACCACGGCTTGTTGCGCGTGCCTTCCGAATCCAGCGCGGCACCAAAGGACAGCTTTTGATTTTTATAGAGGAAAATGTTTACATCGCGTGCATTGAACACGAGGCGTATCGCCTCCGTCACAACCGCATCCAGCACATCGGGCAATTCCAGGCTTGAAGTGAGGTTGATGCTCAACTTTTTGAGCGCGTCCAGTTCATCGGTCTGTTGTTTGAGCATCAGAATCAACGCGCGGTGTTCGATCAACTGTCTCGCAAGTTCTTTTGAATTTTCAGAGTCTGCAACGGAATATTTAGCCAGCGACGCGGCAAGGATGTCCAGCAGTTTAAGCAAATACTCGCGCGCGATCGGAGATTCACCCTGCTGTTCAAGTACTTGATATGCATCTTCCAAAATTTTTAATCTGGTATCGCCCATTCTTCTCTTTGCCGGTCTGGCATTAAATCACAACTCAAGGCTAATCAAGTTGGCTCTTTTGTCCTATTAACTTCCGAGCCTGAATAGGAGCATTATAACCAGCCGCCTTTGGGAGATGCGTTGCACGGACATTACAGCCCAGATAATTTGGATATGCTACAATGGATACAACCATCTTTGGAGGACAACGTGTCTGACACCATCCACGCCTCGGACTCACCCAAGCCTGTTCCTGCTACACCACTGAATCCACGCCGACGCGGGATCGTCATTGGCGCCTCGGGAGGACTCGGCGCTGAACTTGCGAAAAAACTTGCGCGCGAAGGATATTCACTCGCCCTGCTTGCGCGCCGCAAAGAAAAACTCGATGCACTTTGTAGCGAAATCAACGTGAACGGAGGGTCTGCCCGCGCCTATGTCCATGACGTGTCCGACTACATCAAAGTTCCAAATCTGCTCCGTAAAATCGTCGCGGAACTCGGCGGTCTGGATTTGATCGTCTTTGCGGCTGGCGTGAATCTTCCGCCCGGCGGGATCGATAAATACAACTTCGAGAACGACCGCAAAATGGTCGAGGTCAATCTCATCGGCGCGATGGCGTGGTTAACGCCGATTGCCGAGATGTTCCAAGCTGCAAAAGCCGGGCAGATCGTGGGCATTTCCTCCGTCGCAGGGGATCGTGGGCGCGTGGGCAATCCAGGAAACAACACCTCCAAGGCAGGGCTGACCACCTATTTGGAGGCATTGCGAAACAGGCTCACCCGTCATGGCGTGAATGTGTTGACGGTCAAGCCGGGTTTCATGAAAACGGAAATGCTGAAAGCCGCACTGGGAGCGACTCCGTTTGCGATTGAACCCGCGAAAGCCGCAGAGAATATTGTGAAAGCCATGAAGAAGCGCAAGCAGGTTATTTACACCGCGTCCATTTGGCGATGGATCATGTTGGCGATTCAGCATACGCCATCGTTTATTTTCAGACGATTATCTTTCTAAATTTATTATCTTGCTCAAGGCGGCGTCCCCGCCGCCGAGGACGGCGGCTGGAGCAAAGTTAAAACAACAATGTCCCTCCCACTCAACACATTCACTCAACTCGAAAACTTCGGTCATTCCCTCAAAGCATCCTCCTACCGAATCCAAATTAAAAAAACGGAAGATATTTACGAAGCCTTTCCGCTCGCGAAGAAACTGGGGCTGAAAGTCACCGCGCGCGGCACGGGCATCAGTTACAACGACGCGTCGCTCAATGGCGGCGGCATTGTATTGGATATGTCCGGGATGAATCAAATTGTCGAATGGGATTCAACGACCGGCTTGGTACGATGCGAGTCTGGAGTTACGCTCGAGCAGTTATGGCAACGCGTCGAGCCCGATGGCTGGTGGCCTCCTGTCGTTTCAGGCACGATGAAAACAACCCTGGGTGGATGCCTGAGCGCGAACATTCACGGCAAAAATAATTTTCAAGTCGGACCCATTGGCGAGCATGTCGTCGAATTTACTGCGATGTTGCCGACCGGCGCGCTGATTACCTGCACGCCTAAAAAGAATGCGGATTTGTTTTACGCGATGATCGGCGGATTTGGGATGTTGGGAATCTTCGCATCCATCACGATGAAGATAAAACGCATCCATTCAGGACTTATTTCTGTGGATGCGTGGCACGTGCCGAATCTCAGCCGACACTTAAGTGATTTGCACGATCGCGCCGCAGATCACGATTACATTGTTGGCTGGCTCGATGCTTTCGCGCGTGGGAAAAATCTGGGGCGAGGGCAAATCCACGGCGCGCGCCAGTTAAAGGAAGGCGAAGACACAAACTCGCAAAAGACGATGCAACTCACGTATCAACATTTGCCTGACCGCTTTTTTGGTGTCCTGCCAAAGTCATCCCTGCATTATTTTATGAATCCGTTCATGAATAATTTGGGGATGTGGGGCGTAAACACGGCAAGGTATATTTCGAGTTTACGAACCCATACGTTTCGACAGTCTCATGCCGAATTTCATTTTCTGCTGGATTATGTCCCCAACTGGGAGCGTTCGTTCGGGCGCGGCGGTCTGATTCAGTATCAATCCTTTTTGCCGAAGGGCACAGCCGAAAGCGCATGGCGCGAAATGATCGAGTTGTCACATCGACGCGGCTTGCCTTCGTATCTAGGTGTGACCAAACGCCACCGCACTGATAAGTTTTTACTCACTCACGCCGTGGATGGCTTCTCGCTTGCGATGGATTTCAAAGTAACTATCAATAACTGCGCAAAGTTGAGCCGAATGTTGCAGGAGTTCGATCAGATTGTTTTGAAAGCAGGCGGACGATTTTATTTTGCAAAAAACAGCGAGACAACATCAGAAACCACCCGTAAGTTTTTGAATGACGAAACAATCCTGAGATTCAAGGAACTTAAAAAGAGATGCGACCCGAATGGATTGTTGGAATCTGATTTGTATCGCAGAGTATTTGGCTAGCCGAATTTGCGAGCACTCTTATGAGGTAATCTGTGGAACGCTTTGATTTGATTGTCATTGGATCAGGACCGGCTGGAGAAAAAGGTGCCGCGCAGGCTGCCTATTTTGGGAAACGCGTTGCGTTGATTGAGCGCGCACCGCATGTCGGCGGCGCGGGGATTAATACAGGTACAGTTCCGTCGAAGACCCTGCGGGAAGCCGCCCTGTATTTTTCCGGCTTGGAGCAGCGCGGCTTGTATGGGATTGATTACTCGCTCAAAGAAAATATATCTGTTGCAGATTTCATGCACCGCGAACATGTTGTTGTCGAAAAGGAAAGAAAGATCATCGAGCATAACCTTCAACGCCACAAGATTACACTGATGTATGGTGCGGCATCGCTAAAAGACGCGCATATTGTGCGCGTGACAGCCTCCGATGGCGTTACAGAAATCAGCGGCGACATCATCCTCATCGCAACCGGTTCTTCTCCCTATCATCCGCCTGAGATTCCTTTTGACGGAGATCTGATCTACGACTCCGATTCCATCCTGCACATGAATCGAATCCCCAAAACGATGGTTGTTGTCGGCGGCGGAGTCATTGGGACGGAATACGCGTCCATCTTTGCGGCGCTGGGAGTGCAGGTCATGCTGGTGGAACCGAAGGAGCGCATCCTGCCGTTTGTGGATTCAGAGATCATCGAACGATTGGTCTATCAACTTAGGTTACTGGGTCTTCAGTTTGCGCTTGGCGATAAAATGACTGCGATTGAACTGCATGATGATCATGTGCAAATCACTTTGGAAAAGGGAGGCATCCTGGATTTTGATATTGCTTTGATCGCATCCGGCAGGCAGAGCAATGTGGGATCGCTGGGGCTTGAACAAATTGGCGTGAAACTGGGGACCCGCGGATTGGTCATCGTCAACGAAAAATATCAGACGAGTGTATCGAACATCTACGCGGCGGGCGATGTGATCGGCTTCCCCGCGCTGGCTTCCACATCCATGGAGCAAGCGCGCGTGGCGATGGTGCACGCGTTTAACCTGGAATACAAGGAGCGTATGTCGCCCATCCTGCCGCTGGCGGTGTACGCCATCCCTGAAATGTCCTCTGTTGGTCTTACGGAAGACGAATGCCAGACAAAAAAAATTCCATATCTTCTTGGGCGCGCTTTTTACGAGAACAACGCACGCGGGCAGATCATCGGTGACATGAGCGGCATGATCAAACTGATTTTCTCGCCCAACGATAAGAAACTGCTTGGCGCGCACATCATTGGCGAGCAGGCGTCGGAGTTGATCCATATTGCATCCCATGTGATGATGGCAGGCGGTTCGATAGACACATTCATTGATGCCGTGTATAACTTCCCCACCCTTGCCGATGCCTATAAATACGCGGCGTATGATGGGTTGGGGAATTGGGAAATACAAAAAAGCGTCAACAGATAAGGCTATTCATGCAAATTGAAGTTCTCGATCTCGGCTTAATCGAATTTGAACAAGCCTGGAAGCTCCAAGACCAGTACGCGGGGGAGATTGCGGAAGGGAAACGCGCCCCGACTCTTTTGTTGTTGGAGCATCCTTCCGTGTACACGTTCGGTCGCCGCGGCAAGCAGGAAAATTTGCTGTGGGGCGAATCTCAGTTGAAAGAAAAAGGGATCGCTATCCATTGGGTAGATCGTGGAGGAGACGTGACGTATCACGGACCCGGACAATTAGTGGGGTATCCGTTGTTGTCGCTAGGCAACCCTCACCCTCAACCCCTCTCCCAGGGGGAGAGGAGAGCGCGCATCCCTCAAGCCGATTACGTGGGCTACGTTCGCAAGTTGGAGAAAACACTGATAGCCGCGTTGGCGCGTCTCGGATTAGTGGCAGGACAAAGATCGGGCTTGACCGGTGTATGGATTCAAGCAGATGTGCATTCTCGATGTCCACGCTGTAAACCCGAAGATCGCAAGAAGCCTGCCAAGATTGCGGCGATCGGAGTCAAAGTGGACGCACGTGGAATCTCGCGCCATGGCTTTGCATTGAATGTGAATCCCGATATGGACTATTGGGATGGAATCATCGCCTGCGGTTTGCAGGGTGAGCCAATCGCTTCACTCGCGGATTTGTTCGAGAGTCTGCCTTCGATGGAGCGCGTGAAGCGGGAAGTGGTTGCTTCGTTTCAGGAAATATTTGGAAAATAAAAACAGGCTGCGAGTCTTTTCGGACCTGCAGCCTGTTTCTCGTTAAAAGGTGACAGCCACTTCAGCAAATCACTCCTGTAGTGTAGATTAAGGAGCCAAGTGACTGTCACCTATATATTACGCCCGCGATTCAGCCGTCGCCTTGGCGGGAACCGTGTTATCCCGTCTCCACAAAACGGTCACCACTGCGAGATAAATAAAGTAAGCGATCATCTCAGTGAGTGACGGATTGCCGTTGTAACCAAACAGGGTCTTCATCAATTGACCGACGACAGATGTTTCGTCGAGGAACGCGTTCACATCCCAAACATGTTCCACTATGGGAGGAATCCATCCGACCTCATTGAATTCATGCAAGCCGTGGGCAACCAGCCCTGCCGCGAAGAGGATGAGCAGAATACCAGTTACCTGGAAGAATTTTCTCAAGTCGAGGCGGACCGTTGTTGCGAAGAGGGTATAGCCAAGCAACGCGGCGGTACCAAGCCCGAGGATCGTTCCCGCTAAAGTTTGGATCACATTGTTTGCCGACTGTGTCTTATCGCCGACGAAGAACGCGGCAGTGATGAAGATCGCGAGTTCAACCCCCTCACGCACAACAGCCACAAACGCAAGCCAGAACACTGCTCGCTTTCCTGTGGTTGCGGCAGCTTTATTCACACCGTCTTCCAATTCGCTTTTCAAAAAGCGGGCTTGCTTACCCATCCAGAAGATCATCCAGGTAAGGATGCCTGCGGCGATGAGCATGGTAATACCTTCAAAAATTTCCTCGGCGCGCGCTTCCAGCGACATTCCAAAACTGGTGAGCAGGGCCGCCGTCAAGATGCTAACGACGACCGCGCTCAGGGTTCCTAGCCAAACAGCCGGGGAGAGATCCGTGCGGCGGATTTTTGTCACCGCACCGAGCACAATACCGATAATCAGAGCGGCTTCCAATCCTTCGCGCAGGGACAGTAAATAAGTAGGTAACATTCTTTCTAAATCTCCTATTTTGATTAAGGTGTCAGATTGCCGATGTTATAATCGAAGGCGCTGGAAATATCCAGAAACTTGTTTGATGTTGTGTTTCACCCAGGGTGAGACTTTTCTTATATTAAACCTCTTGCAAAAGTCTTTTTGCTACAGAGACCACAGAGAAAATGAGCTTTTTTCAAAAGTCTCTGTGAACTCCCCTGGCACCGCCTGTGATTTGCTAAGCAAATCAGGCAGGTGTGTGGCTAAATAACGGCTTACTTGTGCTAATGATCAATTGATCTATGGAGAGCATTTAATGGCGACACCCGCAATGCAACGATATGCGGCTGAGATTTTTCGGCTTCAACAGGACATCCCTTACGTTGGGCTAAATGAGTTGTCAGAAAGCGCAAATTCATCCCTGCAAGCCACTGCGCGTATGGTGGGGCGGATGAAGAAGCTGCACTATTTGGAACATGAACTGTACCGGGGAGTCCGCCTGACGACCAAAGGCGAACAGATTGCCATGCCTGCCTTGCGCCGGCATCGTTTGGTGGAAGTCTTTTTAGTAAGGGTGATGAAATACGGCTGGGACGAGGCTCACGAGCTTTCTGATACCTTTGCGTTGGGAGTGAATGATGTGGTCGAGGATCGAATCGATGAGATCACGGGTCGCCCGACGCGATGTCCGCATGGCGAACCGATCCCCGCCAGGGATGGTGTACTGCCTGTTGTAAAGGATGTTCCGTTGCTGGACGTCCCCTCCGGTTCGGATTGTGTCATTAGCCGCGTACGGACCCATGACGGGGATAAGTTGAGGTATATCGCCGAGTTGGGGCTGGTGCCGGGAGTGCCCTTTCATCTGTTCAGTTGCGCCCCATTCAAGGGACCACTGAACCTGCAAATTGAACAGCATCACCATTTGATTGGCCATGAGTTGGCACGAGCCTTGTGGGTCGAAGTCACGAAATTCGGAGAGGGGAATAAACTTCCGCCGAAGAAATCATCCGTTGGTTGAGCGCGAGCAGTCGAAACCAACGAGTTTTCAATAATACTCTTGTAACAGGAGTTGCTTTCCATATTGGTGGTTTCGGTACGCCCTCGGCTGTCGCCTCGGCCTACTCAACCACCGAATTACCTTCTTACTTGCTCTTTTTCGCAGACGGTGATTTCTTCGCCCTTGCCGCGCGCCGATACGGTGGCATGTCAATCACGCAGACCTGACATTTACTCGTATCCAGAATCTTGTTCCACAGGCTCGGGTAACTCTTCGAGAAACTATCAGGGTCAAGTGTGGATGTAATCACTGTTGGCAGATTTGCATAATAGCGGTGGTTGAGAAGTTGATGCAGTTTATCCTCCGCCCACACAGAACTGATGCCGCTCTCTTTCACATCATCGAGCATCAGCAGGGGAGTTGTGCGAATCTCGTAGGAGCGCCGATCAAACGTCACGTCCGAATTGGGGCGAAAGGTCGCCTTCAAATAATCCAGTAAAGTGGAAACCTCCGCAAGGATGGCTTGTCCGCCGAGCAGGAGGCGATAATTTCCGATTGCCGCGGCTAAATGTGTTTTCCCGCAATGCGACTGACCAAGAAACACCAGCCAGCCATTGGGGTTTTCTGCAAAGTGAACAGCCGCATCCATCGCTTCGTGCAAGCGCTTGATGTGTTGTGCAGTGACCTTCTCGCGGACGATTTCCTTGTCCTTATAAGACCTGCCAAATTTATCCTGCCGCTCTTTTGTGATCGTGGTGACGATCTCCTTGCCGACTTCGTCATCGCGTGTTTCAAAATTTCCAAACGACATATCCTTGACGTGCGAAAACGACAACATGGAGATGCCCGGGTTGCTCGTCTCGGTGGGGCGGCGAAAATCCGGCGCAGTGATGCGGATGTATTTCACGAAGTCGGCATCCTGCAACCGTGAACGGATACGGCTCTCGATTTCATCCAAAATCAAATTGGTTGTAATGACCGTCGGAAGTTTGTTGATATAACGATAGTTGATGATCTGAAAGAGTTTTTCCTGCGCCCAGGGTGTGGCGTTCTGCGTACCGAAATCGTCCATCACCAATAAATCTGCGTTGCGAATATCTTCGAAGCGCGCTTCGAACGTTGTTTCGGGGTCGTTGTAGGCAAAGCGCAGTGAATCAAGCAAATCGGGGACAGTGATGAAGAGAGTTGGAACACCTTTTTGAACACAATCATTTGCAATCGCCGCGGCTAAATGAGTCTTGCCAC